>ERZ808278.126-NODE-126-length-61831-cov-6.700644_pt1 | contig 61831 bp, 61 predicted proteins | sample MGYA00521239_ERZ808278 | MGnify/ENA primary metagenome ERZ808278 (study PRJEB31516, sample SAMN03275600) | gut metagenome | biome: mammalia-associated habitat; material: feces | host: Papio cynocephalus | place: Kenya | collected 2012-07-17 ... | reverse complement strand
AACGAATCTTAGTAGCAGACGACGAAGCAAGTATCAGAAGAATTCTTGAAACTCGTTTAAAAATGGTAGGCTATGACGTAGTAGTTGCAGAAGACGGTGAAGAAGCTGTTAATGCATTTAATAAAACTAATCCTGATTTGGTAGTTCTAGATGTAATGATGCCAAAAATGGATGGTTACGGTGTAACAAGAGAAATCAGAAGAACATCTGATGTTCCAATCATTATCTTAACAGCTTTAGGCGATGTTTCAGAAAGAATTACAGGCTTAGAATTAGGTGCTGATGATTACGTAATCAAACCATTCTCACCAAAAGAATTGGAAGCACGTGTAAAAGCTGTATTAAGAAGAACAAATAATAGAGAAGCTGTTGTACCAACAGGTAAAGTAACAAAAAATGTTATCACAACTGGTAATATCAAAATTGATACAGCAAGAAGACAAGTATTCCGTAAGAATGAAAGAATCAGACTTACAGGAATGGAATTTAGCTTACTTGAATTGTTAGTAAATAACTCAGGACAAGCATATTCAAGAAATGAAATTTTGCAACACGTATGGGCATATCCACCAGATCATAGAATTGATACACGTGTAGTAGATGTTCATATTTCAAGATTACGTTCAAAATTAGAAACTGACCCTACAAATCCAGAGTTGATTTTGACAGCTCGTGGTATTGGTTATATGTTCCAAAGAATTAATTAGTGTGTTATAATTAAGGAACGATTTGAACGAAAATAAAATTAAATAAAACTGATGGCGGGTGTCGTCAAGTGGTTAAGACCTCGGATTGTGGTTCCGATATACATGGGTTCGAATCCCATCACTCGCCCCAGTTTCTAAAGATTAAAAACTCTCAGAAATGAGAGTTTTTTAGTTAATGAAAAGGGGATTCGAACCAAGTTGTTTGACAAGCAAACAACGGGTTCTTGCCTCTCGAAAAACGATACTCAATCGTTTTTCTCGGCAGAGTCATCACTCGCCCCAGTTTAATAAAAAAAATGACCCAAACCTTGGGTCTTTTTTTATTTACATCAAGTGACAAATAACCACTAGGCAAATAAGTAATAATAGGTTATACTGATTATATAATCTGGAGTAAATTGAGATGGCAGAGTTGAAGAAAATTATGTATGCAGAAGATGACGAGGATATTAGAACTATCGTCAAAATTTGTATTGATAATTTTTCTAACTGGGAGATTGAATTTGCTGAAAACGGTAAAATTTTATTAGACAAGGTTTCTGATTACAATCCTGATTTGATATTGATGGATGTTATGATGCCAGAAATGGATGGAATAACAACGCTAAAGTGTCTTAGAGAAAAACCTCAAACCTCTTTAATTCCAGTAATTATAATGTCAGCAAAAGTTCAAGAAGCAGAAATTGAAGAGTACAAGCAACAAGATATTCTTGGCGTTATAAGCAAGCCTTTTGACCCAACGCAACTAGTATCTCAAATAGAAGAACTTTGGAAAATTTATCAAAATAAGAAGTAACAAATGACAGAAATCCCTGAAAATTTAGCAGAATCTCTTAAAAATCTAAAAGAGATGTACAGAAAAAAAATAGCAGAAAACATTGGTTATTATGAAAATTTGTTGGAAAACTCTATATCAGAAGAGGTTTTAACAGACTTGAGAATGAATGTTCACAAATTAAGTGGTTCTGCTGGAATTTATGGATTTTCGGAATTATCTAATGCGACTCATGACTTAGACCTTGAGCTTCAAGACATGTTAAAGGGTGGAAAAGCCTTACCTGAACATGTTATAAAAGCAAAAATTCGTGGAATTATAACAATAATGGCTGTTGAGAAAGAGGAGTAAAAGTTGCCAAGAGTAATGATTGCTGATGATGACGAATTTATTCGTTATTACCTGAAAAATCTACTTGAATACATCAAATTTACTGTTGTTGCAGAATGTGGCAACGGTGAAGATATTTTTGATGTTTTTTGGCAATCAAAACCTGATATTCTTTTATTAGATATTCACATGCCTGGTATCAATGGTGATAAATTCTTGATGGATAATAAAGAATTTGTCCAAGACACTTTGGTTATAATTCTGACCATGAGTATTTCTGAAGAAATTAGACATAACCTTGAAGAACAAGGTTATAAATATTTCTTGAGAAAAAACATTTCTCCAACTGAATTGATACAAACAATTCAAAATATATGGAATGAATATAATGAAAGTAAAGTAAAACAATGACACAAAGTTTTGATACACCAGAATTTTTAAATTACTTACAAAAAAGGTTAAATTTTGAGCCGTTTGTTTTGAGAGATTTAGTAAAAGATCACTCAATATTTGAAACGGCTGAGATTTTGGTGAAAAATTATAATGTCGACAAAGATAAACTAGGTCAAATCTTTGCCGGATATTTGGGTTTTGCTTATGTTGATATAAACAATGTTATATTTGATCCGCAGTTTATGAAATCTATTCCAAAAGATTATTTAAAAATGCAGGTGGTTTTACCTTTGTACAAATTTGGTCCAGCAATTACTGTTGCAACGGCAAGACCTACAAATCCATTCTTGCAGAATAATATTGAAAAACAGCTACATTCTGTAATAAGTTTAGTATTTAGTTTTCCTCAAGATATTATCAATTATATTGAGGAACATTATGATGCAGAAGAAAAAGTTACACCTACATAGCTATTAAATATTTGCATTAAAATCACATTTTAACAAGTTAAATGTAACGTAGAAGATTGTGCGTTTTTCGTTTGAATCAACTCCAATATCGCCATCCATGTTTTCTACAAGTTGTTTTGTAATGTACAAGCCCAAACCTGTACCGCCGTAGCTTCTTGTGTCTGCAGGGTCAACTTGTGTGAATTTTTTGAACAAGTTTTCGATTTTTTCTTCTGGAATAAATGAATCATAATTTATTACAGAAATTCTTACTTTTGAATCTACGATTGAGGTTTCTATATCAACATCTGAATCTTTTTTTGAGAATTTGATAGCATTTGATACAAGATTTGAGATTATTTGTTTAAATCTTTCTTTATCAACGTGTGCGTAAACCTCTTCTATATTATTTTTAAACCCAAGGTTTACCTTGTATTGCATAGCATAAGGCGAAAGTTCTTCAACAGATTCTTTCAATAATGCTATTAAGTCTGTATCAATCTTGTTAAAGGTTAGTTTTCCAGAATCTAATTTTGAGGTATCCAAAATGTTATCGACTAATTTTTTCAGTCTTATAGAGTTTTTATCTGTCATTTCAAGAAGATTTTTTACTCTTTCTGTTAAGTCTTCTTTGAATAGACTTAGAATAAGCTGAATAGAGCCAATTATAGAAGTTAATGGTGTTCTAAGTTCATGGCTTACAACTGAAATAAATTCTTTTTGAACTTTTTCAACTTTCTTTTCTTCTGTAACGTCACGATGCATACCGGCAATACCTACAACTTTACCGGCAATATCATATATTGGTACTTTAAAAATTTGGACAACACATTTTTCGCCTTTTATTTCGATTTCTCTTTCTGCATAAACCATTTCGCCTGTATTAATTACGTGGTCGTCTTCTGATTTTACTAAGGCTAAAAATTCTTCAGAGGCGTCTTCAAAATAATGTTTTCCAATTAAATCTTCTTCTTTAGAATACGGGCTTATTTTTAATAAATGTTTGTTTACAGAAACATATTCACCTTTAGCGTTTTTATACCACGCTACGAATTGAATTGCACTAATAAGTTTTTCAATACTTTTGTTTTTTAAGTAGCTAAGGAAAAAGATTATAAATACAAAGAAAATCAAATAAGTAGCAAATACATACCAAGTAAATCGTGCAAAGGCTTTTTCTGTTGCATCAGAATATGTACCAGTACCGATAACCCAGCCCCAAGGTTCATATTTTACTGCCAAAGAGCGTTTTGTATATGTTTTGTTCTTGTTATCTTTTTGTTTTTTCCATTTATGTTCAATAACAGTATAAGACTTAGATGTTGATTTATCCTTTAAAGCTACTGTTATAAGCGTTTTAAAGGCCTCTTTATCCCAGCTCGTATCTATATCTGCAATATTTGTACCAGCTTTGAAATGAGGGTGCATTATAATATTCATATCATAATCACCTACCCAGATATAACCAGAGTCTTCTGAATAAGTGTAGTGTTCAAGAATATTTAGAGCTTTATCTTGAGCTTCTTTTTGAGTCATAACTCCTTTTTCAGCTTGTGTGTTTAAGTATTCAAAAGTGTTATAAACCCTTTTTGTACGGTTATATATTTTGTCATATTCCATCTTGTAAAGAGCATTTTTTACTTGTACAAGTGCAAAAAATGTTACTGTCAAAGAAAGAATGACTGAGGCTATTAAAATCTTTTGCTCAAATTTATAATCTCTTCTCAACGCGATACTCCATTAATTATCTGATAAAATTTGTATGAACTTTTTCTTCTGTTTGCGGTAGGTCAATACCATTGTTTTTACCTACTTCAATGCATTTTAGTAACCAAGCCATATTTTGACCTAGTGTACGCATAATTTGTAAACCCTCAAGGTCTTGTAAAACTTCTTCAGGTTTGTTTCCGTGAACCATGTTCCAATAGTTTGAAGAAACTACAGGCATGCAGTTGATTGTAAAATGTTTTGTTATAGCATCAATGCTTGCAGTTGTACCTGAGCGTCTTGCTGAAACAATAGCTGCTGCTGGTTTGAATTTGAAAGCTGAACCGCCTGAATAGAACATTCTATCCATAGCAGAAAGAAGTCTTCCAGCTGGGTGTGCGTAGTAAACTGGTGAACCGAAAATAAATCCGTCAGCTTGTCTTGCTTTTTCTACGTATTCATTAATTTTATCGTCTGTAATTACGCATTTGCCAGTTGTTCTACAAGCTTTACAACCCATGCAATCTTTTATATCACCTAAGAATATAATTTCTGTTTTGATTCCATTGTTATTTAAAGATTTTTCAACTTCTTTTAATGCTGTATATGTGCAACCGTGCTCTCTTGAACTACCGTTAAATAATAATACTTTCATTGTGAATTTCCTTTCTTTAATTAATTTTGTAATGGCTCAAAATCTTCTACTCCATGTTTGCACAATGGGCAGATAAAGTCAGGTGGTAATTCCCAACCTTCATAAACGTATCCACAAATTTTGCATACAAAACCAACTTTTTTCTCTTTTGGTCTTTCAACTGGTTTTATATTTTTTTGATAATATTCGTAAGTTACAGACGGTACATCTGAAATGATTTCAGCGTTTTCAACCTTTGCGATAAACATTATATTTGTATCAAATTCTTTCTTATCAATAACTTTTGCAGATATTGTTGTGTTTGAGAATTTGTTTAAGGCTAAAATACCATTTTCTGTTCTGTATGAATAATTGCAGTCTGCAAATTTATCAGTATCTCTTCCTGAACAGAAACCAAATTGTTTAAACAAGCTGAATGGAGCTTCTTCTGTTAAGGTAGAAAGATTAAATTTACCAAGTTTATCAATTACTTCGCAAGTGTAATTCTTTTTATTTACAGAAATAGCAATAATGTTTGGTTTGCTTGTAATTTGATTTACTGTATTTATAATACATCCGCAATCTCTGTTATCCTTGTCTTTAGAGATTGCAACGTACAATCCATAGCTTATGTTCATCATTGGATTAGTATTTTCACTTCTAATTACGATTGATTTTGTAATGTTTTCAACTAAAGCATCTAATGTTTCCATTTGATTTTGTTTCATAGCTGATTTTATTGTAACTACTGGTTCTAAGTATGTTATATTTTTCAAGCTTGAAAGACTTTCTTTAGTAAGTTTTGCTACAGTTGATGCCCAAGTTCCGTTTTCTATAATAGAAATTGTTCTATTTTGAAGATTATGAGTTTTAAGCTCGTTTAGAACTGTTTCCATATTGCTGAAAATACCAGCGTTATAAGTTGCAGCAGCAATTACGATATGAGAACATCTGAATGCTTCTGAAACAATGTATGAGAAATGTGTTTTAGAAACATCATACATTTTAATATCTTTAACACCTTTATTTGCAAGTTTTGTTGCTAAAATTTCTGCAACATTTTCTGTGTTACCGTAAATTGAACCGTAAAGGATTAAAACAGTTTCTTCTTCAGGTTCATAAGTACTCCACTTTTGATATTTTTCTACGAACCAATTAATCTTGTTTCTCCAAACTGGACCGTGAAGTGGGCAAATCATTTTTATATCAATGCCAGAAGCTTTTTTTAGTAAAGTTTGAACTTGTGGACCATATTTACCAACGATATTTGTGTAATATCTTCTAGCATCATCAAGCCATTCTTCTCTAAAATTAACTTCATCAGCAAACAAATTACCGCTTACTGTTCCAAAAGTACCAAAGGCATCTGCTGAGAATAAAATTTTATCTGTTACATCGTAAGTTACCATAACTTCTGGCCAATGCACCATTGGAGCAAAAACAAAAGTTAGAGTATGTTTACCAGTATTTAAAGTGTCACCCTCTTTTACAACTTGTGCACGAGAGTCAATATCAAAATTAAAGAATTGTTTAATCATTCCAACTGTTTTTGCGTTGCAAACGATTTTTGCAGTTGGGTATTTGTTCGCAACTATTTGTAATACGCTTGCGTGGTCAGGCTCCATGTGATTTACAATTATGTAATCTAGATTTCTGCCCTCAAGTTCGTATTCCAAATTTTCTAAGAATTGTGGGCATACAGACATATCAACTGTATCTAACAATACTGTTTTTTCGTCTTTTAAAATATATGAATTATAAGAAACCCCATTTGGAATAGGGTATACATTTTCAAATAAGGCTAATCTTCTATCATTTACGCCAATCCAAGTTAAATCGTCAGTAATTTTTCTTGTGTTATACATAATAGTTTCCCTTTCTAAATTTTTAATGTATTTTACCATAAAAAATATTAAGATTATATAAATCTACTAGGTTTTATTTTTGTTGAGAGTAGAATAATATTGTGAGAATACTGGAATTAGGATTATGAAAGACACAATAAGAAAATATCACGTACATATTATGTTAATTGTTCTTGGAACATTGTTTTATTTTTTAGGACATTTCCAAAGAGCTGCTATTCCTGCTCCAATATTTGATATTTTGCAATCAGAATTAAATGTTTCAGCTACAAAAATAACGACATTTAGTGCAATATTTATGTATTGCTATGCTATTGGCAATTTGCTCTGTGGAGTTTTAGTTGATAAATTTGGTGGAATAAAAGTTATAATGGTTGGTTCTGTACTATTTACTATTGGTTCGCTATTATTTTCAATAACAGAATATCTTCCACTTATGTATTTATCAAGAGGTTTGATTGGAATTGGTGCTGCATCGTTTTACTTGAGTCTTATTTCTGAGGCAAAAAAATGTTTTAAAGATAGGCATGTTGGTGTTGTAATTTCCATTATTCTTTTTGTTGGTTATTTAGGTGGAGTTTGTGCAAATGCACCATTTGTAATAGCATCAGAAAGATTTGGCTGGGAAGAAGTCCTAGAAGCTTTAACCTTTGTCTGCATTTTTATTACATTAGCATTTTATTTTATACAACATTTAATTAAAGCTCCTCATGTAAACGAAAAAGTTCACTTAAATCATGAATCGTATTTAGAAGTTTTAAAACAAAAAAATAATTACTACTTAGGCATATATACTTCATTATGTACAGGCTTATATTATGTTATAATGACTGTTTTAGGGGTAAAATTTTTAAAAGATTTTTTGGGTTATTCATCAGAGCTTGCTGCTACAATTTTGTCATTTTTGGTTATTATTGGTTCTTTTTCTGGAGTAATTTTAGCTTCATTAAGTAAAATTTTTAATAATAGACTTGTATTTGTAAAATTTTTAGCATTTTTAGATTTTTTTATTTTTTCAGTAATTTCTGTTTGTATAATGTTTGATATAAAAACGCCTATTATTGCTGTATTGTTGTTATTAATAGCTTTAAATGCTGCAAATACACCACTTACCGTCCCAATAACAATGAGCACAAATAATTATTCTGTTAGAACAACGGCGGCAAGTGTTATAAATAGTGTTTCATTTATTTTTGTTGGGATAGTTGCAACATTAATCGGCTTATTATTAGATTTATTTCCAATTGTTGGCAAAATCAACGGTAATATAATCTATGGCAAAGAATCATACTTAACAGTATTCTTATTCTTTACTGTACTTGCGATGATTGAAATTTTTGTATCATTTAAAATTAAAGAAAAAGTCTAAACAATAACCTCTGGTTTATAAAAAATACCATTGATAACGACATCTTCAAAAAATTCTTCATCATTTTCAAGTTCTTCTTTTGTCATTGGGTAAAAATCTATAAATACATCAAAATCAACTTCGGCTTTACCAATAATACGCCAAATTTGTTCACGTTTATCCTTGTCTTCTTGGTTAAAAATTCCAACAAGAGTAAGATCTTTGTCCTCGTGTTCTTTGTAATCCGTATAAATTCCAGCCAAATAGATTCCTTGAAAATCATCAAAAACTTGTCCTAGTTCTTTATTCAAAGCTGAAATTATTTTTTCTATCTTATCTTTCATTGTGTAAAATGTTCCCTAATTCATCAAAAGAAACTTCTTTTTGAGTAGAAAGGCTAAGATTTTTAATATTTACAACATTTTTTTGTACTTCATTTTCACAATAGAAAACTGCAAATTTAGCAACTTTAGAAGCTTTTTCTAATTGTTTTGAGAATTTTCTTCCGTTTAAATCAAATTCTGCAGAAAATCCCATTTCTCTGATTTTTTGAGTACAGTATAGAGCATTAGTCATATTGTCAGAAACGACAAATACATCAAGTTTTGGGGTTTCTACTGGTGGAATAAGAGAAATTAATCTTTCCATTCCCATTGCAAAACCAATTGCTGGAGTAGGTTGACCACCCAAGTTTCCAACAAGTGTGTCGTATCTTCCACCACCGCAGACAGCGTTTTGTGTACCTAAGTTATTTGATTTAATTTCGAATACTGTTCTGTTGTAATAATCCAAACCTCTTACTAAAAGTTTGTTTATTTTGTATTTAATATTCAGTTTATCTAAATATGATTTTAGTTGCTCAAAGTGTTCTGAACATTCGCCACATATATAATCTGATTGGATAACTTTTTGTATTTCAGGCTTTTCAAAAATCTTTTTGCAAGAGTCAACTTTGCAGTCTAATAATCTTAATGGATTTTTTTCATATCTTTGTTGACAATCCTCGCAAAGATTTCCTAATTCGTCTTTTAAAGCCTCTTTAATACGATTTTTGTATTCAGTTCTGCAAGTAGGACAACCGATAGAATTGATCTCAACATCAAGGTCATTTAAACCTACAGCTTTTAAATAATCAACTGCAAGTGCAATAACTTCTGCATCTGCAAGAGGATTTTCGATACCAAACATTTCTACACCAACTTGTGAGAATTGTCTTTGACGACCAGCTTGAGGTCTTTCGTATCTGAACATTGGTCCCATATAATAAAGTTTTACAGGAGTTGGAAGTTTGTGCATGCCGTTTTCAATGTATGCTCTAACAACACCAGCAGTATTTTCTGGACGAAGTGTTATTGAACGTTCACTTTTTTCGAAAGTGTACATTTCCTTGTTTACAATGTCTGTAGTGTCACCTACGCCACGTTGAAACAGTTCTGTAGCCTCAAAAATCGGAGTTCTTAATTCATGAAATCCAGCTCTAGAAAACACTTCTCTAGCTTGTTCTTCTATAAATTGCCATGTAGTAACGTTTTCTGGCAATATGTCTTTGCAACCTTTTTGTACTTTAATTATATTTCCCATAAAAAAATTATATAAAGGCATAAGATAATTGTCAAATAAAGATGTTTTTTGTATAATAATTATTACTAGGTGTAGGGGTTAGAATTTGAAAAAGATTTTCCAACTATTATTAGTAATAGCACTATTTTGCATCACGTTACCATCGTTTGCGATTACAGAAAAAGCAACGGTGGAAAATGACGTGAAAGAAAAAACTCCTGCTGTTTATGACTTGAACGCTTGTGTGCAAAAGGCTTTAGAAAATAGTCCAAATATCAGAAAATATAGAGGATATTTAAAAGCTGCAAAATCAAGAGTTAGTCAGGCTAAAACGGATTTCTTCCCTACAATTAGTGCTGGTACTGGTTATGGTTATAATGGCAAGTCAGGTAATAAAATTAACTCAACCTCAGAGGGTATATATTCAGCTTCAGCATCTTTAAATTGGTTGATTTTTAACTTTGGTAAATCTAATGCTAAAATTGATATGCAAAAATTTTATGCAATTTCTAGCCAAAACGATCTAGATAATGTCATTTTACAAACAATTTATAATGTTAGAACAAATTATTATGCAGTTCTTGCTGCAAAAGCTTATGTTAATATTCAGGACGAATATGTTAAATTAAATGAAAGACAATATCAAAGAACAAAAGCTTATTTTGAAGAGGGTTTAAAATCGAAAATTGACTTGGTAAACTCAGAAGTTTATCTTTCAGAGGCTAAAATTTCTTTAATTGATGCAAAAAATACTTATGATAGTTCAATTATTAGCTTGAACAATTCAATGTACATACTTGATTCACCTGATTACAGTATTAAAAATACTGAAACGTTCAATTTTAAGAGTGATACAGTAGAAGTTTCTTTGAAAGATGTTTCTAAAGACGAAAGATATTCAGTTCCTGAAAGTGTTTCTGATGCAGTTTTGACTTCTTCAGTTGAAAAAGCTGATATTCTTCAAAATTACACGTTTAAACCATTCCCTTACAATTTTGAAGATTCTGTTAAGTATGCAAAAGAACACAGACCTGATTTAAAAGCTCTTTATGCTACTGAAAAAGCTATTCAAAAGGCTTTATTATATGCAAAAAGGGATTATTATCCTGCGATAACTGCAAGTGCAGGATATGATTTTAAAGATAATTCAAAAAGTGCTTATACAAATGGGTTGAATGCTGGTGCGTATTTGAATTTCCCAGTTATAAATGGTGCTAATACAAAATTTAAAATAGATGAGGCTAAGGCAAATCTTGATGTTGCAAAAGATTCTGTTGATATGGCAGAAAAAGATTTGTACTTTGAAGTTCAAAAAGCTTATATCAATATGAAAAAACTTGAAAAACAAGTTCCTCTTCAACAAGTAAAAGTAAGACAAACTTTAGAAAACTTCGAACTAGCAGATGGCAGATACGAAGTTGGTTTAGCTGATTTTATTGAACTTCAAGATGCTAAAGTAAATTATAATAATGCTCAAAGAGAGTATGTAAAAATCATTTTTGATTACAATGTAGCAAGAGCAAAGCTTGAACTTGCAATAGCTATGCTACCAGAAGAAATTCAACAAACTGAGGGGACTACTAAGAAATGAAATTAAATAAAAAACGAGTAGATTTTGCTACGATATTAGTTTTAATAACTGCTTTAATCGTTTTTGCAATAGGAAAAATGGTTAAAACTCGTAATTATAAAACAGAAAAAGTTGAAAGAAGAACTATTGAACAAGTAGTTGAAGCTTCTGGTACTATTAATCCGGTAAATACTGTTAGCGTTGGTTCTACGGTATCAGGTTTGATGATGGAAGTTTATGTTGATTTCAATTCGCAAGTAAAAAAGGGACAACTAATTGCTTTAATGGATACAAGTTTGTTTGATGCAAATTGTGCAAAGGCTCAAGCTACCTTGGTTAATGCAAAAGCAGATTATGCAAAACAAAAAGCAATTACTGATAACAGCTATAAAACTTATAAAAGATATAAAAATCTTGTATCACGCAATTTTATGGCAAAAAGCGAACTTGATGCAGCACAAGCTGATTATTTATCAAACAAAGCCCTTTTAACGGCAGCTCAATCAAAAATAACACAAGCTCAAGCGGATTATGATTATAATGCAAGATTACGTTCATTTGCATATATTTATTCACCAGTTGATGGTGTAATTGTTACTCGTGCAGTTGACCCAGGACAACCAGTTGCAGCAAGTTTCCAAGCTCCTGAACTTTTTACAGTTGCTAAAGATTTGAAAGAAATGCAAATTGAAGTAAGTGTTTCAGAGGCTGATATTGGCAAAATTAAAGAAGGTCAAGAAGTTGATTATACTTTAGACGGTTATCCTGATGAAGTCTTTAAAGGTAGAGTAACACAAGTTAGATTATCTCCTACAACTGTTTCAAACGTTGTTACTTATACAGTTGTAGTAGGCGTTGATAACGAGGATTTAAAACTTAAACCTGGTATGACTGCAAATGTATCTATCATTACTCAAAAACAAGAAAATGTTCTTTGTGTTCCAACACTTGCCTTGAAATTTACTCCGGTTACAAAAGGTGAAATTAAGCGTTACGAAAATCAAGGTGTTTGGATTATGAAGAAAGGTCGTCCAACTAGATTTGATGTTCAAACTGGTGCGAGTGATGATACTTATACAGAAATTAAATCTAGTGAAATTCAAGAGGGCGATAAAGTTATTGTCGGCTCAGGTAAAGATGCTAAAAATGGTAAAAACGGTGGCAAACCACCAATGAGAATGTTCTAATATGGCTTTGATAGAGGTTAAACACGCTATAAAAACTTATGCAACAGGCGAGGCTGCTTTTAATGCGTTGAATGATGTTTCGCTTACTATTGAAAAAGGTGAATTTGTTGCTATTATGGGGGCATCAGGTTCTGGTAAATCAACGTTTATGAATATGCTAGGTACTCTTGATAAACCTAATTCAGGTACATACTATCTTGACGGTATTGATGTTCTAAACCTTGATAGCGACAGTCTTTCAGAAATCCGTAATACAAAATTAGGCTTTGTGTTTCAAGGCTTTAATCTTATCTCAAGAACATCAGCTATTGATAATGTTGAATTACCAATGATTTATAAAGGTGTTGATGAAGAAACAAGACATAAAAGAGCGAAAGAGGCTTTAAAGATTGTTGGTCTTGAAAAAAGAGAAAATTACATGCCAAATCAAATGTCGGGTGGTCAACAACAACGTGTTGCAATTGCAAGAGCTATTGTTAATGATGCACCGCTGATTTTGGCGGATGAACCTACTGGTAATTTGGATACAAAAACAAGTATTGAGGTTATGGAATTTTTCTGTAGCTTGAATGAAAAACACGGTAAAACAATTGTTTTGGTTACTCATGAACCTGATATTGCTGAATATTGTAAAAGAGTTGTGAGATTTAAAGACGGAAATATCATTTCTGATGAGGTGAAAAGAAAATGATAGATTCAAAAACAATAATAAAAATTGCTATAAATTCTTTAAAAATTAATAAAATGCGTTCAGCTCTTACAAGTTTGGGTATTATTATCGGTGTAAGTGCTGTAATTATTATGCTTGCGGTTGGTACTGGTGCTAGAGAAAAAATTGCCAAAGATATGGAATCTATGGGTAGCAATTTGTTGATGATACGTTCTGCATCTGCTAAATCAGGTGGTGTCCGTATGGGTATGGGTACAAAACCTACTTTGACGCTAAAAGATGCCGAGGCTATAGAAAAAAGAGTTAGTGGTATTATGGCAATTGCACCTTATTCTACTGAGGCAAAACAATTAACTTATGCAAACCAAAACTGGTCAACTACAGTTGGTGGTACAACTGCTCCATATTTATTTATTAGAAATTATGAAATTTCTGAGGGTAGAAATTTTGTGCCTGAGGATGTTAAAAATAATGCTAAGGTTGCAATTATTGGTAATACAGTTGCAACAGAATTGTTTGGGGATGTTAATCCGGTAGGAAAAATTATCCGTGTTGGAAGTGTGCCTTTTAAAGTTATTGGTCTTCTTGAAACAAAAGGTCAATCAGGCATGGGACATGACCAAGACGATTTAATTTTTATTCCTATAACTACTGCTCAAAAAAGAGTTTTTGGTACAGATTTTCCTGGAACCGTCGGTATGATTGCTGTTAAAGCTCAAGATGCGGAAGTTTTAGATCAAACTCAACAAGAAATCGAAGAATTATTGAAATATAGACACAATATTGGTAAAACTCAAGATAATGACTTTGAAATAAGAAACTTGGCACAAATGCAAGAAACAATCAAATCTTCTGCTGCAGCAATGTCATTACTATTGGGCTCAATTGCTTTTGTTTCATTGATTGTAGGCGGTATTGGTATTATGAATATTATGCTTGTATCTGTTACAGAAAGAACAAAAGAAATCGGTATAAGAATGGCTATTGGTGCTAAAGCAAGTGATATTAGAATACAATTCTTGATAGAATCTTTCTTGCTATCAATGATTGGGGGCTTGATAGGTGTTCTGATAGGTTGTGTAATTACTGGAATTATAGGACTTTTCGGTATTATGAATGTTTCTGTATCATTATTTTCAATTCTTTTATCTCTAGGTTTTTCAGCTCTTGTAGGTGTTGGATTTGGTTATTATCCTGCTTATAAAGCCTCTTTGTTAAATCCGATTGATGCTTTAAGATATGAATAAAGAAAACCTCTCTTATGACATATCATCATAAAAGAGGCAAGATAACTTTGAGCAATCAGAAGAGTTGAGGATTTACATATTTATAATATGATTTTTTTTAGCTCAAATCATTGGGCTTTAAGACTATGTTTTGTTTTGAAAGTAGTGCTTTTTGTTTATAAATAAAAGGAGTTCTTTTAAATAGGCAATTTTCATGAGTTTCATGTTTTTATAAATACATAAGTAGTGATAGGTAAAGTTTTACATGATTTCAGTAGGTAATCCAATAGCATCGCCAACGATGTCAAATACAGTTAAACCAAAAGAACCAGAAACACAAACAAAGGCTAAAAATCCTGCAGAAACAGGTTATAAAAAAATTACTGGCGGACAAATTAAGGAGATTCTTGCAACTCCTCAAATTGTTCGTTCTGACTGTTATCTTGTTTCTACTTTAAAATCTCTTGCCAAATCTCGTATGGGCAAACAAATGCTTAAACAAAGTATAAAAACCTCTCAAGATGGTGATAGTTTTGAAGTAACTTTTAATAAATATGATAAAAATAATACTTACAGAGTTGAAAAAGACGAAAAATATAATGTTGTATCAGGAAGAACAAAATTAAATCCGACTGGTGCTGTTGAAACTGCAACAAATTTTGTTGTGCAAGATAGAAAAGATGTAAAGCCAGCTTTGATAAGAATTTTTGGACCTTTATGTTGTGGTGAGTCACCAATTGAGGGTAATCTTGCAAGCAAATATATGGAAGCTTTAACAGGTAGAAAACCTATTTCTTTAGGTGATGATAGCTTAAGACCTCTTTCATCTAAGAAAGAAGAGGCAACAAAATTGCTTGATGATATTGGCTCTCAAACAATGAATCATCATAGCTTTGTAGCTGGGTCAAAATTGATGAATACTAAAGACGGCATTGGAACAATGCATTACTATGTGATTAATAAAGTTGATAAAAATAAAAAAGAAGTTTATCTTGTAAATCCAAGATATGTCGATTTTACAAAAGGAACATCAAAAGAAGATTTCGACAATGATTTAAAAAATGATGGCATGAAAGATTCAAAATATCTAGAAAAACAAAGAAATAAACTTAAAGAAATGCCAAAAGTATATAAATTGAGCTATGACCAATTTATGAACAATTTCCGTTCAATTGTTGGATACTTTGATGATAAAGTTATGAAAAATAAAAAATAATTGATATTTTTGCTATAATATTTTTACAAGAATATTTGAAAGGTATTTTATATGGCAAAGATTATTTTAACAGGTGATAGACCAACAGGAAAACTTCATGTGGGTCATTATGTAGGCTCTCTTCGTGAGCGTGTTGCTCTTCAAAATGAGGGGTCTTACGATAAAATTTTCATCATGATTGCTGATGCACAAGCTTTAACTGATAATGCAGAAAATCCTCAAAAGGTTCGTGATAACATTATCGAGGTTGCTCTTGATTATCTTGCTTGTGGTATAAATCCTGAAAAAACAACTATTCTTATTCAATCAATGATTCCTGAATTAACAGAACTAACTTTCTACTATATGAATCTTGTTACTGTTGCAAGAGCTCAACGTAACCCAACTGTTAAAACAGAAATCAAAATGAGAAATTTTGAAGCAAATATTCCTGTAGGTTTCTTTGTTTATCCAATTAGTCAGGCTGCTGATATAACAGCTTTTAACGCAACTCATGTTCCTGCAGGAGAAGACCAAAAACCTATGATTGAACAATGCAGAGAAATTGTTCACAAGTTTAATTCAATTTATGGCGAAACTCTTGTTGAACCAAATATTGTTTTACCTAGAAATACTGCTTGTCTACGTCTTCCAGGGTTGGACGGTAAAGCTAAAATGAGTAAATCTTTAGGTAATTGTATATACCTTTCTGATGAACCAGAAGATATTAAGAAGAAAATTATGTCAATGTTTACTGATCCAAATCACTTAAGAGTGGAAGATCCTGGTGAAACTGAAAATAACCCTGTATTTATTTATCTAGATGCGTTTAGTAGAGATGAACATTTTGCAGAGTTTCTACCAGAATATCAAAACCTTGATGAACTTAAGGCTCATTATCAAAGAGGTGGTTTGGGTGATGTTAAGGTTAAAAAATTCTTGAATAACGTTATCCAGTCAGAACTTGAACCTATTAGACTTCGTAGAAAAGAATGGGAAACAAAAACTCCTGAAGTGTATGAAATCTTGAAAAAAGGTACAGCTGAAGCACGTGAAGTTGCATCTCAAACACTTGCAAATGTTCGTAGAGCTATGAAAATTAATTATTTTGAGTAAAATTTTTATAGAAAAGATTTATAAAAATTTCTAAATTTATTAATTAATTTTGGGTCAAAAGGTTCCTTATTTCCAGAAATATCGTGTGAATTTTTTGATGGTTTTGTTTGAGAATAAATATCAAGTATATTTATCTCAGCTGGTGCGATAAATCTTCCGTAACCAAGAGTCGCAATACCTCTGCTTACAAATAAATGTTTATTATCTTCTATGATATATCCGTTTCTATAGCGGTTTCCGTATTTTGATGGAACAATAAATGAACCTACAAATGGTAAAACGACTTCGCCACCGTGAGTATGACCACTAAGTGTTAAACTAACTTCTTTTGGTATTTGTGGAAAATAATCAGGATTATGTGCTAGTACAATTGTTGGAATATCTTTGTCAACTTTTCCCACAACCTTTACAGGGTCAGAGTTTCTGAACCATAAATCCTCAAGTCCAACAAGTCTTAACTTTTTATTATTTACGTTAATAAAATAATCTTCATCTTTTAAAAGTTTAATATTTGCTTGTTTATAAATATCATAAACAATATTTGCCATTTCGTAATCGTGATTACCCATTACTGCAATAACGCCATATTTTGATTTTAGATTTTTTAAAGAGTTTGCAACCTCTGTTGTTGAATAATTTTTACTAGAAATTGCATTTGCGTCTAAATCCCCACAAATGACAACTAAATCAGGGTTATTTTTATTTGAAACCTTGATAATTTCATCAAGTTTTTTCATATCAACAAATCTTGTACCTAGATGAATATCTGAAATAAGCACAATTTTGAAACCATTTAAGTTTTTGTTCCAATTAGGCACATCAAGTTGTTTTGGGCTTGATAAAAATATGTTTGGCTCAATAAGTAAAGCGTCTAATAGTATCAACATTATGGCAATAAATAAAATTTTTAAAATGTTTGATGTATTTTTTAAAAACTGTACCATATAGCCATGGTATCACTTCAAAATATTTTGAACAATGTAGTCAAATGACTAGGTATTTTAGAATGACATGTTTATTTATGTCCTTGCGAGGAGTGAAACGACGAAGCAATCCAAGGGTAAATATTAAAATTAGATAAGTTCTGTCATACCTTTTGTGTCATTCTGAAGCGTGCTTGGTGAATAGTTAATTCTATCTAATATATTCAGAATCTTACCACCTATGAATGTGTAAATTTTATTTAGGAATGTTTTAACATTGAATTTGTCCATTCTACATTGGTAAGATGCTGAAACAAGTTCAGCATGACAGTTTATTTACTGTCATTAAAAAAAGTAAAATGAAACACTCCACACCGGCGTACGCACCTACGCTCGCATTAAACGGCAACGCTCACAACTGCAACGAAAACTCCTGTCGTTTCCGTTGACAGTTGTTCGACTTTCGCTTCGCTCATGCCTCTGCTCGCTTTGCTCCTGTCAAATCAAAGATTTGAAACGTCGCTGATATTATGTTGCGTCTTCCAAAGCCTTGCACTTCTGCAAGTCTTTTCAGACTCCACACCGGCGTACGCTTTTTCCTACGTTTCCTTTTATCCGTAAGACATAAAATCGGATAATATGTCTAACGGCTAAAAGTCAACTACGGAGACAGTCTCACAAGTTTCGCTCTAGCTCAACTGTTCGCTTTGTCAAAAAAAGGGTCAAACTGAGAAGTTTGACCAAAAATTTTAAAATAGAGAGAGAGAGTATAAATTTAAATCTTGTTTAAATTAATTTTAAGATTAGTTGTTGCTTAAAACTAATTTTAAAGTTGCCATATTTTTGATAGCTAACATTTTGTGTTTGTTTTGTTGAGAATTTGAGATTTCGAAAATTCTGCACATTCTGCGGATTTCTTCTTGTCTAGCGAAAGAATCAACTCTGTAAACATTTTTAATTGGGTCTGTAACTACTGCCATAATTGTGTTTAATTCTTGTTCTTTCATTCTGAAATCCTCTCTTATCTCTTACTCTTATATAAAGTAAATTTCTTTTAAGAAATTGCCTTTTTTGTTGCATGTAACTTAACATTTGTTTACAATTTTGATTTTTAACGTTTTCGCTTTAGAATTAAATACGGAGGAAACGTAATGAAAACAAAGATATTAACTCTTTTAACTGCTCTTATATTTTTAGCATCATCTGTTAATGCAGCTAATGTCTACAAATCAAAAGCAGAAACTAAAAGAATTCCAAAAGGAACAAAATTCCAAATACAACTTCAAGAACCAGTTAGTACTAAAGATAATCAAGTAGAAGATTATTTTTCAGCTATCTTACTAAAAGATGAAAAAACTAATACAAGTGTTGTTTTACCAGCAGGTTCTTTGATTAGAGGTACAATTTCTAATATCAAACCAGCAAAAAGACTTTCAAAAGGTGCTGTATTGTATTTAGATTTTGACCATATCGTTACACCAAAAGGTCGTCAAATGCCTTTAGATATGTCTGTTTACGCAACTATGAAAACAACCTTCGACGGTGGTCTTTATGATACATTGAACTATGGCGAGGCTATGCAAAATGATTGGGATACAACTAAAGATATTACAGTAAATTCTGTAAATTTTGCTGCAGATGCTGATGTTCACGGTATCGTTAAAGTTGTTACTGTTCCAGTTTGTGCTATTGGCGGTTTTGTTGGTAGTACTGGTTATATTATTTTTGAAACAATCGCTGATTTGTTCAAAAAAGGTACAGACGTAACTTTTAACCAAGGTGATATTTTAACAGTTGTTTTAACTAATGATATTGATATTCCAGTAAATTAGTTTTTTAAATTTATTTTTTAACAGAGGCGAAGCCCAAAGGCTTCGCCTCTGTTTTTTAAAATCTTAGTAATTCATCTATTTTTAAACCGAAAGCTTCAGAAATTTTTAAAAGAGTTAAGTACTTAGGTTCAACAATGCCTTTTTCAATTCGGCTAAGAGTTGATGGTTCTAAGCCATTTCTATAACATAAACTTTCAAGTGTAAGTTTATGTTGTTTACGCAAATCATAAATGCGTTTACCAAGTTTTATAAGCTCTTTTTTATTTTCTTGCATATTCTACGTAATCGTTATTTCAAATCAGACAAATTAAAATCATCCCCTAATTCAGAGGATAGTTCGTTCAATAAATCTGCTAATTTAATATCAAGACCTTCTGCGATTTTCCACAAAGTAATAAATCTAAAATTTTTAATTCCAAGTTCTAATTCTCTCCAAGTAGCTTTTGGTATTTCTGCCTCTGCAGAAATCTTGTAAATAGATTTACCTTGAGCTTCTCTGTGTTTTCTTATCAAAGAACCTATCTTCTTTAAAATAAGAGATTCCTTTTTATTAGAACTGTATTGCATACTATTAATTTTAGTGTTAAATTAAACTTGTTAGGCTGTTATAACAACCTAACAAGTAGGCTAGTATTTTTTTTATTAAAAAAATAATAAAATTTATAACAATGAAAAGATTTTTATTAATACTTTCAATAATGATTTCAATGCCTGTATATGCACATGAGCATAGCGAGGCGTCATATCAACATGTGTGGTGTAAAATGCACAATGGTATTGAAGAATATGAAAACAAGGATTATACGAGAGTTGACTGCCTTACAAAAACAAATGCGGTAGAATTTGATTTTGCAAATAAATGGGCAGAGAGTATTGGACAAGCTCTTCATTATCAGTATATGACAGGAAGAAGAGCTAAGGTTGTATTAATACTAGAAAATCCTCAAAAAGAAAGATGTTATTTTAAAAGAGTAGAGAATTTATCGAAAATACATAATTTTGATGCAGAATATGTGACAAAAGATATTTTAAATTTAAAGAATGGAAAATGTTCAAATCCAAAATGTAAATGTCATAGAAAATAATTGAGTTAATATTTCATTATTATTTCGTGAAGTTTATTGCTCTGTTTGGTTATCACTACTTAACCGATTTTTTATTTTCTGCTAAATATGTTATAATCTACGTATCAGATTTTGAGGGTTATTATGAAAAAATTACTTATATTATGTGTGTTATTTTTTATGCCATTAGTGGCTTTTGCTGACGAGGCAAAAATTTATAAATTAAAAAGTGGACAAACAGTTGTTATTCAACAAGTTAAGAGTAATCCTATTGTCACTATTGATACTTGGATAAAAACAGGTTCTATTGATGAAACTGATAAAAACAATGGTGTTGCACATTTTTTGGAGCATTTGTTTTTTAAAGGTTCAAGCAAATATCCAGTAGGCGAGTTTGACAGATTAGTTGAATCTCAAGGTGGCGAAACAAATGCTGCTACAAGCAAGGATTTTACACATTATTATATTACTATTCCGTCAAACAAGTTTGATATGGCATTGGATTTACATTCTGATATGCTTTTGACTCCTCAAATTCCTCAAGATGAGTTAACAAGAGAGAGAAAAGTTGTTATCGAAGAAATTTCAAAAGATATGAATTCTCCTCGTAATAAATTGTCTAAAAACCTTACTGCTCTTGTTTACAAGACTCATCCATATAAAAGAGAAGTTATTGGTAAAAAAGAAGTTATCGCAAATATAACAAGAGAAGAAATTTTTGATTTTTATAACAAAAATTATGGTCCTCAAAATATGGTAACTCTTGTTGTTGGGGATGTTGAACCTGATGTAACTTTAAAAAAAGTAGAAAAAGCTTTTGCAGGTAATAACAAGGTTTCAAAACAAAAACATTACAAACAAGAAAAGCGATTAACAAAAAATGTTGAAAAAATCGATTATGATAATATTTCAACTGGATATTTAGGACTCGCATATAATACTGTTCCGATGAAGCATAAAGACACTTATGCGTTAGATGTTTTAGCGGTTATTTTAGGTCAAGGTAGAAGTTCAAGATTTTATCAAGATATAAAAGAAAACAAACAACTTGCATACTCTATCAGTTGCGGAAATTCTTCTAGCAAGGACGATGGAATGTTTATTGTGAGTGCAAATTTTCAGCCTGAAAATGTTGATAAATTGAGAAAAGAAATTGATAAAGAAGTTCAAAAAATTAAAAAATACGGCATTGATGATGAAGATTTAGCTTTTGCAAAGAGTGTTATTGAAAAAGACACATATTTTGCAAGAGAATCAATAACTGATATTGCAACAGAATTAGGTTATACACTTGTTGTTACAGGTCAAAACAAATATTACGACAATTACGTTAATAATATCCAAAAAGTTACAACAGAAGACGTTAAAAGAGTTGCAAATAAGTATTTGAAATATAGTGCAACCTCAATTTTGCTTCCAAAAAAATACGAAAAAGAAATTAAGGATATGAAAATTATCAAAAATACAGAGGCAAAATTTGTTAAAGAAGCTTTTGGAATTAAAAAATATACATTAGAAAACAAGGCAACATTGTTGGTTAATCAAAATGATGCGAATGAAATTGTTGCTATCAGTATAAATGCAAGAGGGGGCGAATTTTTAGAAAAAATCGCTGGCACTGGATTTTTAACTTCTCAACTTATGACAAAGGGTACAAAAAAATATTCTTTTGAAGAATTGAGTAAAGTAATGGAAGAAAACGGAATTAATATCGTTGCAAAATCTGGTGGTGATAATTTTGTGATAAATGTTTTAACAACAAAATCGCAATTGAATAAAGCTTTAGAAATTCTTGATGAAGTTATTAATAACGCAACATTTAAAGAAGAGCAACTAAACAAGGATAAAGCATCCTTGATGAACAATATTAAAAAATCAAGAGATATTCCTTTAAAGGTCGCATTAGAAAATTATAAAACATTGATTTTTAAGGGTTCACCTTATTCAAACACGAATAAAATTCTTGAAAAAACAGTTCCTACAATAAAACTTTCTGATATTCAAGAATATTATGACAAAATTTTCTATCCTGAAAATATTGTAATTGGTGTGACAGGTAATGTTAACGAAAAAGAACTTATTGGTCATTTTACAAACATATTTAATGGCAAAAAAGGTTCTACCTTTGATTTTAATAAATATTCAAATGCGATTAAACCAATTACAAAGGCAGAAACAGTAGAAAAGAAAATTGATAAACTGGAAACCTCTTGGTATTTTACAGGATGGCAAACTTCTGGTGTTACAAATAAAAAAGAATATGCGATTTTCCAAGTTATTGATTCAATTCTTGGCGGTGGAATGAGTTCAAGATTATTCCGTAACGTTAGGGACAAAGAGGGCTTAGCATATCAAATAGGTTCTGGATATGCACCACAAAGATTAAAAGGTCAGTTTATGGTTTATATTGGAACTAATCCAAAAACTTTAAAATATTCAGAAAAAAGATTATTAGAAGAGGTTTACAAACTAAAAACTGAACCTGTTTCAGAAGAAGAATTGAAATCTGCAAAAGAAAAATTGATGGGTAATTACTACATTGGTCTAGAAACTAATCTTGATAAAGCAGGTACAATTTCTAATTTTGAAGCATCTTCAAGAGGTTTTGAATTTATAAATGAATACAAAACTCTTATAAATTCTGTTACAGCACAAGATGTTATGAACGTTGCAAAAAAATATTTTAACGACAAAAGAGTAACTTCGATTGTTAATGAGAAATAGTAAATGGAAAATAGATTTGAACAAATAAAACAAGCAATAGAGGTTGAGGTAAAGCATTGTTATATTAATATTCAAGGCAGAACTCAATCTTTTTCCAAGTTTATTTATTCAAAAATGAAAGAAGAATACAAAAATTCCAAAAATCCAAAATGGCAAATTTTGATGGAATATTTTGACCATTATTCCACAGAATCTCTGATTGCAAGAAAAAGAGCAATAAAAAGACTTGCACGAGTGATTAAGGATGAATTAAATCCAAAACCAGTTGTAGAAATACAAGAGGATTTGCCAAAAGACCCTACGATTGCTGATGTTTGCGATATAAAAGGTATTGGTCCAAAAACGGCTTATCAGTTAAATAAGCTTGGAATTTTTACGGCAAATGATTTGATGTACTACTTTCCGAGAAAGCATATTGATTACTCAAATATAGATAAAATTTCGCACCTAAAAACCGGCATGACGACTACGATTTTTGGGTATATTAATTCGACCCAAGCCTTTACTTCAAAAAGTGGTCTTGGAATCTGCAAAGTTCAAATTAAAGACGAAACAGGTTCTATTACCTTGAATTTCTTTATGGCAAAAGCCGGAAGATATTTGCTAGAGAGAGTTAAATCACAATTTCCAAAAAATAGTGCAATCATGGTTTCAGGAGTTGTTAAAGTTAATTCTTATGACGGTAAACTTACTATTGATAAGCCAACTTACAATTTGATAGAAACGTTAGAGGGTGAACATTCTTCCTTGAATGCAGGTAGAATTGTTCCTATTTATGCCTTGAGTGAAAACTTTAGCATTAAAACTATGAGAAAGGCTATTCATACGTGTCTTGAAATGTATAAAGACACGATAAAAACAGTTCTTCCTGATTATTTGATACAAAAACATAAACTTTTAAGCAAAAAGGATGCAATTTGTGAAATACATTTTCCAAGTAGTATGGAAATGCTTGAAAGAGCAAGGTTTACGCTCGTGTTTGAAGAGTTGTTTATTATTCAATTAAAAATGCTAGAACATCGTGAACAAGTGAAAAAAGAACTTGCGACTGTTCCTTTACAAATTAAGGAGGATGGCTTGGTAATGAAGTTTATTAAAAGTTTACCTTTTGAATTAACTTCTGCACAAAAACAAGCGGTAAATGAAATCTTGAATGATTTAACTAAAGAAGAACCAATGCAAAGACTTTTACAAGGGGACGTTGGTAGTGGTAAAACAGTTGTTGCTACTATATTCTTGTTGTCTGCAGTAGAAAATGGTTATCAAGGGGCAATAATGGCTCCTACTGAGATTTTGGCAAAACAACATTATAACAACCTAGTCGAATGGCTAACTCCGATGAATTTAAGAATAGGTTTATTTTTAGGTTCTAGCAAGAAAAAAATGCGTACTCAAATGGAACAAGATTTGATTAATGGTCAAATTGATATTGCAGTTGGTACACATGCTCTTATTCAAGACAATGTGGAATTTAATAACTTGGGTGCTATTGTAATTGATGAGCAACATAGATTTGGAGTTAAACAAAGAAGCAAGTTAACTAAAAAATCTCTTGCTCCTCAAACGCTTACCATGACAGCAACTCCAATTCCTAGAACATTAGCATTTACTCTCCACGGAGATTTGGATTTGACTATTATTGACGAAATGCCTGTTGGCAGAAAACCAGTTAAAACTTTTGTTATGACAAATCATAGAGAAATTTATAAACTTATTAGAAAAGAGGTTGAAGCTGGTCATCAGGCATACATTGTTTATCCATTGATTGAAGAAAGTGAAACTCTTAGTGCAAAGGCTGCAACAAAAGAAGCAGAAAGACTTCAAGAAACAGTATTTTCTGACTTAAAAATTGGACTTCTTCACGGTAAATTGAAGAACGAAGAAAAAGAAGAAGTCATGACAAAATTTAAAAATAAAGAATATGACATTTTGGTTTCAACAACGGTTGTAGAAGTTGGTGTTGATGTTAAAAATGCAACGGTTATGGTTATCGAAAATGCAGAAAGATTTGGCTTGTCGCAACTTCACCAGTTGAGAGGTCGTGTAGGTCGTTCTGATTTGCAATCATACTGTATTTTATCAAGCTCTTCTAAACAACCTGAAACTTTAGAAAGATTACATGTTATGGAAGAAACAAACAATGGTTTTGTAATTTCTGAAAAAGATTTAGAACTTAGAGGCCCTGGAGATTTCTTAGGCGTAAGACAAAGCGGACTTCCTGAGTTTTTGATTGCAGATATTATAAAAGATACTAAAACGCTTGAATTAGCAAGGTTTGAGGCTCAAACTTTTATTAAAGAAAAAGATATAAACGATTATCCAAATTTAAAAATGGCTGAAAGTCTTAATTCTAGTGATAAAGAGTTGCTTTCTGCTTAGTTCATAATTCTTAATATTTAAAGCAATTTTTTTGTTGTCATGGAGTTTAAATATATGTGTAGGTTTACTATATCAATTTACTATGTAATTTTAGAAAGTGTGTTATTTTGAACATTCATGAACTTAGAGCGAATGTCGTAGCTGACAAGTTTGAAACAAAAACCAAAACTAAGGCAGAAAACAAACCTCAGTTGCCTATTTCAGACAATAAGGAAATCGTAAATGAAAAAGGTGCAACAGCACTAAAGAATTATTTTATCGGTACACAACACGTAGCATTTAAAGGTTTCCCTTGCGATACTGGTGAATTTAACCATAATATGGCAATGGTTCCATGTGCATGCTGTGGTAAGAAAATGCTTGCCGGTAATGAAAATGTCGACAAGTTTGCACAAAAATTAACTCAAATCAGAGGTGAAGAAAGAAATAACTTCATTGATGATACGATGGATATTTATCGTCCAGTAGAAAAAACAATTATTAGAGGGATGAAGGATTTAGGTACAAAATATCCAGAAAAAACAACTTTTGAATTATGTGCAGAAATGGCTAAAGATCCAGAAGGTATTTTGAAAAATGGTCAATTAGCTGTTCTTGATGATGTTGATGCAAAAGCAAAAGAACTTTATGGTGAAGATAATAAAATTTCAAAATTCGTTAAATCGCAAAAACCACTTATAAACGGTCAAGAAAATAATCCAAAATTTAACAGAGCTGATTTTGTTGCAAAAATGGATGATTTGACTACCGAAATGGGTGATGATAAGGCAAAAGGAAAAGTCTTAAATGTCGCAATTGATATGCCATTTGAAGATGATTATTTCCAAAAAATGACTAAGAAAATTTATCAACCAAGAAAATTTATTAGAACATTATATTGTAATGCTGTAAAAACAGCAGAACATATTCACCCAAAATCTTTAGGTGGTCCAAACAATACAGAAAACTACATGAGTGAATGTAATGAATGTAATGAAAACAGACAAAATTATGATTTGAATAGCTATTGGATGAGTAGATACCCATCAATGCCATACAACGTACAACAATTCTGTGATGATGTAACAGATAAAGTTGTATCAGGTGAAATTGGTCCTCATTTTGTAGATTATCCAAAAGATTTAAAAGTTGCTGTTGAATCAGAAACAAAGGGTGCAATTACATTAAAAGTTCTAAATCCTGAAGAAATCAATAAGAAAAGAGCAGAAAAAGGTTTAGAACCTCTTCCTCAACCAACACAAGAAAATGTTGAAAAAGCAAGAAGAGAACAAAGAAAGAAACCTCATGAGGAAATTCCTCTTCCAACACCAAGACCTGCAAAAGCAGAGCCTAAAAAGAAAGTAGCGTAGATTAAAAATAAAATTATAATTTGAAGATAGATGAGTTGACTAATCTCAACTCATCTATTTATATGAATTTGTAAATAAATTGTAAAGATTTATTAAATTTTTATAGCAAAAAATATGTTTTAGAGTCATTATATATGTATCCACAGAATATATGTCCACAAAACAATTTCTGCAATTTATACGAAGATATTTACAAGAAGGGTAGAGTAGGTAAATGAAGATTAATGCTATCACAATGGCAGCTCCTGCAACATTTAGTGTTCAAAAAAAAGCTGTTGAAAAAAATCCACAAGTCACAAATCCAATTGAAAACAGATTTCCAAAACAACAAACAAATGATGGCTCAAAAGCTATTATGAATTATTTCTTTGGTATGCAAAACGTACCATCATTCAAGGGTTATCCTTGTTCAACAGGTGAATTTGTTGTTAAACAAATAGATAACGTTCCATGTGCTTGTTGTGGTGCTGAAATGATGAATTCAAAAGAACAAAATGAATTCGTTGCAAAAGCATCAAAAGCAACAGGTGAAGAATTAGCAAATGTTTTTGCAGAAAACTTACACAAAATTAGACGTAACGAAAGACCTGTAGCTCGTGAACTTATGGAAAGAGCTACTAAATATCCAAACAAAAAATTGTCAGAATTAGCTGATAAAGATATGGATTCAAAAAAACTTTTTAATAGAGAAAACTTAATCGTTTTAAATAATGTTGATAAAAAAGCTCAAGAATTATATGGAGAAAAAAATAAAGTTTCAAAATTTGTTCAAAGCCAAAAATCATTAATCGAAAAGAATGTTAGAAATGGTTTTGGTAGAGGAACATTCTTAGCTAACGTTAAAAAATTAACAGAAGATGATCAAGAAAAATCTCAAAAAATCTTAACTGAAGCTATCGAGTTACCATTAGACGAAAAAGGTATTGCTAAAGTTGTACAAAAAGTTCAAGCATCAGATTCAGTTGGTATTGCGAGAAGATTAATTGCAACAGCAGTTATGACAACTGAACATATTCACCCAAAATCTAAAGGTGGTCCAAACAATACTGAAAACTACATGGGCGAATGTGCTGAATGTAACAACAACAGAGGTAGTGAAAACTTAAACCAATATTGGCAATCAACATATCCAAATATGCCATCAGCTACTCAAAAATATGCTGATTACATTTCAGAACAAATCATCACAGGTAAAATGGGTACAAGATATGATGATTATATGGTAGATTTGGAAAAAGCTGTTGAATCAGAATCTAAAGATGCTATCGATTTAAAAGTTTTAAATCCTGAAGAAATCGATAAAGCAAGAAAAGAACGTGGTTTACCTGACCCAAAACCACTTCCAGTAAAGCCAAAACCAGAAAAATCTGAAACTAAAAAAGATGAAACAAAAGTTTCTGGTTCTAAAAAACCAAACGGAAGTAAAAAACCTCACGGTCATAAAAAACCAACAAGAAGACCAAATATTAAATAGTTAATTTATTTTATGAGTACAGATAACGAGATGGCGAAGCCTTTAGGTTTTGCCATCTCATAGTTTATAAAATAAATTGTTCAAGTCTTTGTGTCATGTCATTCTGAACTTGTTTCAGAATCTTACCAACGTAGTATGCTATAATTTAATCTATGGAAAATTTTTATTTTATAGGAACTAATTTTTCGCTCAAGTATGCGATAGTTCTAGGGAAGTGTTGTTGCAAATATTGAGTTCTAGAACCTAATAAATCAACACTTTGGTATGTATTTAGTATAGCATTTGTTTCAGCAATAGTTTCTTTTTTACCTTGATCAGGTCTACCTTTAATAGCTTCATCAGCGATAAAGTAGTTGATGTGATTTCTTTCGTTTGTTGGAAATTCTTTTAAGAAGTTTTGTCTTTCTTCAGCGTAAACTTTTTGGAATTTTTTATCGTTTCTCAAAGCATCTGCTACGTATGTTTCATATTTATTAGTTTTTTTGTTTAATTTTTCAGTTACAAGTTTTCCGCCGATGTCAGTTGCGTGACCTAATTCGTGTAAGAATACAAATGGGTCAGCCCCAACATTTAGGTTGTTAAACATATATGATTGATCTTCGTCTGCATAAAAATCAGACTCATCAAGTTCGATGTTTTCACAATAAGATTCTAATTTATTTCTAGCCTCTGTCATTCCTAGAACGTTGTTATTTAGGTTGATAAGTTCGTCCCCTGGAATTGTTTTCAACATTTTAATAAGAGGAGTTCTTCTGCCTGAAATCATTTCTTTTAATTTAATTTCATGACGTTCATCTTTTGTTTCGTCAGTAACTGTTAGATTTTTTGTTTTGTAATCCAATTCCATTAAATAGGACTTATCATTTCTTGAAGAACGGAATTTATTTTTGCCCAAGACTTCAAAAGTTTGGGATTGGTTCATCAAAATTTTACCGTCAGGTGAAGTGATTTTGTAATCGATAATTCTGTTACCTTTTGGGTCATCTTCGTATCTGTATTGAGTTCTGGTCATATCAGTTGAACGCATATCTTTTTCAACTAAGACTGCACCTGTATTTTTATCTTTTGTTGCTTTAGAAATTTGTCTTACTTTGCCGTTTGGAAATTCGTATTTAACATTGTACATACCTTCAATGTCAGATTTTTCATAAAATTCTTTTCTGATTAATCTATTTTGGCTATCACGTCTAATTTTAGTAGCCTCCGTCATTATAGGTTGGTGGTATTCTTTATCAAATTTGAATTTTGATTCGCAGAAAGTATTTGTTCTAAAATCGTTTGTCATAACAGTTTTAGAAACAGGATAACCTTTTTTATCATATTCATACTTAACGTTTTCTTGTTCTAAAACGTTTAAGTTTTTGTCTAAAAGTTTGATGTTTTCGCTATCATCGTTATTTTTTGCTCTTAAAAGATAATTGTTTTTGCCGTCATATTCAGCTCTTTCAAGAATAACTTCATCAGTTTTGCTAGTAGTCATGTCTTTTACTAAAGATAAAACTTTACCTGTATCAAGTTTATCTTCTTTCATAACTTTTGTACTTTCAGGATTAAGCTTTAATGGGATCATTTTGTTGTACATGTTAGCGATTTTGCCTAAAACAGTATCTTTTTTAGCTTCTGTTTTAGGTGCTGTTGTACGCTCGAAAGAATCTGGCTTTTGTGGAGCAAGATATGGTCTTGTATTTGGAGTCTTTTTATTTTCTACTTTACCTGCAAAATTTATATTAAAAACATTTTGAATATTCATTAAATACCTACTAAACTACCCTTATGTTTTATTAAAGGTTTGAAATTCAAAATAATTGCATGTTTTAGACTTTTTTATTAATATTTGTTACTTTGATTTTAGGATTGTCAATTCCATACCCAAACATTGCAAAATCGTATTTTACAGGGTCATTTTTATCAAACCTTTTTAATTCATTCGTCAATTCTTTAACTGCTTTAAAATCGTTAGAATTTCTTTTAAGTAAATTTATTTCACGAGAAATTCTTGCAACGTGTGTATCAAGAGGAATTAAAAGTTCTGATTTATCAAGAAATTTCCAAATACCTAAATCAACTTTGCCATCACGTACCATCCAACGTAAAAACATATTTACACGTTTCATAGCACCATTTTTATTTGCATCAGGAATTAAATATTTTGCACCAAAACTATTCTCCATATTTGAATAAAAATAGTCAGTTATGACCTTCAGCATTTGATGAAAATCTTTAGTTTTATATCCATATTTAAAAAGGTCTTCTAGCGTACTATTTGAGGAATAAAGCTTTTTTAAAACTAAAAATATTTCTTCTACGTCAGCCTCTTTTGCAAACCTATAATTAAAACCTTTAAGAGATTTTCTTTCAAAATTTTCTATAAAATTTACAGGTTCATTTTGAAAAAGATTAAAAAGTTCCTCGAGTTTTTTTATAAAAACTTTTCTGTTTCCAAAGGCAAACATTGAGGCGATAAATCCTGCTAATTCAATATCTTTAGAGTTTTTAAATCTATGTGGAAATTGAATAGGGTCGTCTTTTATAAAATCTTTTGTTTCGTATTTTAGAACAAGTTCATCAAGTTGTTGTTTTAAATTCATCGTATCTTTTTAAAAAACTCCTCTAAGATTTTATCACATTCCTCTTCCATTATTCCACCAAAGACTTTTAGTTTTGTATTAGTATTTTCTCTCAAATCTATGGCTGACCCAAAAGCACCATAGTTTTTATCAAAAGAACCAAAATAAAGTGTCTTAATTCTAGATTGAAGTATTGCCCAAGCACACATTGGACAAGGTTCTAGTGTCACGTACATTTCGCAATCCTCAAGTCGCCAATTATTTAAAACCTGCTCAGCCTTGCGTATTGCAAGAATTTCTGCATGAGAGGTCACATCATTCTCAAGTTCACGTTCATTTTGTGCAGAGGCTATAATTTCTCCATTTTTGACAATAATAGCCGATACGGGAACATCCTTTTCAACTTGTTTTGCAAGTTCTATAGCCCTTTTCATAAACATAAATCTAAACCTCTTTAAACAATGGCAAAGACAAGGTTACAGTAAAGATGTTGTCCTTTGTGCTAGAAAGTGTAATTTCTCCGTTCATACAGTCAACAAGCCCTTTTACAATGAACAAACCAAGTCCTGTACCACGAGAAGTTCTTGTTGTTGAATCATCCATTCTGATAAATTTTTCAAAAAGTTTTGATAATTTTTCTTCTGGGATATAATCTGCTTTGTTAGAAATTCTGATAATAGCTTTGTCTTCTGTTGTTTCACCCTCAATTTTTATTGGAGTATCTTCGTAAGCGTATTTTGCAGCATTATCAAGCAAGTTTAAGATAACTTGTTCTAATCTATCTTTATCTGCTAGCACAAGTGGAAAATCTTCTGTTATAGAACTTTCTATTTCTTTTTTGTTTTTATCTTTAATAAGAACTTTTGAGTTTTCTATAGTTTCAATAATCCAAACCGGTTCAATATTCATTTTGATACGTTCACGTTCAATATCAGGAATTACAAGCAAGTCTTCAATCATACGTTTAAGTCTTTCTGACTGACGTTTAATGATTTTTAGAGATTTTTGTTTTGTTTCTTCATCAATTTGAATATCTTGTCTTAAAAGTCTTGATGTATAACCTTGAATACTTGTCAAAGGAGTTCTAAGTTCGTGACTTACTGTATCAATTAAGTTTGAACGAAACTCATTAAGTTCAACAAGTTCGGCATTTTTCTTCTCAAGTTCTTTGTACGATTTATGAATTTCGTTTGCCATTTTATTGAACTCAAAGGCTAAGAAAACAATTTCATAAGGCGTAAAGATATTTTTTAATAGACGAATTTGTCTTTGGTAATTACCTTGAGATACGGCAATAATACCTTTAAACAACTGTCTAATATTGATGTACATATAATAAATGTATAAGGCAACTACAAAGAATACTGATAATGATGAAATAAATACGGCAAGTAAAAGTTTTGCTCTGTTATCATTAATAGTATCGTTTGTAACTTTTTCTGTTGTATTTACGATAATCATCAAATCTGGATTTGATTTTTTAAAATAACATAGAGGTTGGTTCTTTACGTTACCGAAAATAACTGGTTTATCTTCTACTAAATGTTTTGGTAAAAGTCCTGTTGATTCTACATATAATTCAGTTGTAAAATTGTGTGCTGCAACAACCTCGTGTTTGCTTGAAATAACGTAAATTTGACGTATATCATCTTTTAGCGAACGGAATAAGAATTTTTTAAATAATTCTAAATTATATGTTGCTATCAAGTATTTGCCGTCGTAAGTTTTGACGTTTATTGTGATTAAGCCTTTTTCTAAATTCTTATCGTATAATTCGTCAAAGCCTTTTAAATTGCTGACTAATCTTAAATCCTCATATTGCGTAAAATTGTGTTTTAAATCTGATAAATAAGCTTGTCTAGAACTTGCAGGAATAGTTTTAAGTACGGCGTCAATTTGTTGAAGTTCATTGTAGGTTGTTGCGATGAACATATCAATTTCTTCACTAACCATACTTGATACAAGTTCTGCTGAATCTCTTAATTGTGCACGGATAGCGTGTTGGTTAATGTTGTTGATGATTAAGCCACTAACAATCATTGGAACCATTACTGCACAAAATAATACGATAAGTATTTGTTCAGCAATTTTTAATCTTTTTAATTTAAAATATTTTCTCATTATTAATCTTCTTTAAATGGCGTCAACTTATAACCAACATTTGTAACTGTATGCAAGTATTGAGGTGCTTTTACGTTAGGCTCAATTTTGTTTCTAAGTCCACCCACGTGAACTCTTAACATTCTAACGTCTTCATCAGAATCATAACCCCAAACTTCATCAAGTAAAACAGCTAAAGTTACAGGGTTGTTGAAATGTTGCATTAGACAGTATAAAATTTCAAATTCTGTTGGTGTTAGTTTAACTTTTTTGTTTACAATAATAACTTCCAAACTTTCTGGCATGATTGTAATATCACCAGCTTGAAGAATTTCATTTGAAAGAGAATTTGTATCTTCTACTGCTTGGTTTCTGCGTAAAAGAACTCTAATTCTCAATAAAACTTCTTGAATATCAAAAGGTTTTACAAGATAATCATCTGCTCCACAATCAAAACCTTCAGTTTTATCTTCGATAGTTCCTTTTGCAGTTAATAAAAGAATTGGAATGTTGATTTTTGCATTTCTAATGTTTTTACAAACGTCAAAGCCGTTCATTTTAGGCATCATAACGTCTAAAAGAATAAGGTCGTAAGAATTATTAAGAGCTTTGTTTAAACCCTCAAGTCCGTCTTTAGCTGTATCTACAAAGTATCCACTTTGAGCAACGTCAAATTCTAATAATTCTCTGATTTCATCGTCATCATCAACTATTAATATCTTTTTTTGTGTTTGATTCATAGTCGTACCTTTTTCTTGTTGTTAAACAACACAATCCTATTGAATTTATTTTAAAAGACTTTAGCGGAGTTTTCAAGATATTATAAATATTTTTAACAGACTAAAATTTTATTGCGTTATAATGATTTTATGGCTAAAAATCTTGTTAAATTAAATACCGCAAGAAATTGTTTGAGATATATTCTAAAAGTGTATGGGATTAAAGAAATTAATGTTCCTTATTATATCTGTCCAACGATAAAATCAGCTATTAGAAAAGAAAATGTGAAAATTAATTTTTATCATATTGATAGAAATTTTATGCCTATTCAAGAATTTAAAGAAAATGATTTTGTTTTGTATCCAAACTACTTTGGAATTTGTTCTAAAAATGTAAGAGTTTTATCCCAAAAATACAAAAACTTAATTGTGGATAATGCTCATTCTTTCTATTCAGAGCCTATTGGTTTAGCCTCTTTTAATTCTTTACGCAAATTTTTTCAACCAAATTATGGTATAAAAAATGGTGCTTATCTTTATATAGATAAACTTTTAGAGGAAAATCTTTCTAGCTCAAAAGAATATGAAATTGAAGATTATAATTATGAAAATTTAGTTAAAAATGAAAATATACTTGATGAAGAAGATATTTTATTAATGTCAAAAACTACGAAAAATCTCATTTCTTTTATAGATTTTGAAGAAGAGAAATCAAAAAGATTAGAAAATTTTGCAAGATTTCATAATAAATATAAATCAATTAATCAATTAGATATAAATATTGAAAAAGGTGAAATACCTTTTGCATATCCATTATTAACTACGGATGAAAAAATAGGTTATGAACTAGAAAAGCAGGGGCTAATGATTTTTAGATATTGGAATGGAATACCTAAAAAGTTTGACGAATATGATTTCTACAAATTTTTAGTTCCCATTCCAATATATTAAATTATAAAATTTCTTCCTCGTCTGTAACTGTTGCTGTAATTTCTGCAAATTCAAGTTTGTTAAGAGCATTTTTATCTCGCTCCTTTCTTTCAACATATTTGCTGAAAGTTTGACTTAAGTAAATGCCAAAGAATATTACAAAACAAGAAATCATTTGTAATATGTTTGAGGTTTCACCTAAGAAGAACCAGCCAAATAATAAGGCTGAAATTGGAAGTAAAAATAAGAAAGGTGAAACTTTGCTTGCAGAAAGTATATTCATTGAAGAATTATATAAAGCGTAAGCTACAACTGTTAAAACACCAAGGTATCCAACAAGGTAAACGCTTGAAGATGAAGTTATAAGATGAATAGGTTCACCAGCGATAAAACACATACCTGTAAAGAATATTGCCCCACCGAAAACTGCAATTCCTGCAAGATAGAATGGCGGATATTTATCCATCAAATACTTTGTTGTAACAATACTAACGCATGTTAAGATTTCTGCACCAAGTTGTAATGCGTTTCCAAGAACAGGTCTTGGAGCAAGTTCTGTAACATCAGATGCAAGACTTAATAATATTGAACCAAATATTGCAATACCTAAACCGATGTATGCTAATCTTGGAAATTTTTCTTTTAAAATCATTCTTGCAAAAAATATAATTAAAACCGGTTCTAGAGAACTTAATACCCCAGCTTGACCTGAAGATGTGTATTTTAGTGCATTTGTTTCAAAAATAAAATACAAACAAGGTTCACATAAAACCATTAAAAGTATATATTTTATGTCACTTTTATCCACTTTAACGTTTCTATAAATCGTTAAGAAAAATGGAATGAATAAAATTGTTGAAAGACACATTCTTAAAGCCATAAGCGATAGTGTCGAATATTCATTAAGACATATTTTTGTTGCTGTTAGTGATGTTCCGTAAAGTATTACGGCAATTGAAATTGAAATGTAAGCAATTACTTTGCTTGAAAGTTTGTGTTTTACTGGTAAATCTATCATTTCATAAAGCCTCCTTGTAAATTTTGTGATATACATTTTTAGTCTACAGATTAAGATGCAAAATAACTCCACACACTAAAACCATAGACTAGAAAATCATATCATAGAAAAAAATACAAATGCAATAAAAACTGTTCAAAAAACTAAAATTTTAAAAGGATTTATCTAAAATTAAAAATTTTAAAATACAATTTTGACAATTTAATTGACTTTTAGAACAAATATTGATGCATAGAAAAACATTACATCTCTTAATATAAAGCTATCTTATAGAGAATAAATTTTTTTTAATACGTACAAATCGTTTTCGCTTGGAGTTGTGATGTTTTTTTGATGAGGAACAAACATTATATCCTCGACTTCAACCCCATGACCCAGTCCTAGTGCGTGTCCTAGTTCGTGCATCATGGTTGCAAAGATACTTTCATTTGTCGTGTTTTTGGGTGAATACTCGTTTGGTAATCCAATATCTATAGAAATCTTTTTGATAATTCCCTTTATAACGCTTGGATATTTGCACATTCCCTCAAATACTCTTCCTACCTTTGTCCATTTAACGACAATATCAGCTCCAGTAGGAGTGTAAATTTGGTTAAACATTATATTTATATTGCAATTTTTCAAAATGCTATTCCAATTTGCTATAGCTCTTTGAACTTCTGATTTGTAAAAATATTTGTTTGAAATATTTCCGACAATATCTGCGACAAAAACATTTAAAACATTTTTGTCCCATTTTATCAAAATGCCGTTTACCTTTGAGTTTTCAATATATTTATCTATGTTATTTGAAATCATTTTATTGTTTTTTGTATTTCATAAGTTTTAAAAACATATCGGCAAAAACACCAACTGTTAAAGCAGAAATCAAAGTACCCTCACGAACGCATTGTCCAAAGATTTCGCCTAAACCAAAATATGTTATTAACATTGCCATAACCACAAGTGTTACGTCAAAAGTAACTTTAACTACGCCAAAATTAAATTTTGAAACCTCGTAAATTACTTTAACAAGCCCATCACCTGGCATATAAGTTAAATCAGCCCAAACTTCCATTGCAATACCAAGACCGATAATTGCTGAACCAATTATAATAAGTAAAATATTCCACCAGTAAGCACCTGCGTGAATAAATTGAGTTAAATACATGCTTAAAGAGATGAATAAACCTGTTGCAAGAGCGATTGGTAATTGAACGATTTGAACAGGTGGAAATTTTTTGCGTAAGATTAATACTTGACCTAAGAAAAATAGAGCATTGAATATGAATGCACACATTCCAAAATCAAAATATTTAATATTGAATAATGAAATAGCGTAATAAGGTGATGCGATTGGTGTTGTACCAAGCATACTTCTTGTAGTGATTGCAATGCCGTAACAGCTTACAAACATACCTAAAATAAATACTACTAATCTAATGATAAAATCTTTTTTGCTTTGACTCTTTTCCATATTTCTCCTAAAAAATTAAATGATAAATTAATTATACAATAAACTTATTTTTTAGTTCTTCTAAAACCTCTTCAAAAACTCCACTCCAGTTGCCAATTGATTTTTGACGGAAGAGTTTTACGCTATCGTACCAGTCACATTTGCTCAAATCAGTATGCCAACGCCAATTTACTTCATAAGGTAAAAGTATATAGCACGGAACGTTTAATGCTCCTGCAAGATGTGCCAAAGACGTATCATTACATATTACCAAATCAAGATTTGATAAAGTAGCCGACGTAATCGCAAAATCTTTTAAATCTTTTCCAATATCAACAACCTCATATCTATCAGTTAATTTTTTAACTTCTTCTGAGCCATCTTCAGTCTGAAATGAGTAAAATTGTGTATTAGGAACTTCGATTAACGGATAAAATGCTTCTGTTGGAATAACTCTATCCTTATCGTAATACGTGTTTCCTTGCCATTTGATACCAATTTTTATCTTGTCATTATCAAAGTATTTTTTCTTGTATTCTCTAACTTTTTTTAAATTAGGTTTTATATAGCCCTCATGACCTGTGAAAACGTCATCACCTTTTAAACCCAACAAATATGGTAAACTCAACATTGGCACATGTACGTCAAAATCTATTTCGTTTTCTGGTACAAAGCCGTCAATTATTTCGTCCACCCCAAGTTGTGGGTTTTCTTCAAATAAAGCTTTCAGAGGTTTTTGGATATGTAAGATTATTTTTTTGCAACGCTCTTTTAAAAGTGGTAAATATCTTGCAAACATTATCACATCGCCAAAACCAGCTTCATAATAAACTAAAATACTTTTGTCTTTTATATCTTCGCCTTTCCAAAGATTTTCTCGTGTTGCTTTATTTGGAAAAGTTTTATTTTGAGTCAGAAACGCAACTTCCTTGCAAAATCTTTTTTCAAAACATTTTAATCCGTTATCATAATCCTTTACTCTCATATAAGCCAAGGATAGGAAATATTCCGTTTCGCTATCTGTAGGGTTTAAATTTTTACAAATTTTTAGAGTGTCTAATGCCTTAAATGTTTCACCTTTAATGCTATAAAGATGCGATAGGTTAAACAAGCTATCATAAGACTTTGGATTTAATTCTGTTGCTTTTTCGTAGTAATATATGGCTTTTTCAATTTTGTTCAAATTTTTATATGCAAGTGCTAGATAAAAATTTAGCGAAAATTCTCTATCCAAAAATTCTGCAACATCGTTTTCGTATTTTATTATTTCAGAAAACTTTTCTTGAAAAGTTAAAGCTTGAAAAAGCGTTTCATAAAAATATTCATTTTTTTCTATTAAAATAGCTTTTTTTATCCAATTAATAGCATCTTCAATTTTGTTTTGTTGTAGTTTTAAAAGTCCAATCAAATTATGTGTTTCAGCATTGTTTGGATTAATTTCTAACGCTTGTAAATAACATTTTTCGGCTTCATCAAAATTGTTTTCTTGATGAAACTTGAAACCCTTATTTTTTAATTCTTGAAAATCTACCATAATAATCTAAAATTTCAGTATAAAATTATTCAAAATTCAAATCTGAAATGCTTTCAATATCTTCTTCTGTTCCCCAATCTTCTGGATAAAGACCTTTTTTTACAAACTTGTTGAAAGATGAATATTCCCAATCTTTTACGTTTTTTGCGAGTTCGTGTTTTACAGGATTGTAATGGACATAATCCAAATGTCTATTCAATTCGTCTTCACCTACAAGTGTGTGTTCATAATGTCGTTTTTGGAAAACTAATTTTTCTTTCTTATGCGGATAACCGTAAGCTTGAACTTCCTGTTCGCCGTCGTCATATTCTTTTGTGAAATAATATTGTATTGCTTTAATAATCTTTGGACAATCTTTACTATCATTCGGACTTATAATCAAGTGAATATGATTTGGTAAAACGCAAAGTGCTACGATTTCAAACTCATAATGCTCAGACGTGTTTTTAAAAGCCTCTTTAAGCAAACCAATGTTTTCAACAAAAATCGGTTCACGATTGTAAGCAACCATGATTATATGGATATACTCTTTTTTGTTTATAGCACGTCGACAAATCATAATGATATTTTATAAGATTTTTTGTATCTTGTCCTACTACAAAAAGTCTAAAATTTTATGCTTGACTGAGAGTTACTCTCAGGTTTTATAATTAAAGAATCAAAAAAGGAGATAATCATGGCAAATAAAATTATTTTAAAACTTAAAGATGGTTCAAAAATTGAAAAAGAAAGTTGTCCTTTCATTTCGCTAGTTGGCGATAATAATATTGTAAAATTAAAAGTTGATACGGAAGAAGTTTTTGATAATTTAAAAGGTTTACTGATTGCTGTATTTGGAAACAATAATGAAATAAATTTAGGTAAAATTTTCTATCCAGTAAATGACACAATCGGTTTAACAGGTTTAACAATAAACATTGGTAATCCGCCAGAGGATACACTAACTCTAGGGGTTAAAAGAGAAGCTAATAACTGTAAAATAAATATTGGTGACAATATAATAATTTGCGGTGCAAGATTATTTCTGCAAGATAGCGAAACCTCAATTTCAATTGGTGACGACTGTATGATTTCATGGGGTATAGATATTTGGTGTACTGATGTTCATACCGTTACAGACTTGGATGGTAACCCTACAAACTTTAGTGACAAAATTGAAATTGGAAACCATGTTTGGATAGGAAAAGATGTAAAAATTGGTAAAAATACAAAAATTTCAAACGATAGTATTATTGGATGGGCAAGTGTTGTAACCAAAAAATTTGAGGAGCCAAATGTTGTATTGGCAGGTAATCCTGCAAAAATTGTTAAAAGAGATATAAATTGGAATTTTAGAGATTTGCATAATTATCAACTGTATAGAGAAAGCTTGAAGTAAAAACTCTCACCGTTGGTTCTCATCTCAACCAAAAGTAATATTAAGCCAAAAATAAAATCGGCAATAAGCCGATTTTTTTATAGTATTGACTTATTTGGGTTCGTATAACCTTTGACTTCGCTAAAATTTGCTGTCGCAAATTAGTGCTCCGTCAGGTTATTTACTCTCACGGACTGGGTTCACTTCGTTCACACGGCGTCCTACCAAAAAGTCAAAAAAAAATACTCCCCAGGTTGGACTCGAACCAACAACCTACCGGTTAACAGTCGGTAGCATCTTTAAAAACATTAAATCATAAAAAAAAGAAAATGTCAAAAAACGCATATAAATACTTGACTTCAACGAAATAAATCTTTATAATTGTTTTAAATTTTTTTGTTATTTTTTGATGTTTTTTTATATCAATTCCGACAAAATTACGACAATTTTTTAGGCTGAAAGGCATATTATATGGCAGAAATCAAGACTCGAACAAAAAAAGACGGCTCAAAAAGTTTTACAGTTTCAATACGTATTAAGGGGGCTCCGTCAATTAGTAAAACATTCACAAGGCTTACAGATGCTAAAGAATGGGCTTCTCGTGAAGAGTCAAAAATCAGAGAGGGCATTAACTTTCCAAAACGTAAACTTAAAAATTTAACCATTGGCGAAGTTATCGACCAATTTATGGATTTAAAATTAAGCCAATATAAACCGAAAATGCAAAGCGAATTTAAAAAGCACTTAACCTGGTGGAAGCAAGAAATCGGCAAACTTTATTTAAGTTCAATAACTGCGGCGACACTTGTTGAGTGTAGGGACAAATTGGCAAAAAAAGAAAAAGAAGTGCCAACAAGCAACGGCAAGACAATAATAAAAGAGGGCGAAACGTTATCATTTACGACCGTAAACCACTACATCGCTTCTATGAATACCGTTTTTTCATATTGTGTAAAAGATTTAGACATAATCGACATTAACCCGATGTCAAAAGTTGAAAAATTAAAAATCAATAACGCTCGTAAACGTTTCTTGGACGAAAAAGAAATAACAAAACTTTTGAACGCTTGTAAAGAAGCAAACCACGAGTTATATTTATGCGTTTTAATTGCATTGTTATCGGGTGCAAGAAAAAGCGAAATATTAAATTTAACTTGGGCTTGTGTTGATTTTGAACACGGATTTTTAACATTCTTGAATACTAAAAACGGCGAGGATAGAAGCACGCCAATGCACGAATTTTTATATGAAGAATTGAAAGCCTTTAAAACTAACGGTAAAATACGACATTTAAAAAGCGACCATTTATTTACAACGCCTACGGGCAAGATAAACGAGCCTTTAATAGGTAAATTATTCCCGAAAGTTGTTAAAAAAATCGGCATTGAGGATTTTAGGTTTCACGACTTACGCCACACTCAAGCAAGTTATCAAGCGATGTCGGGCGTATCGCAAGTAATGACACAAAAGACACTAGGTCATAAAACTTCTGAAATGACAAACCGTTATTCACATTTAAGGGCTGATGTATTAAGACCAACGATTAACAAAGTAGGCAATACAATGCTAAAAGATTGGCTTGAACACGATAAACAAGACTAAAAAGAGGTTACAACGCCTTTTATAAGGCAATAAAGAAAGGATAAAAAAACAATGTATAGCAATCTTGAAAACGAAATGCAAAAACAAAACATCACAAAAGAAAAACTAGCGAAGAATTTAAAAATCACAGTTCCAACACTAAACAAAAAATTAAACGGTTCTTCTGATTTTAATATGGTTGAAATGGGTATTATTCAAGATACTTTAATTAATTTCCCACAATATCCAGGGGCAAAACCAACTAAATTAAAACTTGAATATTTATTTAAGGAAGCGTTAGAAAATGCGTAAAGATATAGGATTAATCATAGAATTTGAGAATGGCGAAATAACCGAAAAAGATAAAATCGAAACATTTAACTCAATTATGGATTTTTCGATAGACGAGATAGCGAACGAGAACACCAAGCAAACAATAAAAAGGTTAAAGGCGTTTGCATGCCTGCAGATTAAAAAACATTGTGTTTTGCCACGCTAAAACACCACCACGGGACAAGTGGGGGGCTTGCCCGTGGTAATAACAAAAAGATAAAATCAAGAATTTGTTTTGACAATTTCCGGCATGCTATAAAAGGCAAAATAAAACGGGCTAAATTAAGCCCGTTTTTTTATATGTTTAAGGTTGTTTTTGGGGGACTAACGTCATTTTTGTAGGGCTTTCAAGGTCTAGTGTAGTTGAAGCCTTTAAATCCGTATTATTATTTAGATTAATTCCTACATCAATACGCCCATTTTTATTGCTTCCACCAACAAGGTTATTTTTTACAAGTGGGGGCGTTTTTTGAGGGATTGACTCATTTTTAAATACAATACCTTTTAAACCTTTTACGCCTTGTTTTAATAAGGTTATTTGTTTTAGCCCTTGAATAATTGCATAAATTGGATTTATAGCCATTAATAAGACATTTAAAAAATTATTTTTTATGTAGTTGCTAACGCTTGAAAATACATTTTTGCAAATATCCCAAAATTTTAGCATTGTTGCCGATACCTTGTCCCAATTTTTCCATATTAAGACGATAATAGCAACAATACCACCAATTAAAGCCGACCATAAGAAAATCGGACTCGTTAAAAATGCCAAATTGCTTAATTTTACGGCGTTAGCCAAACCGACAAAACCTAATTTTAAATTTTTAAGTAAAATTATAGACCTTACGCCTAAAGGTAGCCAACTGAAAAACTCGGCAACCTTTAAAGCAACCAAACCCGTTAAAACGGCACTCATTAAAGGAATAATAACGGGCGAGAATTTTTTAAGTAGGTTATAAGTTCCAACAAGGCAATTAAGCAATACATTTATTGTTTTAATGGCTAATAACACCCCTGGAACGAGAACGCCACCAAAGACGGCTTTAAATATAGGCGACATTTTAACAAACTCGGGTAATATTTTTTGAGTAAAAATTTTAAACGTTTTAAATAATTCTTTAAAAATAGGAACGCAATGTTTAACGGCTTTTTCTACGTTATTAATAACCGTTTTAAATTTGTTTTCGATGTTTCCCATATACTTTTTAACAATATCGTTTAAACGCTTCATAAAGGCGTTATATTTTGGTAGTAAAACGCTTCCTAAATTTGTTTCAAGTTCCTTTTTTTGCTCTTCAAATATTCTTGATTGGTTAGCGTAGTTTCCACCCGTACGCAAGAAATCGCCTTGAGCGTTTTTGTTGGAAGCCATAACGTATTTATAACGAAGTTCGATTTTTTCCGTTTGACTCATATCTTTAAACTTTTTGTTTAAACCCATTTTCTTGGCGTAATTTTCCAAGTTTTCTTGGGTCATTACCGTACCAAGATTTTTAAGGGCTTCGGTTTCGCCCGTAAAGATACCTTTTAAGGCGTTTGCCGACAAAGATTGGTCAACGTTTTTAAATGAAGCAATATCTGCAGATAATTGAGTTAAACTTGTCGCCATTTCGCTTGCTCTTTTGGTCGTCATTCCCATACCCGTTCCCATATCGCCATATAAAGAAGCCGTATCGAGTGCCGTTTGTTGAGCCAAACCCATTGATTTAATAGAATTTTTAGACCATTTAAGAACCTCATCGGCGTTAGTTTTAAATGTTTCGTTTGTTTTGCCGATAGTTTCTTGTAAATCCGAAGCACGTTCTACCCAAGAGTCAAACGTTTGTTTTACCGTGTTTGTTGCAATAGCCGTTGCTATTGTTGTTATCCCTAATTTAACATTACTAAACGAATTTTTTAAACTATTTCCGACATTTTGAGATTGTGTTTTTAATCGGTCTAATTGATAGCCAAAAACTGAAGCCTTATTTTTCATATTTTGAAATACGCTCGACATTCCGTCCTTGGCTTTAAAAGATGTATAAACGCTAAAACTTGCTGATGTCATTTTATCCCCTTTCAAGTTGTTTTGTTTGTATTTCGGCGTATTTTTCGGCACGCCTACCGTAAAAAATTAAGGTTTCATAATCCATATTTAATAAATTTGTTAGATTATCCCACCTATTTAAAGCCAATATATCGGCGTAATATACGCCGATATATTGCCTTATTTGTCGAAAAAACTTAAACACCCTAACGCAATTTCCGAGTCTTGCCCGTGTAATTGTCCTATTAAAGGCTCGCCACGTCCTACAATTTTTGAAAGCGTTTTAATTAAAATTTCAAAACTATTTGATGAATTCATCATTTTTAAATCTTTTAAAGATACATTGTATTTATAGTCTAGTTGGTCGGCTTCGAGTTCGCCTGCTTTAATTGGGTTTATAAGTTTTTGACTTAAACAATTTTTTTCTTCGTCCCAATAAACAAGCCCACACATCACGGCACAAACAACCTTTTTTAATACTGGGTCGTTTTCAAAGTCTTTCGGGTCGGTCTGATTTTCGCAAATCTTAACAATGTCAACGCCCCCTAAATTGTCTTGAATTCTTGCCATTTCGTTTAATGCTGACTCTTTTTCCATAATTTTTTCGATTTTTTGTCTTTCCATTGTCTTAATTTCCTTTCTTTTAAATTTCTTCCTTGTAATATTTTTTTGCTGCTTGTTTTGCGTTCGCCAAGCCCATTTTTATTGCTTCCGTTACTTTGTCCGTCAAAAACTCAACAAGGATTTCTTTTGGTTCTTCCTCTGCTCTAACAAGATTAATAATATCGTTTGCGTAAATATTCGGGAACTCGACAAGCGTTTTCATCATATCTTCAAACGTCATTTTTATAACGTTATTAAGAACCGAAGTTTCAACGACAGAGCCTTTATCTTTAGCAATTTTTAACTTTAAAAGTTCACCCCTTAAACGTCGCTCGTCCAACTTGGCGTTTAATTCGTCAATCTGCAAGGCTAGTTGATGAGAATTTTTTTTAGTTTTTATTGTTGCCGTTCCGTTTTTTTGTGCGTTTAAAATTTCTTTCCTTTTTTGGCAAAAGTCCTCGTTTAATTTCGTATCTATTAACTTGTCATTATTTACAATTATTTTCTTTTTTTGAATTAATTTATAAACCGAATTTACGCCACTATATCCGTACTCTTCGGCAAACTCTTTTATACTTAATAGCATTTAAACCTCGCTTTTATTTTCGCTAGGCTTCCAATCATACGCAAACCCGACGGCTGATTTTTTTCTTGTAATTGTTAAATAGCCTTTTGTTTTAAGTTCTTTTATAGTGCTTTTAATTGCTACTCGTCCGTCGGTTGATAAGCCCATTAATAACTCTTGAGTTGGCGTTTCGTTTTCGGGCAAGTTTAAAAGTATAGCAAGTAAACCTTTTGCCTTTAATGATAGGTTATTATCAAATAAATAAAACATTATTCTTCGCCCCCTTTTGCCCATTGTTTAAACGCTTCTACGTCGATATATTGGCGTTTTTGTCCGATTGTTTTAATACATTTATCCTTAAAGCCTTTTTCATTGTGAAAAATTAACTGCCTTAAAGCGTTAACGGACGGATACATATAATACTTATTCCATTCTGAAACGGGAATAAGTCCCCCTAAAATTTCCTTTTTGTTTTCTTGTTGCTCGGTTTTGATGTCTTGAGAGTTTGTTACTAATTCCATTTTTAAATCCTTTCTTTTTAATTCTTTTTTATAACGTGCATTTTGTGTTATTATTATGCGTATAATTTTTATTTTTTAATAGTTACTAAAAGTATCTTTTAAAAAATTAGAGAAAGTATTAAAATGAAATATTTTAAAGAATTTAAAAATATAGAAGAATATAAAGAGTATTTTAATAGACGTTCTTTTCAAGAAAAATCTTATCATTATAGAAAAATTAAAGAACTGATTTATAAAAAAAATTACATTTTAAAAAATTCCGATGAAACGGTTTTTTGCTTTGATGTTAAAAATCCACCCCAAAAAAGTTCTAATCTTGATGAATTTGTTTTTCTTTATGATGAGAACGATAATGCAGTTTGCTTTTTTGATAACGATAGTATAACTTCCGTCTTAACTAAAAGGGATTTTTTTCATTTTATGTTAGTTGATTTTTTTGTTGAAAAAGGACTTAAAAACGGTTTAAAAAAAGATGAAGTCTTGAAATATTTTACATATTTAAAATATTATTCCGTTACTGAAAGTCCAAAACGTATTGCACAAATGAGAGTTCTTTATAACATAAAAGAGAGTACTAAGCCCGTTTCTGAACTTGATAAAATCAAAGAAGAATGTCCCGAACTTTATTATCAAATCAAATATAACAAAAAACGATATTCAGAGTTGGGCATACTTTCCGAAATCAATAGAATTGATAAACAAAATCTAAAGAATGTTAAAAATAATATAATCAAGCAGGGTCTTACTGAAAATTATATTAAAAATGGATTTGCCGACAAAGTTGCCAAATTTTTAGAACAAGATTTTGGGCTTAATCTCAATAATAACGAGGATTTAAAAACTATGAATACAATAAAATTATTTATAGAAAAATATCAAGATTTTTTAAATGTTTAAAAAATCCAGCATTTAAAATTTTTTGCTAAAATTTGCCCTAAATTTTTGATTTTTTCTTAAAGTCTGCAGCATTGTAAAAAGTGGACAGTATTTTTTTACATAAAATCATGCTTAATTTAGTAATTCTATTAAATAAAAGCCCTATTTTAAAATGTTATTTTTTAGTATTAAACTTTTATTTTTTCTTATTGGATAATTCCTAAGATTATTTATTTGTAAATGTTTTAGTTGTATAATTTATGAATTTTATCCTAATTTTAAAAAAATCGGGGACTAAAAATGCAAAGGCAAGCAGGACAACGACCCTCGATTTTTTATAAAGGTCGTACAGTACCTTAATGACTAAAACCTTTTAAAAATCACGATTATGCCGAAATTATATCACGTTAAAACTTGCTTAAAATGTTACAAGTAGTTTTTTGTTTTTAGTAGTGGATTTTTTAAAAAATTAGTGGACGATTTCAACGTTTATATTTAACTTGATTAATTGCGTACAAACAAATCAAAGTAAAATATATTTACTTTAAAATCTATGTTGATTAATTTAAAATAATAAAATCAAAATTGATTTTAAATTAATTTTTAAATGAAAAAATTTTAAGTTTTTATTTTCAACTCCGACAATTTTACGACAATTTACAAAAAATCACTTATTTTTTACTTATTAAAAAGGGGCTGAAATATAGACATAAAAAAAACTCCCCAGGTTGGACTCGAACCAACAACCTACCGGTTAACAGCCGGTTGCTCCGCCATTGAGCTACTGAGGAATATTTCTTAAATCTTAAATTGCTTTAAGTCTTTTTCCTGTTCCATTAGGCTTATTTCAAGCATTCTCGGAACTTCTCTTTTGGTCTGAACTTCCATTTTTCGGAAGTCGTATGATTATTATATACAAAAATTTTTTTCTTGTAAAGTGTTTAATTTTTTATATTACTCATTTTTATTAAAGTATCAATTTCTTTATACAAAGAACTCAACTCTTTAAATGTACCAGTATCAACGATTTCGCCGTTTTTTAAGTACACAATTCTATCGCAAATTTTTAGTGTAGATAGTCTATGTGCAATAGCAATTATTGTCTTTTTCCCCTTAAACTCTTTTAACATTTCTGTAATTTCATTCTCTGTTTTTATGTCCAAAGCTGATGTTGCTTCGTCAAAAATTAATATTTCAGGGTTTCTATACAATGCTCTTGCAATAGCAAGTCTTTGTTTTTGTCCTTGTGATAATCCATTAGAACCTATGATAACTTTAGCATCTGCCTTATCTTCAAAGGTTTCAACATAATCCCAAAGTTGAGCTCTTCTTAATGCAATCTCTACAAGTCTATAATCAATATCCATAGGGTCAATTCCCCATGCTACATTACTTGCAAATGAGCCATCAACTAAGTTTATGTTTTGCGGAACATATCCGATAATTTTTCTCAAAGAGAAAAAGTTTCTTTGATTTATAAATATGTCATCTAAAGTTATATTGCCGTAATCTGCTGGTAACAATCCCATAATGATTTCTGCCAAAGTTGTTTTTCCAGCTCCAGAATCGCCAATAATACCGATAAATTCGCCTGCTTTTATTTCTAAATTTAAATTCTTAATAACAGGTTTATTTTCTTTATATTGGAAGTTTATACCCTCAAGTTTTAAGCTCTCCTTGAATTTTAGAGGCGGTAATTGTGCCTCTAATTCAGGTAAATCTTTATCATCAAATTTGTACAAAGTAGCATATTCGTTCAATTTATCCATCAATCTTTTTGTTGCATTGATTTGGTTAAAAGCACTTTGTATTCTATTCAATGGTGGAGCAATTCTGAAAATCGCCATTACAACCAAGCCATAAGATGCCAAAATCTTTGTTGTGTCGGCTAAGTTTTGGATAGTTATTATAAAAGCAAATAATATAAACGTTATTACAATTAATGTTTCAATAATATAAGGTGGAATTAATGTATAATAATTGTTCTTAAGCATTGTTTGGTTATATTTTGCTTGGTTTGTTCTAAATCTATTATAAAAATAATCTTCAATACCTAAAATCTTAACTTCTTTGAAGTTTTTAATACATTCCATAATGCTATTATTGTTATCAACTGAAGTTCTTGCTAATTCTGCTGAAATTTCATTTGTTTTAGTTTTGAAGAATTTATTTTGAATTTTCATCATTACATACAAGAACAATGTTGTAATAATTGCTGTTAGCGGAAGTTTTATTAAAAGTAATAATAAAATTATAGAAATAATAATAACATTTATAATAATATTTAGAGTTCTCAAAACATATCCGTCAAGAACTTGTCCAATAAGGATTGTAAGGTTATAAATCTTTTCTGATGCTGGAGTTTGCATATTATCCTTGTATGATGCATAAAGATAATATTTCATAAATTTTGCAGTTAAGTCGTTTTTCCAACCCACGATAAATTTATTTTGAAAATAAATTGTACCCATCATATAAATATTTTTGACAACGAAAATTAAAATTGCACTCAAGCCAATAAGAAAAGTGTTTAAAGAAACATTATCTATTGGCAAAACTCTAGTTACTGATTGATAAAGTTCATTATTTGTTACTAAATCAGGATTAATAATCATTAAGATAAATGGATAAATAAGTGCGATACCTACAAATTCCATGCACCCAGCGATTATTGATAAGAAAATGAAAAAGTAAATGCTTCCAAGTTTGCCTTTTCCATAGTTTTTCAAAAAAGTTTTAAATGTTTCGTATATCATAGAAACATTTTACATTAAAAAAAAGTTAATTTCTTTCAAAAAGAAAAATATTAAGATATAATGTTAAATATCAATAAAGAGAGATTAAATTTTAAAAGGAGATATTTTATGTCAAATCCAATGTTTTCAGAAAACGCTATAAAAAGTGATACTTCAACTTACACAGGCGTTCCTATGACAATTCAAGGTGTAATTAACAAAACAGGTTTCTTGTTAATTTGTTTATTAATGTCAAGTTTTTATATTTGGAGAGCCTTCTTCCAAGGCTATACTGACCAAGTTGCAATGCTTACAATGGCTGGTTTTGCGGTTAGTATTGTTGCGTTTTTGGTATGTATGTTTAGCAGAAAAGCAATCAGTATTGCTGCACCGATTTATGCGATTGGTGAGGGTTTAATTCTAGGTGGTACAACTGCTTATATCGAAACTCAATTCCCTGGAATCGCTATTCAAGCTGTTGCATCAACATTTATGGCTTTCGGTGTAATGCTTGTTTTATACCAAATGAAATTGATTAGAGCTACAGAAAAATTTAGAAGTGTACTTTTAATTTCAACCTTCTCAATTGCAGGTATTTACTTAGTACAATTGATTGGTATGTTCTTTGGTAAAAGTATTCCATTTATCTTTACATCTAGTTCAATCGGTATTGGCTTTAGCTTAGTAGTTGTTGCAATCGCTGCATTAAACTTGATTTTAGACTTTGATTTTATCGAAAGAGCAAACGAAAATAGAATGGACAAAAGCTTTGAATGGTATGGAGCTTTTGGTTTAATGGTAACTCTTGTTTGGTTGTACATTGAAATCTTGAACTTGTTAGCTAAATTGAGAGATAGATAAACATATACTTTAGTTAATAAAAAAAGAATGGCGAAGCCTTTGGCTTCGCCATTCTTTTTTTATACTTATTTTTCCACAATATATTCATTATCCCATTTTTTAGGGTCAAACTTAAAATCCTTAACAGTCATATTTAAAGACTTTACATAAGGTTGAAGTTTTTCCAATATATCTAATTTTTTTAATATTAATTCTTGGGCAACAATTGCGTTTTTGCATGCGATAATCATTGTATAATTCGCTGTCATGCCATAAGGAAATGACATTTTTCCAAATTTTTCTCCAACTGCTTTATTCCAAAATTTGTAGAGAGTTTTTCTGTTTATTGCTTTTTTGATTAAGTTTTTTGTTGTGTTATTCAAATCTTGAAAATCTAAATCATCACTTTTCTTTTTATATTTTTTAGTAGGTTTTGCGTCTGTATTAAGCATGTCGCCTAATATATCGTCTATTCCCTCAAAATTTGAATATAAAATTTTTTTCATATAAATCTTTCTACATTTTTATTCGTGGTAAAATAATATCTATGAATTTAACTGACTTGAATGATATTATAAACAAATCAAAGAATATACTTATTGTAACACATATAAATCCAGATGGCGATGCACTAGGTTCTATGACTGCTATGTGTGAATTATTGCAGGAGAATTTTAAGAAAAAACCTAGCATGTTGGCTTTATCTCATATTCCATCTATATATCAATATCTTCCACATATTAAAGAAATCAAAACTTTAGATGAGGTTGATAAATCTATGGTTTATGATTTGGTTATTGCCGTTGATTTAGCTGCATTAGATAGATTAATGGATGCTCAAATTCTTTTTGACAAGGCTAAATTTACAATTAATTTAGATCATCATAAAACAAATAATGGTTATGGTGATTTTGCTCTTGTAAAAGGTGATGCAAGCTCTGCTGGTGAAGTAATCTATGAATTTGCAAAAGAATTGAACTGGAGATTTAATGAAAAAGTTGCATTAAGTTTGTATACATCAATTCTTACTGATACTGGTGCATTTAGATTTGACAATACTTCTGCAGAATCTCTAAGAGTTGCAGCAGAATTGGTGGAAATGGGCGTTAAACCAGTTGATGTTTATAAAAAATGTTATGAAAATAAATCGAAAGGTCTTGTTTTATTCCAAAATTATTGTGTAAATAAAGCACAATTTATGGATGATGATAAGATTGCGTATTTGATTGTTTATAAAAAGGATTTGGATAAATTCAATGCAAAGGGTGATTATACTGACGGTATTGCAGAAACTTTACGTTCTATAAATACAACAGAAGTTTCTTTTGTTTTGAAAGAAATTGGTGATAAAGTATTCAAAGCCTCTATGAGAAGTAAACATATTGATATTGCAAAGGTTTGTGAAACTTTCAATGGCGGTGGACATAAATTCGCTGCTGGTTGTACTATAAAAGCTTCTGCAGAGGATGCTGTTAAGAAGATTGTTAACCAAATTCATAAACAGGAATTTTAATGAAAAGGCTTATTGTATATTTAAAAAGATTAATAAAATCTGTTGTAGATAATGATTTCTTTGGCATGGCTTCCGAAATGAGCTACATGTTTTGCTTAGGTATTTTTCCATTAATATTGTTTTTAACAGGTATTTTTGGATGGGTAGGTAAACATGAATTTATGCATCCAATTTTTTCTTTTATGTCACAAATTATGCCAGGGGATTCGATGAGTTTGGTTCAAACCGTTTTAAAAGAAGTTATCTTTTATGATAAAGGTGGATATTGGGCAGCTTTAGGCTTTGTTATTACTTGTTTTTTAACAACAAATATGATTGCTATTCTTGCTAAAGGTTTGAATAGGGCTTATAAAATCGGTGAAACTCGTTCGTTTTTGTACACAAGAGCGGTTGCCTTTTTAATGGTTTGTGTAAATACTGCAGTTTTATTTTTGACAATAAATTTGATTATCTTTGGTAAAATTATTATCAATTTTTGCGTTACATATTTAGGCTTAGCACAAGAATTTGCTTCAATGTGGATGTTTTTACGCTGGCCAATCGCTTTTGGGGCATTATATATAATGGGATTTTTGCAATATTTGTTGTTACCGGATTTAAAAGGTTCAGAGTTATTGAAACTTAAGAGTACTGTTCCTGGAACATTTTTCTTCTGTATTTCTTGGTTAATTGGCTCTGGCTGTTTTGCGATTTATGTTAACAGCTTGCACACATATAACTTTGTATACGGTACGATTGGGGCTTTTGCAGTATTAATGGTTTGGTTATACTATACTTCAATTCTTATATTAGTTGGTGCTGCAATAAATTCAGAAGTTTATAATAGATTGGAAATAAAAACTAATGGAAAATAATAGGGGTTTGCATCTTAACTACTCAATAATTACCGAGATTGTTGATGAAAAATCAAAGGTTCTTGACTTGGGTTGTGGTGATGGAACTCTATTAAAAATGTTGAAAGATGAAAAGCATGTCTACGGAAAAGGTATTGAAATTAATCAGGATTCTGTGATTAATTCCATTGAAAAAGGTGTTTGTACAATTCAAGGTGATATTGATGAGGGTCTTGTTCAATTTTCTGATAAAGAATATGATTATGTCGTTTTAAATAGGACTGTTCAAGCTACAGAACATCCTGATTTTGTAATAAAAGAAATGCTAAGGGTTGGTAAAAAAGCTATTGTAAGTTTTCCAAATTTTGCATACTGGCGAGTTAGATTGTATTTGCTTTTGAATGGTAAAATGCCTATGTCAAAAATGTTACCTTTCAAATGGTACAATACCCCAAATATTCACCTTTTAACAATTAAGGATTTCTTTGAATTTACAGAAAATAACAATATGAAGATATTGAAATCAATTTATTTAAATCATTCAAAGGTTAGAAAAGATAAATTAGTTCGACTTCTTCCGAATTTGTTTGCGGAAGAAGCGGTGTTTGTGCTATCAAACTAATAGTTTACATATTGTATTTTTTATATTATTAATATATAATTAAAAAGACATCAACTAGTAACAGATGGAGAGTTAAATGAGTAATATTGCAATTTATACAACAAAAAACGAATCAACATTAATGGAAATGTTGCAAGGTATCGAAGATATCAATGTTCGTGTTGAAGCAGCTGATACATTAAAAGATTACGAGGGCGTAGTTCCTAGCTTAATCATCATTGAAGATGTACCAAATTTAAAAGATGAATTAATGGTTACAAAATTCAAAGTTCCTGTATTGTTTGTAGGTCCTGTATTTACAGACGTTACAGTTAGAGCAGAAAGCTATGACTTTATTTCAGCTCCAGTAAACAAAGACGAATTAATTATCAGAGTTCGTTCAATGTTGAAAATCAAAGAATACAAAGATAAAATCAATAAAGTTTCAACAACAGACGAATTAACAGGTTTACATAATAGAAAATACTTACAAGAACGTTTAGACCAAGAAATTGCTCGTGCAAGACGTTACAAAACTCCATTATCATGCTTGTTATTTGATATTGACTTCTTTAAAGTTGTAAACGATATGTATGGTTATGAATGGGGTGACGTTCTATTAAAGAATCTTGCTGAAAAATTAAAACAAATGGTAAGAAAAGAAGATGTATTGACTAGATACGGTGATGAAGAATTTATCTTAATTCTTCCAAACACATCTGAAGACAATGCCTTCTTATTTGCTGAAAGATTCAGAAGAGATATTGAAAAAATGGAATTTATTCCAGCTGGTGAAGAAGAAAGACACCCAATCACAATTTCAGGTGGTATTTCAACTTACCCATGCTTACCAAACGTTGAAGAAGATGCTAATACAATCATCAGATATGCAGAGCATGCTCTTTACAACGCTAAAAGACGTGGTAAAAATAAAATTATTCAATTCTCTCAAATTAACTTAGAGTATTAATAGTTTAAATATTTATAAAATAAAAAAGTTCCTGTTTTTAACGGGGACTTTTTTTATGTAACAGAATATAAAGGTATTCTTATAATTGATTAAAGTTTTAAAAATGTTTATCCGATGATATAAATAAGATTAAAATATATTTAGGAGTATTGTAATGTCATTATCAAATGGTATAGGTTCATATAATTCGGGTGTAGATTATTCAAAAGTTAAACAGCAGATAGATGATGCAAAAGAATTATCTTATAAATTACAGACTACAGATTTTACTGATAAATCTTCCACAGAAAATTTAAAGAAAATGGTTGATACTGTTGATTTATCAGTAGTTGATTCAACTTCTTTTGACAAATTTGTTGAAGAATATGAAAATTACAAGAAAAATGGTAAAGAATCTATTGTTGGAAAATTCTTGGATGCAATGAAGAATTATGCAAGTGTAATAGAAAAAGGCATTCAAGATACATTGAAAAAAGATGCCGAAGCAGGTGGCGGTGTTGTATGTACTTCAGAAGTACATGATAATGTTGGCGATCAATGGGCTATCGTTTCTAAAAAACTTGATGAAGTTATCCGCAAAAGAATAGAACTTCAAGGGCAAAAAGAAGCATTTCACTCAAAATACTATAAACTTGAAGAAGACGGAACTAGAAGTCTTAATCTTGTAGATGGCTTAACAATGGAAGATTATGCAAATGGTATAAATGAGTACAATGTTGTGATAGGTCTTTTAGATGCTATAGAAAACTCTCTTACAAGTATGAAGATGGATTTGCAATTATTCTATGATAAGACTTGGACTGAATATGCACAACGAGATGGCGAAACTGTTTATACAAACCCTTACAGAGAGGGTAAACCATACAATCCTGAAACGAGTGTACCAGAAAATGTTGAAAATATTGTAGTAAGAACAGATGACCCAACGTATGGTGGTAATTCAGGTTATAGAACATATTCGTCAACAAATACGGTGTCTACTCCTAGCTTGTTTGGAAATGTTACAAGTAACAATGTAGTATATAGTAACGAAACAAATGATACTTCAAGTGTTGCAGAAACTACAACAACAAATAAAACAACTACAAGTTCAAGTGTTGAATTTACTAAACAAAATTATCTTTTCTCTCAAAAAGATACTCCAGAAAAGAAAGTAAATTCTGTTATTACAAAAATAGTTGAAAGTATGAAATCAGGTTCTCCTGAAGTTTCAAAAATCATTGATGCAATAAAAAGCAACAATCAGCAAATAACTTATGATTTAGTAAGTGATATTGCGAAAGAAGTTGGTATAGATGTTTCTCCAGATGAATTAAGAAAAGCTCTTAATAAAGAGAGTGAAAATCAATAATTAATAAAAAAAGGACTTTTTAAAAGTCCTTTTTTACTAGAAATTTTTATTTAGCCTCATCAGAAATTTCTGTTTCTTCAGGTAGTGCTGGAATTGCTTTTGTCATGGTAATTCCAAGGTCTTGGATTTTTTCAATATTTGTTATGATATTGTCTTTACCTTGTAATTTTGTTAAAGCGTTTGCGATTGATTTTCTTGCATTCAATACGTCTTTTGTCATTTCTGCAAACTTATCAAGCATTTTTGAACATAATCTTGAAATTTCTACAGAATTATTTTTTTGTCTGTTAACTACAAGCATTGAGTTGATAATTTTTAAAGTTGCCAAAAGTGTTGATGGAGAAACAGGCATAACATTGTTTTTCCAAGCATATTCCCAAAGGGTACAATCTTCGCAGAACATTAGAGAATAACAACTTTCGATAGGAATAAACATTAAGATATATCCGCAACCTGTGTAATCTTCATACGTGCTGTAATCACGTTTTGTAAGTCCTTGGATATGTGCTTTTGTTGATTCTTTAAACTCTTTTAATTTTTCAGCTCTAGTTTCGTCGTCTTCGGCATTTAAGTATTCATACCAAGAAGAGAAAGATGTTTTAGCATCAATCATTACGCATTTTTTTTCAGGTAAAAGCACTATGGCATCAGGTCTACCATCACCAGTACTTTTTTGGATTAAAAATTCTTCATCTCTACGCAAATTAGAAGCTTCTAAAACTCTTTCTAAAACGACTTCGCCCCAATGACCTTGAGTTCTGTTATCAGATTTCATAACAGAAATAAGAGAGTTTGTGTTTTGAGAAATTTGGCTACCAGCTTCTAAAAATGATTTTATATTTTCGTCAAAACGAGTAAATTTAACTGTTTCTTCTTTAAAATTTTCTTCTGTTCTTTTTTGAAAATCTTCAATTTTTTCTTTAAATTTTAAGAAAAAGTCTTCAAGTTTTTCTTTATTTACGTTAGAAAACTCTTCGCTACTTTCTTTAAAAATCTTATTAGCTGTATTTTCGAATTGAAGTTTCATTTGATTTACAAGTTCGTCAGTCATAGATTTAGAGGACTTTTGAAAAGCCTTGAAAAATATGGTTGTCACGGTAATTCCGACAAGTAAACCAACTAAAAAAATGATAATTTCCATAAATAATCTCCTCTTATTGAATTAAGTATACCACGATTGGTTGATTAATGAAAAGTATTGTAAACATTGGTTTATATCCAAAAACTAAATCCAAAGGTTTAGATCTTTTTATAACCTCTAAATGGTTTAAATTTAACCTTTTTGTTGATGTTTATATCGTAAAAAGAATGTAGTATGTATAGTGTAGAAAACGTAAAAACGAAAAAATAATAAAGGGACATATAGAAAAGGACTGGGGGAAACGCATGAGACGTGAATTTAAATCTAAAACTAAAGTATTGTTGATAGATGATAACTATGATCATTTAGCAGGTGTAAGCGAATTAGTAAGTGCAGAAGGAATGTTCAATGTTGTAGGAACATCAACAAATGCAACAATGGGTATGAGCTTAATTAAAAAATATCATCCAGATGTAGTTATCATGGATATGAATATGCCAGAAAAAAATGGTTTAGAAGCAATTCAAGAAATTGAAAAAATGAATTTAGGTGTGCGTGTATTAGTATTAAGCGGATATGATGATTCAGATTTAATTTTCAGAGCAATGAAATTAGGTGCTAAAGGTTATGTACTAAAAACTATGGCATCAGCTCAATTAATTTACGCATTAGAAGAAGTTGCTGACGGCAAAGTATACTTACCATCAAGCTTAACTTCAAGATTCTTCGAATATTTCCAACAACAAGTTATCGAAGAAAAAACAGAAACAGTTCAAGAAGACAACTACTTATCATTCTTAACAGCAAGAGAAGAAGAAGTTTTAGATTTGTTATGCCAAGGTGTAACATACAAAGGTGTTGCAGAAAAATTGTTTATATCTGATACAACTGTAAAAACTCACGTAAACAACATTTTCCAAAAATTGCAAGTAAATGATAGAACTCAAGCAGTTTTATACGCAATCAACAATGGATTTATGAAAAAAAGAACAAAACAGTTAGTAAAGGTATAATAAAAGTTCCTTTCATATAATGTACCAATTTGTCGTGTTACATTATATATGTGGCACGACAAATATATAAAAGGGTAGGAAAAGAAAATGGTAGTATTAAAGAGAAACAACAAATTAAAAGACTTAATTTATATACAAGAAAATAAAACATTACAAAAACAAACAATCGTTGGCATGGTAAGAACAATGTTAGAACCAGTTCTAGACACACCAGCAGCAGGGGTAGTTTTATACAGATTAAATGACAAAAAGGGATTAGAAAGTTTAATTAAGAGATTAGAATTTGCAAACGTTGATGTATACGATTTTGGAAAAGGTTCTGAACTATTAAAACAAGAATGTTGGGAAAACACAGAATTTGTATACGTGTTAACAGAAAGATTTGGTGCAAGTTTTATTTGGGATTATGACGTAGTTGATCCAAATGGAGATAGAGCAGGATATTATATCTTGTACAACTCTAGAGATTTATGCGTATCGTTTGATTATATTAAGGAAAACAGTACAAAGAATTTACAACACTATCAAGATACATACAAGCCAGATAGACGTGATAACGTGTTGATGAACTTATCTTTGAGAAAAGTTGTAGATATGTTGAATGATATTAACCAAGACGTAATGATTTCATCAATTGAACAAGACGAAATGGTTAAAAATGACGAAGCAACAAGACAACTAGATTTTATTAACAAAAAATCTAGCTACGTTGCTCACGAACTTAAAAATCAACTTTCAATTATTGATTTGTACACAGAGTTATTAGAAAAAAATATAGGTGACAATGCTCAGCTAAAAACAATTAAAAAAGCCTTAAAAATGGCAAATAATTCGTTAATGGATTTAAAATCTATCAAGACTGCTGACATCAAACCTTGCGAATTAAATGAATTGGTAAGTGAAGCTTGTGAATTAGCAAGCGTGTACGCACAAAGTGGCGACAAAGAAATTGAAGTAAAAGTTGAAAACGAACTTTTAGTAGAAGTAGAGGCTGACAGAGATAAATTTATCGGAGTATTGGTAAACTTAATCAAAAATGCAGCAGAGGCAATTGACGAAAAAGGTGAAATCCGTGTAAAAACTTCAATGTCTGATGAATTACATGCATCAGTAGTTGTAGAAAACACAGGTAAACCTATTAGTATTGATAGAAGAGAACAAATCTTTAATGAGGGATTTACAACAAAAGAAAAAGGTTCAGGAATTGGACTATTCTTTTCAAAGAAAACAATAGAAGAACAAAACGGACATTTGAGAATGTTGAAATCAGATGCTGACTCAACACAATTTGAAGTTAGCGTACCAATGGTTGTATAAGGGGAGATTCGATGGTAGATTTACTAACATCAAGAACTATGAATATAACAAAGCTAGGTTTAGACGGCTTAATGGCTAGACAAAATGCCATTTCTGCAAACATAGCTAACGTTATGACTCCTAATTATCAAAGAAAAGAAGTTGCTTTCGAAAGTCAGCTTGCTGATATTATCGAAAAAGATAACTTAAAAAATTATATTAAGGGTCAAAATAGTATCAAATATACACCACAGACTGTTGAAGATTTTATGGCAGTTGGTTCTATAAATCCAGCTCCACCAAAGAGTTTGACAACGCAAGAAGCAAATTTCTTACAATCAAACCTTTATAAAAACTACACTCCACAAGTTATGGATGACGTTTTTACAGAGGGTGGACAAGACGGCAATAATGTTGAATTAGAAAGAGAAATGATGGATTTAACAAAAGCTGGTACAAAGTACGTAATTCTTTCAAATTTAGAAAAACGTGCATTTACAGGATTAAATGAAATCTTAAAGAGTCAATAATATAAATATGATTTTAATTAAAGGTAAGTAGGTAAGTAAAAATGAGTTTTAACAGTTTTGATATAGCAGCGTCAGGCATGACTGCTCAAAGAGTAAAAATGGATACGATTGCAAGTAATATTGCAAACGTAAACACTACTAGAAAACCTGATGGCACAAAGGGTGTTTATATCAAAAAGGATGTTAGCTTTGCTGCCGTTTATCAAGATTATATGAACAGAGGTCCATCAAACTTCTCTGTAAATAATCCTGATGCAAGATTTGACCCAAATTCAGGTAACTTGCACATTAATACAGGTATTGCTTTGAATCAAGGTTATGTTTCAAACGGCGTAAGAGTTGAACAAATTCATGAAACAGAAAATCCTATTAAAACTGTCTATGACCCATCTCATCCGGATGCTGATGAAAATGGGTACGTAGATTTACCAAATATTAATGTTGTAGAAGAAATGGTTGATATGGTTTCTGCATCAAAAGCTTATGAAGCAAACTCTGTTGTTGCGGAAAACATTAAATCAATGATTCAGTCAGCATTACAAATTTAGTTAGTCAAAAAATAGGGGAAATAAAATAATAATTTAAGGGGTATAAAAATGGAATTTATCGGACAAGTTGAGGGTTATAATTTTAAACCGATAACAGGTTATAACAATTTTTTAAAAGGCAATGCAACTTTTAATCAACCAATGGATGTTTCAAAAGAAACAGACTTTGACAAAGTTTTGAACATGCAAGTTGCAAAAGCTGAAAAACCTGAACCAGCACCTGATACAGCAGGTGGCTTGATGAAACAAATTGAAAATGCAATTTCAAATGGCTTAAACGATGTTAATGATAAAAAATTGGCAGCAGAAGCAGCACAAGAAGAATTTGCAATGGGCGGAGATGTAAGTGTTCACGACTTGATGATTGCAGAAGAAAAAGCATCTTTGAGCATGCAAATGGCATTACAAACAAGAAATAAAATAATTTCAGCATATACTGATATTAAAAATATGGCATTGTAATTATAAAGTAGGTTGGGCATACTTGCCCAACGGAATAAAGATTGTAGGTTGGGGTTTCTACCCCAACAAAATGAGATTTAACAGAGGGACGAAGCCGTAGGCTTCGCCTCTGTTTTATTATGAAATTTTATTTTAAGTCTTGCCATACCTTTCATGTCACCCTGAATTTATTTCAGGGTCTTACCAACGTTAAATTTTGCCATTCACCATTGGTAAGATTCTGAACAGCTCAAAATTTAAGTTCGTTTCACTCACAAATTTTTACGCTTTCAGAATGACATGTTTGGTTTAATTTTTTGCAAAACCATAATTGTAAACAATTGTAAATGCAAATTTAAAATGGCTAAAACTCAAGTATAATGCACTATATGATATGATATGATATGAGGTGAGGGAAATTATATTTTTTCCTAAAGTCATGAAATAAATATTCCGATAGCAAAATTGTTAGGGACAATAAATAAGGAATTTTTATTATGGGTTTATGGGCAGCTTCTCACAATGGTTTAAATCAAGCACCAAAAGCAACTGAATTAACATTTGATACTTTATTGAAAAAAAATGATTTAAAAACAAAAGTGGAAAATGAAGTTAAATCTTTAATCGAGGATGATACAAAAACTGATAATGTTGACTTAACAAATGGTATGAGTGAAGATGAAGCTATTGATAAATATATCGCAGGTTTAAGTGATGGTGAAAAAAATAATCTTATTAAAGACTTATTAGGTTCTGCAGTTGATTCTGTAGTAAATTTCTTTGCTAATAATGAAGGAGAAGAAACACCTGATGTAGATGCTATTAGAGATAGAAAAAACAATATTGACAAAAATATCTTAGACGATTATACATTCGGTACAACTGGTGACTCTGAAACAGTAGAAGATGCTACAAAAGATACAACAATGATTGGCGAAAACGAAGCAACAACAGAGGATGCTGAAGTTGATCCAACAACCGCAAAAATTTTAGAATATGCAGAATTAGATGATATGGCATTATCTTCAAAATTGAATGCTATAAACTCACAACTTTCAAATCCTGAATTGACAGACGAAGAATACAATACTTTGATGAATGAAAAAGCTGTAATCGAAGCAGCTAAAACTTATAAACAAGAAGCAAAAATTATTGAAAAAATGACTCCAGAACAACAAGCTGAGTTAGAAACTATCAACAATGAAATGATTGAAATTTCAGAAAGATTAGCTGAATTGCTTGAAAAACAATTGGATAATGCTCAAAAAGGTGTAGCAGATGAAACTTTACAAGCTGAAATAGAAGATTTATATGCTCAATTGGCTCCATTACAAGAACAACGTCAATCATTATTTGACAATGCAGGTTTAGAACTTAAAACTCCAGAAACAACAGAAGAACCAAAATTGAACTTAGAAGGATTTGGCAATAAATCGG
>ERZ808278.125-NODE-125-length-62128-cov-5.079777_pt1 | contig 62128 bp, 70 predicted proteins | sample MGYA00521239_ERZ808278 | MGnify/ENA primary metagenome ERZ808278 (study PRJEB31516, sample SAMN03275600) | gut metagenome | biome: mammalia-associated habitat; material: feces | host: Papio cynocephalus | place: Kenya | collected 2012-07-17 ... | reverse complement strand
CACCAGTATTTATAAGAATCACATTAAATTAATTAATTATAGGAGGTGTTTATATGCCATCTATTAATATAGAGAATGGTAAACGAATAGAAGATTTACTTGAAATTTCGCACTTTACGAATAGTGCTCATTTTCTTGTATCTGAACACAATTTAACCAGAAAAACAACTCTTCTTAATCTTCGTTACATGTTTAATGGAGATATTGCTATAGATAATTTAAACAATTTATATTACTCTGTAGAAAAAATTAATGAGATGATTGATCGTATTGATGACGACTTCTCTAAAATTACAAAGCGAATTGATGCAATCAATGCTAAGCTTGAGCAGATTTATAATGATCTCGGTGATGATCTTGATGAGTTCAGAAAGAGAATTGAGAATATTTATAATGAGTTAAAGCAAGCAGATCAGGATTTATATACTTATATCACCAATTCTATTACCAATGAAGGAAATGCTCGAAAAGATGCTGACCATCAGCTTCAAATTCTTATTGATAAAGAACGTAGTGAACGTATTCAAAATGATACTATTCTTGAAAATAAGATTAAAGAAATTTCAAACACTATATTGGTACGTATTGAAAAACTTGAAAGCGGATTAAACGATGAAAAAACTGCTAGAGAGAATGCAGATGCAAACTTACAAGGCCAAATTAATATTATTAATAATACTTTAAATAATCATGGTCCACGAATTTCTAGTCTTGAAACAAGAATGACTAATGCTGAAGCAAATATCACAAATAACTGGAATAACCTTAATGGAAGAGTGTATGCTCTAGAGAATAGAATTACAATTTCAAATATGGCACCTGGATCACTTGAGAATGGTAAGATTTGGCTTCAATATTTCTAAGGAGGAGTGACATATGGCAACAATAGATATATCTTATTCGGGTCATAGTCCTTCTATATCTGTAGATATGACATATGATACAGCTACGAGAAAAGTAACTATAAAATGGACTTGTGGCCCTGGATATTTTAGATATAGTTATTTTGAATTCTATGTTTATATGCAGTACAAAAAAGGTAAAGGGGACTGGCCAAAGAAGAAAAAGAAGATTGGTGGCATGCGAAACCCAGAAGGAACGTATAATGATCTTTGGGCAACTAAAACAGAGCAAACAATAACAGCCACCCTGCCAGAATCTTTTGTTAAAAATCAAACTTATATAGCATTAGGTATTGACTGTTCTGCAACCTCTGATGGTGGAAATTGCTATTCTGGATTTAATGGCCCAACACGAGCTACCGATTGGGAAAAAATAACTACTACTTCAAAAACACCTAAAGTATCTTTACAGGCTGGCTATGAATATAGTGGAAATAAACGTGTTTGTACATTGATAAATAGCCTTCCTATATATTGGAGTGTAACTGGAGATGGTGTTGTTAAATGTGCAATGCAGATACAAGAAGTATGGGGTAGTAATGATGCAGCTAATGTATCATGGGTCTATTCTACAAGTGCGCCTAAAAAATATGAAAATGCAGTAAAATTTGATAATATCACTATAACGCAATGTATGCATAATGGCACACTTCAGGCATTATTACCTTGCCAATGGTATGATGTAACTGTTGCTGTTGGAACATCATCAGAAAAAATGGATGATCAATGGGAAGATGATGCTAAAACATTACGTGTACGAACGCGAGAAGAATCTCCCAATGCATACTTCTCACTATCTGGTGCAGCGACTACGCAGGCTATAATAAATTGGTCTACTACATTTCCTACCAGAGGAACTGGTGCACCAATGTATAGCTTAGGTTATTCGCTTCATGATGACACTACTAATACAGATGTAACTACTACTGGAGTTGCAGCTGCTGCAGATGATTCTCGTGAAGCTTCTTGGGGACAATTTGTGATTAGTGGATTAACTATCGGCCACACTTATACTATCACTCCAAACAGTGGCTCAACACAGTTGGATAGAGTAGGGGTTGGCCTTTGCTATGGTTGCACATTTATATCAGTTCTTAATCCTACTTTGGATGCTGTATGGAATATGGATGATTGGTCTCTTGTATTTGGAGAAGGTTCTTTTGCTCAACCTAAAGTTATTGTTAGGGTAGGAACTGCTCCTGCCGATACATGGAACATTACTGCTTATCTTGGAATAATAGCCGCTAATGGTCAATTATCATGGTTTAAATCACAAGCTGTTGTGGTTGGTGATAATGAAATATTATTATCTGATGATGATCTTGATTTTGTATATAAGAATATTAATCCAACTTACTCAACGTATGGATTTACGCTTTATGTGCAAATAAATTATAACTTACCAGATGGAACATTACCCGGCTATGATGCTAAGCAATATACAATGTGGTTTAGAGGGAATATGAAAGTTGCTCATGCAGGAATAAATGCTACACCTACTCCAAGAGCAAAGATTTGGGTAGGAACAGGCGATGGTTCTGCTCATAGAGCGATTTGCTGGGTTGGTGTTGGTGGAGTTCCAAGACGAACTATTTAAAGTATATCAGGTGAACTTTTACGGTTCACCTGATTATCTTTGATATCCGAACTATATATTAAATCAAACTTTTTCAACGAAGGGTGGTGCCAATATGACAACCAACGAAGTTATAGATATCTATGGTGTAAAACAGATTCATGAACTTACGCCATTAAATAAATTACAGGGAAAAGAAGAAATGCTTATAGACAATGGAGAAGTAACTCTAAGAGTTACTGTTGATACATTGCTTGGGTATATAAGAGATGAGATTAATGCTTCTATTTCTAGTAGCCAAAGTGGAGGTTCCGGTATGCCTATTAATACCGGTACTACAATCCATTTTATTGATGAAGGAGAAGAAAATATTCCTAAAGAGTCCAGAATTAAAGGGCACTATTATATTAGAGTAGTCAAAGTACGAGAAGCTCATTTATCTACTGGATTGCCAAGACTTATTAGAGTAAGTCCTAACATGGGTCTTAGAATGATTACTAATTAGCCAGGAGGTGATTGTAAATGGCATTGGAAAAAGCTAGAGTGCAATTACTGAATCCTGATACTGGTGCAGTAATTACCGAGGTAGATATATTAACTACCGGATCTTGTGTATCGTATGTAAACGAAAATGCCACTGTTTCTGATTTTAGAGGAATACCTGCTGGTACAACTTTTAAAGAAGGGGATAATATTTCTGTTTCTGATATATTAGATAAAATTCTTTATCCGTATGAAGAAATGGAAATTGAATCTGTTTCAAATGCAGAAGGTAAATCTGTATCATCAGATACAATCTACTATCAAGAGAAATTTAAAACTATTCCATCATTTACTTTCTCTTCTAAAGTAAAAGTTGGGAATATTGATACTTTAACTTTTACACTTAAAAGGTATAATAACAAAACAGGTGATGTAAAGGATTATACATCAACTATTAAAGTTACTGCTGGTTACGAATATCTATATACTCAAGAAGTTAAAGATATTTCTGATGATACATCTTTGCAACTTGTAGTTACTGATGGAACTACAAATATTGTATCACCTACAGTAGAGTTTAAATTCATTTATCCTATGTATGTAGGATATTGTGATACAAATCTACTTTTAGCTACTTATGAAGATACTCGTATTGCTATCGATCCTCATAAAGCTAGTGAGTATTTTAATAACTTAATTGCTACTGGATCTATTTTAATTGATAAACGAATTATACCAGAACAGGATCTTCATAATATTATTATAAATGATCCTCTAATTACACAAAATAGATATTATCCATTTATTTTATATCCAAATGAATGGAGTAAAATTATAAATATCCTTGATTGTAACGACGACATTATTACTGGATCTTTCCATTATAATAATGAACTTTCAATCAAACCGGATAATACTGATGTACATGCAAGCCAGTATACTGTATATGCATGTAAGGAAAGTTATAATCCTCAGCTCACTGCTGTTGGATATATCACTTTCCAATTTGAGTATGGAAAACCTTCCATTGATTACAAAGGAAAAGGTGTACCTAATTTAACAGGATTTAATCTGTTAAATAATTTACCTTTGGATTTACGATTAGAGGTAGAAAAGTATAGTGATTTGGAAGAGATAGAATATAAATATGATGGTATGGTTGTGTTTGTAGATGAATACTCTTCATATTATAGATACGATCAGAAACATGATTTATGGTTCTCTACTAATCAAGAAATGCTGTTTGGAAATACAGTTCCTCCATTAGAGTTGGGAAAAGATGGAGATACTTATATTAATCTATCTTCTGGACACATTTACCAAAAATATAAGAATATCAGATGGGAAGATAAAGGTGTTATCACTGTAAATCTTTCTGGAGATATTCTTTTATCTATTGATGTATGGCAAAGAGGACGTCTGTATAAAGTTGGAGAATATGTTTACTGGAACGGTAAATATTGGAAAGCTTTAGTAGATACTACTTCTGAACCTGGAACAGATAATACATGGGTTGAAACCAAACCTACAGTTACACAGGGTCCTCAAGGAGAACCTGGTGAAGCTGCTACTGTAGAAATTGCTGATGTATTAGTTACAGATAAAGATAGTGATGCAAATGTAATTAACTTGGGTGATAAATTCCATGCAAGATTAAGATTTATAATCCCTAAAGGAGAAAAAGGTGCTAAGGGTGATAAAGGTGATAGTGCTGATATCATTCAGTTCCAAAAAGAAATTAAAGAGTTGCAGGAGAAAGTAGTAGAGCTTAATAATAAGATTCCTACTGTTGCTACTGCTGATGGAAATACATTATATTTTAAGAATGACAACAATCAGATTCTCATGAAAGTTAGCATTTCCGGACTCGGTATTCCGATTATGGAAAATGGTAAACTTAATCATATTGATTCTAAATCTGTATATCTTGAGAAAGTTGAAAATGAGAGATATTATGATATTAAATTTATGGATAATAAATAAGGAGGGTAAGAATTATGGCTTATCAGTATAAACCGAATAAGTATGTCAAGTACGATGATAGTATCACATTCGAAGAGAATTATAAGAATGGCGCTGTTATCACAAAAGAAAAACTTGACAGACTTGAACAGCAAGTAAAAGAAAACAGTGCAGAGATTGGTATTGGAGAAGTTAAGTTTGTAGACAAACTTGAAGATGCTTCTGTATCTGTAGAATTTGATAAAGTTGAAGGAACTAAGAGATTTAACTTTGCTATTCCAGCTTCTCCGAATCCTGGAAAAGGTGATGGTAAATCTGCTTACGATCTTTGGATCGAAGAAGGAAATGAAGGTTCTGTAGAAGACTTCCTTAATTCTCTTAAAGGCGGGAAAGGTGACCAGGGAGAACAGGGCGAGAAAGGTGATCAAGGAGAAGTTGGACCACAAGGTGAAGTAGGTCCTCAGGGTCCTAAAGGTGATAAAGGTGAAGATGGTAAATCTCCATCTCTTGAACTGTATAAAACATATTCTACTGTATCTGAGATGAAAGAGAAAGCTGACGAAGTTCCGGAAGGAAAATACGTTGGTATTGTATCTAATGACGGAAATAATGGTAAAGTATTCATTAAAGGTGCTGATGGATATACAGTATCTATTCTTCAGCTTGCCGAAATGAATTATGGTGCTCTTAAAGGAGAACAGGGTCCAGCTGGTGAACAGGGCATCCAGGGTGAAGTAGGTCCTAAAGGTGATAAAGGTGACCAGGGACAGGAAGGTAAATCTGCTTATGACCAGTGGAGAGAGTATGCTGGAAAACCAGGTGCAACATTTGATGACTTCGTAGAGTTTATGAAGGGTAAAGCCGGAGATAGAGGTCCTCAAGGTGTACAGGGTGAAAAAGGTGATCAAGGTGAAGTAGGTCCTCAGGGTCCACAAGGTGCTCAAGGTATTCAGGGTCCGCAGGGAGAAAAAGGTGATAAGGGAGATCAGGGTGATTCTGCTTATCAGGTATGGCTTGATGCTGGTAATGAAGGAACAGAGGAAGATTTCTTTGCTTCTCTTAAAGGTGATAAAGGTGAACAGGGTGAACAGGGTGAAAGAGGTGCAGCTGGTAAATCTGCTTACGAGACTTGGAGAGATTATAGTTCTGATAATAAAACACTGGATGAGTTCTATGAATTCATGCGTGGTGAAAAAGGTGAGAAGGGTGATAGAGGTGAAGGCTTCGTAATCCATGCTACCTATAAAACTGTAGAAGAAATGAATGCAGCATACGAGACTGATGGTGTTGAAATTGGTTGTATGGTTGCTATTGTTTCTAATGTAGAAGATGAAAAGAATGCTCAGATTTATGTAAAAGGTGAAGAGAAATACGAATTCCTGTTAGATATGTCTGGTGCAACTGGTATCCAGGGAGAAAAAGGTGATAAAGGTGATAAGGGAGATCAGGGTGATTCCGCTTATCAGGTATGGCTTAAGATTGAAGGCAATGAAGGAAAAACTGTAGAGGATTATCTTGCAGCTATTACTGGACCTCAGGGTGAGCAAGGTATCCAGGGTGAGCAAGGTATTCAAGGTATCCAGGGAGAAAAAGGTGATAAGGGAGATCAAGGTGATTCCGCTTATCAGGTATGGCTTGATCAGGGTAATGAAGGAACAGAGGCTGAATTTATTGCATCTCTTAAGGGAGATCAGGGCGAGATTGGTCCTCAAGGTCCTACTGGTTTAACTGGTAATGATGGCAAATCTGCTTATCAGCTTTGGATTGATGCTGGTAATGAAGGAACAGAGCAAGATTTCTTAGATTCTCTTAAAGGTGAGAAAGGTGATTCCTTAGCTCATAGAGTATTCTTTAATATAATTGAGATTGATAATGTTCCGAAGAATACAATGATTAACTACTTCCAGGATGAGGTTAGAGTTGCAGCTCCGGCTTCTACTGTATGGGTAGCAAATAAAGATGATAAATTCTGTATGAGTGCAAGAATGTTTGCTCCTGCAGATGCTAAGTATTTTAAAGATGCTCTTAGCACTTCTATTCCAGAAGATGCCGAGTTTCATGAATTTGAAGGATACGAGTTATCTGGTATTGATGATGACAATTGCAAGTTTGCACTGTGTTGGTTGCCACTCGCTGAGAAAGATGAATCTGGTGAATTAGTATATAACGGACTTAAGTCTGACGTTGATACTGGATTCTTTGGATGGTATTGGAAATGTGAATGGTACAATGAGAACAAGGAACTGATTGGAACAGATTGCATTAAGATTAATGCTGTTACTGAAGATCAGCAGTCTCTTGAAAGACCATATTACACATCAAGATACTATGTAAAAGCTGACGTTGATACTAAGATTGATGAAGCTATTGATACAGCAGTTGCTAAAGCATATGCTAAGAGAAGAACAGAGCCATATGCTACTCCAAGCGGAGTTGTATTTGCATGTGGCAATGCTATCATGATCGATGCAGATCCAAATGATGCAACTAAGAATATTATCAGCTGGTATACAGAGGGTGATAAGATTAAAACTCTTACAGTTCCGGCTGGTAGAGATGTATATGGTGGTTCCGAAGAGAGTGGATCTGATGTACTGATTACTTATCCATCTGCTTCTATCACAATGAACGGTGGTAAGATTATTAATATCTTTGGTGGTGGAAATGGTGCTTGTGATATTGCTAACGTTACTATTACCGTAAACGGTGGAGAAGTTACTGGCTGTGTATGTGGTGCTGGATGTACAGGAATGACCAAAGACAATAAAGTTGGATATGCTCATATTATTATGAACAACTGTACTGGTACTCCTAGTGTATATGGTGGTTCCGGTGAATCTTACGCTACCACAGGAGAGGTTTTAGTTGAGATTAATGGTGGTGATTACGATTACGTAACTATCAGCGGATCTAATGGATTTACTCAGATTGGCAAAATCATAGTTAACGGTGGTACTATCAAAGTTCTTCAGGGATGCAACAGAGGAATTATGTCCGACGTTGTATACGAGATTAACGGTGGTGAAATTGCTAGTATGCAGGTTTGGGGTGAAGGTGGCAATAGAAACCCAGAAGATGATCCTAAGGTTCAGAATGCTAAAGTTAGCATTATGGGTGGAAAGATTACTAAACTTGAGCCAGGTGTAAACCTGATTACTAATAGGGATATCACTGGTAAATATGTGGAAGGTGTTATTGTAAATGAGGAAGCTGCTTTAGTAAATATGCCTAAACTTGTTAAGACATATACTGTTGAGCAGTTACTTACTATGATGCAGGATGGTTTAAAGGTTAAAACCTATTTAGACTAAAACTAATACAGTGAGAGAGAATATTCTCTCTCACTGTTTTTAAATATTTTAAAGAAGGTGTATTATTTATGTATGACTACGAAATCCAAAACGTGATGAGGAAATACAATTATAATATACCAAAAGAGGAATATTTTAAAATCTGCGATACTTCAAGCCAGATAAGTGTGGTTAAATACGACCCTTATTGTGACATGATTGAGATCGGTACCAAAGATGGTGGATACTGGAAGTTTAAAGTTGTTTAAAACCAATTTCCGAAAACATCTTGGTAATTAAGAAAGGAGGAGACTAAAGTGGCATTTAGTAATACCTCATACAGTGAAACTGTTAATGCTATGCTGACTACTATGAGTGGTTTTGTGAAGAATGACTATTATAAGTTCTCAGATAAACCACCCACTCCAGTAGAGTATTATCACATAAATAAACATGCGAGCACATTAGATGAAGGTTCCAAATTAGCATTTGCTGATATTGGAAAAGATTCACCATTAAGATTTAATCTTATTCATAATATGATGGTATACGGAATAGATACTCCTATTTCTATTACTTATCAGAATGACGAATATGGATTAGAGTCTTCTGCTATTGAAGGTGATGCTTATTTATTACCTAATACAGTAAGACCATTTCCAGGAGATGTATTTATAATCAGTTACTTAAAAGAGAAAATTCTTTTTACTGTTACTGACTCTTCTCCTGATACACTTGAAGATGGATCTAATATGTGGAAAATCACATATAAATCCAGACCTACTACAAGTCAAGAAATCAAACAGTTATATCTCCAAATTATTGGAGAATATAATTTTATTATTGATAATATCGGAACAGAATATAATTGCATTCTTAAATCTGATGTTGTAGACTTTGTACAGTTAGTAGATGAAGAGATTAGAAAATTAAAAAACTATTTCACAAGAATCTTTTATAATAAACGTGTTCAGACGTTTACTTATACCTATGTAGAGGATAAGTTCTACGATCCCTACATGATTGAGTTCTTGAGAAGAAATAAGATATTTGAGGGTGATGATGAATATGTTTACGTTGCTCATCAAACTTATTTGGATCCTCTGTTCCCTATGATGTATAATGATACTATCTTCCGTTGTTTGGAAAAGAAAGATTACCAGCATATTCAAGGATATGTACATAGAGGAGTTGGAAGATTAATTACCGGGCAAAATAATATCTTTTATAATAGAATAGAAGATTATTGGGAAGTGTATTACGATTATACTCCTGGTTTTGAGCCATTAAAAAAAATTCCATGTTTCATGGATGAGTTTATTGCGCATGCTGAAGATGGAGAATTATTAGAAGCAAATATTACTTTCTATAATATTCTTATTAAATACCTTTATGATGATTCAATAGATATGACAGATTTAGATGAAATAGAAAAAATAAAATATCAAGATAACTCTGTTTTATTTTATGCTATTCCATGTATTATTTTCTGTTTGCAAAATTCTATTAAATCTCTTATTCAAATTAAAGATGATGCAGAGAATAATATCTTGGATAAGGAGGATTAGTTATGTTTTCAATAGAAAAAGAAATTATAAAAGAGACTACTAACGAGATAGAAGCCGTGATGTATGAAGAAGATTTCATCAATGACATTGCTGATATTATGGAAGATGCCATTCTTGGGCTGGATAATGACGATATCCAAATAGAAGAAGCTGACATTAATATTAATGAAAGCGATATCAGTCTTGATGATATTAATCAAGGTTTAATATTCTAAAGGAGGAACTTAATATGTGGAATCCATTCTCTTTTGACGGTTTAGATGTTGACGATAGTCAATTACCAAATATTTCTACAGATATGGAATTCGATGCTGGTATTGTAAAAGCAGAAGAATTAGCAGATGATGATGGAGATCTTGATTTATTTAGATCATATCAAATGACTAAAGAAGGTGCTGGATGTGATGATGACGATCCAGCTTGTAAAGAAGACAGTATGCCAGATCCAGAAGATGATGACGATGTTGAAGAGTCTGCATTTGCTGAGATGGAAAGTATTATGGCAGAATGCGATGAAGATGATGACTTCGACAAAGCAGTAGAAGAATGCTCTGATGATGTAGATGATGATTTTGAAGAAGCAGCTGCATCTCCATTTACTGAGATGGAAAATGTTTTTACAGAAGATGATTCTATTGATGTATCTGACGAAGTTAAAGAATGCGGAGAAGACTGTGACGACGATTTCAAAGAATCTGCATTTGCTGAGATGGATAACATCATGAAAGATATTCAGGATGATGATGGTATTAATCGGATGGATGAATGTGATGAACTTGATAAGACTGAAAAATTAGAAGGATCTGCTGCTGATATTGCAGAAGCAGTTCTTGATGATGAGGAAGATGATCTGATTGCCGATTCTTTAGAGGATATGCCAGATGATGATGATCCTGAAATTGATGCTGATGCAGATGGGGTTGATGAGATCGAAGAAGATATTATTGATGATGAAGAAGATGATCTGATAGACATTGCTTTAGATGCAGATCATGATGAAGATGTTGATTATGGTGACGAAGAGTAAATAATGGTGAGAGAGCATTTATTGCTCTCTCATTTCTTTTTGCCAGCAACATCTTAATAATCTACAAAAAATATCTAATGAAAGTGGTGGTATTTATGGATGATATGCTTAATATTGTCTACTTCAAAAAGAACTTTGTGATTTACCGACTATCTTCTCATAGTTTTCTTGTACATAATACAAGGAAAGATATAGGAACAGGAAGTACATCATTAAAGAAATTATCTGTTGCCAAAGACATTCTTAATTGGGCTTTATATCAACAGATACCAACCCGACGTCTAAGTGGATATCTTTTGAGAGGATTAATACGTATCAGTGATTCTAAAGAGTACACTGAACAGATAAAAAGAATCGTAAAATCACAAACATAAGAGTAAGTGATACAATAAACTATAAAGGAGGGAAATATACATGGCAGAGCTCATTGTATCTAATCACCCTACTTCTGTCATTGTGACGAATTACAAAAACATTGGTCTGCTTCCGCCAGAAGATGGACAGATGTGCTTTGTTGAAGACAAAGGAATGCTCTCCTTTGATTTCAATGGTAAAAGAACGTTCTATCATAGTATAGAATTAGTAGATACTGAAGCAGAGAGATCTGCGATTGAGAATCCTATTGATGGTAAATTCTATTTTATCAGAAATAGTGGAGTTCTTTGGGCATATACAGATGGCATGTGGAAACAACTTACCCATGATCCGAAAGATGTATTCTATATCGGTGTCGATTTCCCTGAAGTTGGAAATCCGCAGACACTATATGCTGACAAAAATAAAAAAGAAATGTATATTTGGAACGATGATTCCAAAGAATACGAAGTAGTTGCAAACTACTTTACTTGTTCCCTAGCTGATAAATCAGACATTGCTGATTTATTTGTATAAAAATTAATTTCTATTATAGGAGGATAATATCATGGCTGTTACACCAAATATTGGAAAATTAGTTGATCTTGAACTCTTAAAAGCATTTAAAGCAAAACAGGACGCTGCATTTGATGCTAAACTTGATGAGAAAGAGGCCCTTGGTACTGCTGCCGGTTTAGTAGGCGAACTTAGTACTCTTACAACTGAAGCAAAAGGCACTGTAGCTGCAGCTATTAATGAAGTTGATGCTAATGCCGATGCTGCTAAAGCTGCTGCTGATGCTGCTCAGAAAGCTGCTGATGCAAACAAAGCTACTCTTGATCAGCTTACCGGCGCCGAAGGAATCGATAAGAAGATTCAGGATGCTGTTGATGGAGTAAACGCTACAATTGGTAAAACAACAGATCTTACAACAACTGAGCAGGGTACTATCGTAGGTGCTATTAACGAAGTTAAAGCTGCTACAGAGACTCTTAACACAGCTTCTAAGGTAACACTTGATGCTGATGATACAGCTCGTGTATATAAGATTTATCAGGGTGGTTCCGAGACTTCTAACCTTGTTGGTACAATCAACATTGGTAAGGATCTTGTGGTAAAGTCTGGTGCGGTTAAAGAAGTTCCTGAGAAAGGAACCTGCATCGTTCTTACATTGACAAATGATGAGGTTGTTGAGATCCCGGCAGCAAGCCTTATTGATATCTATACAGCAGAAACTGGCGCTACAGAGGTTCAGGTTGCTATCGACCCTACATCAAAGAAAGTTGGCGCTTCCCTTGTTACTGGTGGAGTTGCTAAAACTAAACTTGCTGCAGATGTTCAGGCTTCCTTAGGAAAAGCTGATACAGCAGTTCAGACAGTTGCAGAGGGTACTGCTGATGGTACTATCGCCGTTGATGGTAAAGATGTAACTGTTCACGGTTTTGCTGCTGTTAAGTCTACTGCTGATGCTGCAAAAGCTACAGCTGATAAACTTGATGGTACAGCTGAGACAGAAGGTTCTGTTAAATATCAGATCGCAGCTTCTGAGACTGCAGTTAAAGCTGCTGTTAAAGTTGATACAGACGCTCTTGCTGGTAGAGCACAGGCTCTTGAAGATTGGAAAGCAACTGTAGGTTTAGCTTCTGAAGATGACATCAACGCGCTGTTTGCCTAATCCTAGTTGATTATTGCATCTAAAGTAATAATATAAATTAGGAGGCTGGTAGCTATGGATTTTTCTAAGTTAATAAATCTTGACTTGCTAGGAAAATTCCTTGCCCAAGTTAAAGCCCAATATGCAGATAAAGAATCCGTATCTGCCGTGAAAAAAAGCCTCGATGATCATACCGCTAATTCTACAGTTCACATCACAGATGCTGAGAGAACTAAGTGGAATGATGCGTGTGAGGTTAAACCTTATCTGAGAATCAAATCTAGTACTGATGGTAGTACGAAGATTTTCAAAATAGTTGTTGATGATAATGGGCTGTTAACCGGCGAAGAAGAAACAGAATAAAAATAATCCCCTAGTGCGTAATGCACTAGGGGAAACTTTTGTTTTTACTCTGGATAGTAACTAGACTCTATATTTCTGAGTTTAGTAACCATAAGCATAGTTTCGTTTTCTACTACAATACCGTCTATATTAGTCCATCTAGCAGTAACCCGGATATGCTTATTTGCTGTAACTTTCGCAACATAAGATGGGGATATAAGAGTATTCTTAATAGCTTTTCTTGCATCCTCTTCTCCATTCGAAGTAAGATACATACTAATTCCTAACTCTGGAACTATCTCTCCACCAATATACACACTCAGATCAACTCTAGAAGTTCCTTGGATTAAGTAGAATCCGTTTCGAAGCTGAATAGAATATATTCCATCTTCACTTATCACAAGGTCTTTATTAATATTATCAATATAAATAATATCATCACCTACCGTAGATCTCCTAAGTGAAGTAGGAGTAATATTCTTTTCTTCTGTATCAGGTTTAAACTGCACATCATATACAGCTGTATTCTGAATATACTCAGATCTGAAATGAGATTCAGTTTCAACGATCTCATCAAGTTTATTATCGATCTTATCAAATCTATTAATAAGATGGCCAATTCCCTTTGGAGTAGCATTAGAAACATTCTCACCAGAAACTACATTAGAATCATTTAAGTATTCAATATTGTAATCTGCTGGATAAAAGCTATCTCCATTTACTGGCGCTGTATCTGTAGCTAAAGAATAGTTTACAGCAGTGCAGATATAATTCATATCTGTAATACTTTCAGATACCCATAATCCTAATCCGTATTTAACTTTACCATCTTCATCCTGGTACGCATCTTCTGTAGCAATGATTTCAAATCCATCACCGTAGAAGTCTTCGTATACATAGACACTGCTAGTAATAACTCTACAGTTCTTTGCAGATGCCATCAATTTAACATGGATTACAGAATTATATTGAATATCATCTGGTTTATAGAGATCAGATAATATAGCTACAGTTAAGTCCTCATTAACATGGGTAACTAAATCTGGATCTCCAGAATCGATGAACTTAATAAATGCGATACGAGCGTATTTAAAATCTTTACTATTTTTAAATACGTGATCTGGATGTTGTAATCCTAAGATATTTGATTTTCCTGTATAATAAAATATATAATCAGCATCATCATTTTCAAAGAAACTGTCATATATTTTAACGCTATCAGTGCTTGCAGTAGCTGCCATATTCGTTTCCTCGCTTTCTAATAAATATTAATATTATGTGATCAGTCATCCCATCTTTGGGCCAAATCAGAAATCTGCATGCTAAACTTTTCGATATCTTTATTTGCTCCATACTCGTACATATTAACTACTTCTCCTAAATTCTCGTATGCATCTAATAACTTAGAAAAAGATTTAGAGAATGAATTTCCACTATGAGAAGTTATCGAAATTCTTTCTGGACCAGCAATATGCTCAAACTCATCAGTTAAAAGATTAAACTCCGATCCAGAATACGGAGCAACTGCATCTAACCCGCATTCATCTATTAATCTGTGGCAGAATGATGTTGCACATTCATCATCACCATGCACTACGAATACCTTATCTGGTTTAACTGAGAGTGCAGAAATCCATTTAACCAATCCATTACTATCAGCATGTGCGGATATACCTGGGAATTGAATTATTTCTGCTGAGACTTTAATTTCTTCACCAAAGATTTTTACTTTAGTAGCACCATCTAAGATAATTCTTCCTAAAGTACCTACAGCTTGATATCCAACAAACATAACTGTGCATTCAGATCTCCAAAGATTATGTTTTAAATGATGACGAATTCTACCGGCATCGCACATACCAGCGGCAGAGATAATAATCTTTGGATTTTCATTTGCTTGAATAGCTTTAGAATCTAAGACAGATGTAGTTCTTACTAATCCATCAAAAATAATAGGATTTATTCCTTGTTCAATTAAAGCTGCTGTTTCTGAATTACAATATGATAAAGCTCGCTTATCGTAAATCTCTGTAGCTTCGTTTGCTAATGGAGAATCAAGATAAACTTTAAAGTTATCATGGTCTTTAATAAGATTACGTTCTTTAATTTCTCTGATAAAGTATAATAATTCCTGTGCTCTTCCTACAGCAAATGATGGGATAATTAAATCTCCACCTCTATCAAAAGTCTTTTGAATAATAGAAGCTAATAGACCTACATAATCTTCTGGCTTTTCGTGTATTCTATTTCCGTAAGTAGATTCCATTACTACATAATCTACATGGCTAAGAATATTTGTAGGGTTTTTGATTAATGGCTGATTTTCGTTTCCAATATCCCCAGAGAATACAATAGAAGTATAATTATCTTTAGTTCCAAGCATAACAACTATACTTGCGGAGCCTAACAAATGTCCAGCATCTTGGAAAACAATAGAAACACTATCACTAATAGAAATTATATCTTGATAATCATATGCTTCAAATCTTTTTAATACACCTTCTACATCTTCAATAGTATATAAAGGTTCTATTTTCTCTTTTCCAGATCTTTCATTATGTTTATTAATCCATGCCGCATCAGACATTTGAATATATGCAGAATCTTTAAGCATAATATCACATAATTCTTTTGTACCAGTTGTACAAATTACTTTTCCTCTAAAACCATTCTTATACAAATAAGGAACATTTCCAGAATGATCAATATGTGCATGTGTAAGGAAAATATAATCAATCTCCCATTCGTTAATTGGTAATGGTGCTGATGCTAAATCACTAGTACCTTGTTTCATACCACTATCAATTAAAATATTTAATCCATCATGCTGTAATAAAAAACAACTTCCTGTAACTTCGTGACAAGCTCCAATAAAAGTTAATTTCATATAATATCCTCCTAAAAAATAAAGGCTAGTAGATTTACTACTAGCCATATGTATTATAAAAAATCTGATACATCATAGCCATCTAATAAAAGATTCCTAATAATGTACATTTGTAACCATGATAATTTTGAAGATAAGTATTGTTTCACATCAACTTTATCCATTAATCCTAACCTAATCTCTCGCATCTGTTTTGCATTATATCTCCCTTTTGCTAAAAGATCAACATCAAGATTACTTTCTAAAGCTAGTCTTATCTCGTACATTTGTTCAGCAGAAAAAGATTTATATGCATACTTATGAATATCAAGATTTTCTTTTAATCCAATTCGTATTTCATGCATCTGCTCATAATTAAATTCTGGAGACATATAGCGATATACATTTAATCCTTCTTCAATTCCTAAACGTATTTCTTTCATTGCTCTCCAATCATAATCATGATAGTTATAAAGATTAATATTTATTTCTTTTTCTAATCCTAGGCGCAACTCTCTCATTTGCTTAGCATTGAATCTGGAATCTGCATATTCGTACACATTAGCCCAATGCTTTTTTCCAAGTCTAATTTGTTCTAACTGATCAGCATTATATCGACCAGTTAAAAACTCATCAAGGCTTACGTTAGCTCTATCTTCTGCTGCTAATCTAATTTGCTCTAAGATATCTGGATCTAACTCTAGATATTTAGATATATTAACACCGTGTTCTAGAGCAATTCTACCTTGCTCCATCTGTTTATATGATAAAGTTGGAATTGCATATTTAGTTACATCTATATTATGTCTAAATCCTACTTTAATCTGTTCCAATTGTTCAGTATTAAACAATTGAGAATTAATGTACTCATCTATAGATGCGTATTTTTCCATATACACACTCCTTTATATTTATTATTAGAGTGTTTTACATTTGGGATTCTCCTATATTAATTGCTAAAGTTAAATCTGCGATCTGCGCTGTGATACCTGCCAAGGTATTGCCACGTAGAGGATCTTCTTGAGCAATATTAATAAGAGCTGATCTAGTACGATATAATTAACGTAACATATTGCTTAATTTTAGATTCTTGGAATTTTATCCGCTCTTCATAGCTTTTCTTATCTAAATCAGATAAACTAATCCAACCTTTTAACAATTGAATTTGCTCTTTCTACTTAGCATTTATTTCTTTATATTGTTCTAGTAACTCTTTATTTGTTTTTATATCAATAAAAAAATTAAAGATATTCATTCTTATTCCCCTCATCAACATCGACTATCGAATGCAATCCTTCTCTAAGAGCAGCATTAATAATTAAAAATTGACCAGCTGCAGGTTATTCAATACAAAGTCTTTGCCAACGTCAACATAATTATCTAAGTATTGTTTAGTGCTACTTAATGCATCCACAAGTCTCTCAACCTTATATTTGTATTGCTTTTCTCTATTATTATTTCTTTCTACTTCTTTTCTTCTGAGCAATCAAAATCAAGTATAAGTTGAATCATTGCCAAAAGATAATCAGAATAATTTGATACAGATTTAAATGCGCATTCTTCATTAGTGTATCTTTTATTCTGTTCCAATATAGTTTTAAAAATCTTAATGTTATTAATGGTATTAAGATTTTTATATCCTAATTCATTATATTTTGCGAGTAATTTATTATACTCATTTTTATAAATCTCAACAGCTTCAGATTCATTCTCTAAAGAATCCGAAAGAACTTTGATACGATTTTCTAAATCTTTTGATTTAGCAGCGTTGCTTTTCACGGTTTTCTTAAACATTTTCATAGTAATACCTCCTTGATTTACTACTTTGTGGTGGACTTGGTAAAAAATAAAATTTTGGTGAGAGTGGAAAACCCACTCTCACCATAGTTATACTACGCTATAACTTTCTTTGCGTCAGAGATTACTGTAAGAATTACGTTCTGTAATTCTGCTGGATTGATTTCTCTGCCTTCAAACTCACTGATAGCTTTCATAGACTGCTCTTTAGTAAGATTGAAGGATTTACACATTTCCATAGCGGTATCCTTGCTTATGTTTCCGAGTTCGATAGACATATCAAATCTACCTTTACGGATAACAGTTTTATCCAGTTTATTTACGTAGTTTGTTGTCGCTACGAAAATAACGTTGTTTGGACTCTGCTGTGAATCGAGAAGCGATAGCAGTTTACTGGTTCTTACTTTCTGAGAATCAGTAATATTATCTTCATCTCGAGATGTAAAGATTGTATCAATCTCATCAATGAGAATAACATAGCGATTATTATCTGCATTGATAGACTCCACTACTTCTGTGATATTAAGATCTGCAAAAGTAGCAGTATCAATTGTGATTAATCCGCAATTCAGATAGGTTGCGATTGCGGAAGCCAATGATGATTTTCCTGTACCGGCAACACCGTATAATAAGATGCCAGTCTTAAATGTAAGACCTCTATCTTTATATACCTCTTCGTTTGCAAGCCAATCATCAAGATGCTTGCAAATTTTATTCTTGATATCTTTATCAAAGAATAAGGTATCCATTGGACGAGAATTGAATGTAGATCCAACGCATGTCCAATACTGCCCATCCTCAGAATTTCTTGCTGAGATGGAATACATCATGTTCGTATCATTGGCATACTGTGCCTTATTCGCAATGATTTTAAACCACTTAAAGGCTTTCTTACCAAAGATGTACATATAGATTCCTTTGTCTTTATCTTTACCGCCAACACTAATAAAGATAAAGGTTCTTGTGTCAATATGAAGAATAAATTCTCCTTTTAACTGAGGATTATCATTCTTCTTATAATCATATGGATTACTAATATGGTACTTAAAGTTTTTGGGATCAACTTCTTCAACCCATTTAGTAACAATTTTAATCTGCCTTTCATTACTGAATCGCATTTCGATTCCAAAATGATTTTTCATTTTATCAATGAAATAGTCTAATGATTTCCGTTTTAACTGATTAGAAATCATAGTTTTTAAAGAAACGTTTTCATTTAATATAGCTTCTGCATATTCATTTACTGTCATAGTCTAATCTCCTTCTTATTATATGAATTGTTTTACAGCATCACCTTAATAATATACAGCTGATTTTCTTTTTAACGTTTTAGGCTTTCTTGTTGTTGGAAAAGATCTTTGCTGTAAATTTCTTATTGGCTCGTAACTTTCTTCAAGTCTATACTCATCTGTTGTATGTACATTTAAAAATGAATCACAGCACACTGCTGTCATGTTACCTTGGCCAATTGTAATTTTTATATGCCTTTCACCTATCAAAGGTAAAATTTTAAATACTGTAATACCATTATCTTTTAGTGGCGATGGAGAATCATCCATCGCCACTTGATATAAAGTTCTCATCATTTCTAATTTTCTCCACCATCATAATCAATATAAAATTCATCGCCAAGCAATTCATCAAGTTCATCAATCTCTCCTTTAGACCTCTCGTAATCGGCCATGTCCTCCAATGTGAGAGGATCATCTTCAGATAAAGTCTCTGCAAAATCTGCATTCTCTGGAATACACGCAGCATGTGCTTGTGCTAAACTCATCGAATGTAGAGTTAAAAGTCTTCTATCGAATGATGAATAGTTAAGGTAAAAACTAATCTCATCCATTACAGATGGATTTCTGCTGTCAAACTTTAACTTTGGTTGTATATCACCTAATATAAATCGTGACATTGAATGCTTCTCTAAAGTTTGGGCCATATATTTTTACCTCCAGGTTCTTTAGATTTTCATTTTGTCATTACTCCTTATCACTAATCGGTACGATATCCAAATAAATATCTTCCATTGGATGTGTAGTTTGCCATTCTTTTAAATTTACTGTATCAAATTCTGCCAGTTTTTCCATACCTCTAGAGTAACATTTAGCATTTCGCGAAATAGTTATTATATTTCTTTCTGTCCATTCACCACTAGAAAATACATTTATTGATCTGCCAAAAATAGCATTCTTTAATGTTGGACGCCAAGTGGAACGTTGGTGTAAGGTATTAACAGTTTCATTCACTCTCATTACAACACCACGCTTTCGAATACAATGATATATCTTTATCAAAAACTTTCTCTAAAAGCTTTTCTGGAGTATCTGAAAAAGCTCTATCACCAAGATTTTCTGGGCTGCATATTAAACTTCTTATGTATAAAGTTTTTCCATAAGTCGAAAAAGTACCCATGCTAGATATTGGTTTAATATGTGCTTTTAGGTAATATATATTACCAGCAAGATGCTCTAATCTGTATCTTGGAATTACGTCTTTAATAGTAAAAGCTTCTTGGGCTTTTAAATTACAAATCATTTTTTGACCACTCCAGACTGATTATATCTGCATCTTATATTTAAAGGTAAAGCTCTATTTGGTTTCTTTGCTCTAAATGAAAGTGATTTATATACTCTATTTCCAGGGATATCTGCAATAGAATATCGTTGTTCGCTATTCTGATCCAAATTTCTTGGTGTATTTGGATCAAAAAATGATGCAGTATTAAGCGTGTAACTCGATCTTTTGCTGCGTATATTCATAGATTCAGCCATTAAAATTCATCCTCCTTAAAATCTATTAAGTGCTCTGGTATTGAAGTAGCATACGACAAAACACGAATATTCTTCCTACGTTTAGCTTTCATAGATATAGGTAATCTTAAGATCTGTCTATTCCTCAATGCTTGATTACCTACATAATTCTTGCAATATAAATCTAAAGATTCAACTGCAATATCCTCTAATGGCAAAGCTATATCTGTACCAATAGTATCGGATATTGCAGCATAAATAATACATGCATTCATGAAGAACTACACCTCCCTGATTTATATTTACCTCGCTTTATTTTACGCTTAGCGATTTCTGGTATACCATAAGGTATCGGTGCTTTTGCTTCTAACTGCGCTGGCATACTACGATATACCAAAGTTCTTTTATGAATATCAAATATAACTTTCTCAAATCTTCTTGAATGCCAATCTTGCATTTTTAATGTCATGTGACTATCAGATCTTTCATGCATAGTGACATCTGCATCTTGAAATTGGTCTAACTTGGGTGGCATTGCTACTTTTTTCATATAGAGTCTCCTTCCTCATTGTACAGAATGTATAAATATTACTTTTATATTCCAGATCCCCGTGTCGACTACAATCACTATAATATTTCAGTGGCATATTACGCGGTGCTGTATGCTTATTTAATCTTCTTTTATAGGTTGGATATATTTTTAATCGGAAATCTAATGAAGGTTTACGAAATCCTTTCATTTATATCTCTCCTTCCCAATTATGCTTTTATATGATAAATTCGTTTTAGGTTTACGTTTATACTTCAACTTTTTATATCCTTTGTCGAAACAATAATTTCGTAATAAAACGTCTTCTTTATCATCAGCAATACATTCTAATTTTGCTGCATCACCAAACAATGCTTTGAACCACAAAAAGTCAGATCCTGCACAAACAGATCTTTGGCGCAAAGTTTTATTGTTTTGAGCAGCAATCGCTTTTAATGATGCCATATCACATTATCCTTTCTACCACTTCATTAATCCTTTCTATTGGAACTCCAAAATCTTTTTCTCCTGGATAAGTATTTCTATGAATATACATAGAATACCCGAAAATTTGCAAATAGTATGCTAACTCTATCATGCTATTTCTACTAATATCCCTATCTGGATAAATATGGATCTCTAAATTAGGAACTCTTAATTTAGAAATGAAATATCTTAAAATTCCTTTATATCCAGACCCTCCGATTGCTGTATATATTGCATTAGTTGGATTTTTTCTTAAGTTTAAGTAAATACTTAAAATATCAAAAGATCCTTCCGCTACATGTATCTGCAATGGTTGTGCTCCCAAAGTAAGAAAGTTTATCGTTGTAGGTATTGTATAAAATCTACACGTATTATCAAACTTTCCTACCAAGTTATAGTTTATATATCTTTTATTTATAGACTCATGTAACCCTTCTAATATATCAAGGTTTCTCATATTTAAGAATGCATTGTCATGGGACATAAATCCAACAAATCCCATGTTTAATGATTCTACTATCTGAGGATGTCTTGTATATTTAAGTCTATTTGCTTCAATGATATCTTTTAAATTAAATACTATCTTCAGATTTACACAATCCCGATAAGATAGATTTGTACCTAATCTATCATTGATATACTTTAGTTTAAACCTCATCAGTTTAGAATCGTTAGGAACCACGTTATTTACTCTATAAATATCATAATCCCTAAACATTCTATTCTGTGGCTTATCTAAAACTGTTTTATTATAAGCTGTTAATTCTGCTCCTATAGCTGGATCATAAGTATCCCACTCCATCAATGTTCGTGCTGTTACTATTCCAGTAGTTTTACACTTCTGGCAATAGAAAGTAGATATATCGTTTTCTGATTGTGGGATCTTGATATACATATGCCCTTTAGATCTAGTTTTAGAATCCGGGCAATAAAAGCATCTACAATTTATTTCTCTTCCACCTGAAGCTTCTTTAGCCCAAGGCTGAATATTTTGCAGAAGAAAGTTTTTATAATCGTTAATATTCACTTATCGGGCACACCTCTTTTCCTAATCTGGACATTTTCTGTAAAGTATTAAAATAATTATCATTTAAAGCAAGTATTGCATTATTAAATTCTTGCTTTTGGTATAATGTTTCTAATACACACTCTTTATTCCTATCACTCAACGTTTTCTTATTAAGTACAGCTTTCCATTCTACTGATAAGAAGAATAAATCTCTATATTCACGACTGCCATTGGTATAATATTTGTTTACACATGGATACTGAGTCATATACATCTCCTCCTTCTATTAATGGAAGTATCATATTAATCATCCTTTCCATAATCTGATATTGAAGTAATAATACGATTACTGTTTTCATCCATATCAGAAATAGCACAAATATAGTTTTCAGAATCACTAGGCCCCCAAATACTTTTATGCTGCAACGTTTCTCTCGGATGCCAAAGTTCATTAATTATAGATCTTGCAACAATGCTATCTCTTGGCCTAGTTTTTTCATTTAATGTTATCCCAGAATTTAACTTACATTTTATTGCTAGAGTTCCCATTCGCCATGAGTTAGCCCGATGGTAATTTCTAGTAATTCCCAATTTAAGTTTCATTTTTCTATTACCTTTCTTAATGGTATTTGAGCAGATTTGTAAAAACATATTGGCATTGAGCGACTTATACATTCATATAGTTCTGGTGCACGAATTGCTTCATCTCTAAATTCTAAAGTGTCTTTAAGTGTATGCCTACATTTACATCTTAAAGAATTTTTACCTACATTTTTATAGTGCTTTCCTCCTAAAGTATTTGCTAAATATATTATTCTGGTACGTCTACCATTATAATATTTAAATGTACCAGATTCTAATTTATAATTCATAGCTATCACCTACTTTTTTCTTTCAACGAAAATGTCTTTAATTTATTTTTATTACTTCTCTTTGCCATATTAGTATAATAAAAGCGATTATACCCACGATCCTCAATGGTTAGTGTAATATTATTGTGATTTAAACTGCGACTGCGTAAATTTTGTACAAAGTGATCATCAGCATAATCCTGAGACATACATTCAAACGATATACTATATCTTTCATTTCGTGCATTAGTATACAAATCTTTTACAACACGCATAGCTCGTTTCTGCATAACTTCAAAAGTTCCTTCTCTTAATTCAAATTTCATATTTACATCTCCTTTCTTCAATTTTATAATATATAATTTAAAAGAAGTATGGAAGTTGCCTTCCATACTTCTTAATATATTATTTGTACTGTGGTATAAAATAATCTGCTCTTACTTCACTGATAGTATACTCTTTATCATATACCCCGCCACCATTTGCTACTGGAACTGAATCCCCATTATTCGGAGAAGTATTTCCACCAATAGTTCTCATCTTACCATTCTCTGCGTAGTAGCAAAATTCAGTATGATTATGCCATCCAGAAGAATTTCTAAATAATACAATTGCACCATGTACAGGTTTATCAGAGATTAAACCTTTTTCTTTAGCCTTATTATAAAGATCATCACAGCTAATGAAAGCAGCTCTCTCGTTAGTGAGAAGAAGTTCTACTGCTCTCTCTAATCCTAAAGCTTCAAGGAATCCCCACTGTTCAAAACCAGCACACCAAGCCCAATCTGGACCACCTGCAAAATCGTTATCAGGATTATATCCATAGTATCTCATTAATCCTGCTTTTGTTAAATCTTTCCAGTATTTTGTGTAATTATTATATCCTGCGTTAGCAGTCTTATCATACAGATTGGCATTAGATCTCTTCTCGAGATATCCAACTTCTTTAACAAGAACGTTATATACTTGTTTCCATTCTGGAATTACTTCTGCAGGAGTATATATGATATTACCGTTCTTATCAAAGAGTTTATAAGGTGAACCAAGCTGCTTAGTATGATCAATTGCATAGTCTTTATTGATATAAGCAGCTTGCTGATCTACACACTTGCCATCTTTCCAATCAGTTCCGATATAGTAAGAGATTGTAGTAGCTAGAGCTTCTGGATATACTTTATTTCCTTCCCAATCATATACAGAATATCCATCTCCTAAATCGATACAGGTATGTACAGCATTCTCGAGAATTAAACATGCTGTCTGCTGATTTACACATTTTCCATTTACCCAATCAGTTCCTACTCTATAGAACTTCTGAACTAATTCTGGATAAATCTGAGCACCATTCTGTTGAGAATCGAAGACTTTATAATCTCCACCTAAACCTTTTGCTCGTGCGATAGCATTACTCTTTACTTTGTAAGCACTATCCTGGTTGTCACAATTTCGTCCATTCCATTTGGTACCAACGTAGTACCTTACAACTACACTTGCCATGATTTTACTCTCCTTTATGCATGAAAGATGGGTAGTAACTTTCATTACTACCCATGAATTTAGTTACTTTACTTTAACGTTAGATGTGTAAACACATTCTTGATTCAAATATACTCTGTGAACTCTCTTGCCAGTTTGGGTATTCATATCCGCCCAACGTTTAGCAGCATCAAAAGTATTAAATGCACCAAGCTCATCTTTAATAGTAGATCCAATAATACCGGTTCCCACTTTATATCCATTTACTGTTTTAGGGTGGTTATTCTTCGGATCGTACATAAATAACCGCTGTCCTTTGCTTCCATATACATACATAACTTTTCTAGCAGCAGTTGCTATTGTAATGCATTCCGCTTTAGCTTCATCATAATACTGAGAAGCAAATTTCAAATTGACTGGATATCCATGATTCCAATTTTCACAAACTTTAAACTCTGCTTTTTTATCAAAAGATTTTTTAACTTTTTCTCTGGCATTATCAAACATCAGATGCTCATCAATTTCTTTTGAAGTTAGAGTTTTATTTGTTACTTTAACGTCTATATGATCCTTAGTTATTCTATTTTCTTTAGGATTAACTGGTACTGGATCAGGCTCTGGAGTTCCAAACATTTCAAATGATTTATCAATAGCTTTCATCGCATGATCGACACCAATTATTTCTTTAAATTCTGAAGAAGATTTATGATCTGCTTCTTCTAAATCTAACGGTTCTTTAGTTTCTCCAGGAGTTGTAGATATTACTGTTTCTTCTGGCATTATTGGTGATTCTTCAAATTCATCATCACCATCCGCATCAATAGCTTTAGTCTTTTCAATTGTTTCTTTTCCCGGTTCAGGATCAATTTCTAAGTCTACTGAAGTAGTTTGATTATTATAAACCTCAATAGCTTTATCATAGATAGTTTTATCTACACTTGTACTAGCAGAAAAGATCATATCTAAAGCTTCAAGTTCATCAGTAACCCCCTGTTTAAATGGAGCTAATACTTTCTTAGTACCACTACTGATTCCAAATTTAGTAATAAAGAACCATAGTGTTCCTCTTAAAGCAGATGTGTATTTAGATGAATCTACATTTAATCCTGCTTTTAAACAGTTAGAAGTAGCAAGTAAATAATAATGCTCATATGCATATCGATTCTGTAAATCTATAAACTGAGAAGCAAACATAGGATCGGTAGCAAGCTTTTTCCAAATAGCAGCAAGTTCTTCATTATTCTGTAACTTAGGGCTTCCAGATCCAAATGCAATAAACTCTTTAAAATCTGCATATGCTACTGCATCGTATTCAAGGCAGTATTTCATAAACTGAACTAAAGAATGCCTGCGATCAAATCCATATGCACCGTATGCATTTCCTTCTTTAAGATTTGTTGCAGCATAATCAGACTCTTCCATCCAATATAAATCAATATACTGCATATTTTTATTATCTTCGCAAATAATATTGTAATCAACCGTTTTCATTATCGTCATCCTCCTTGTTTTCTTCATCTACTAAATCATTTATAGTTCCACCAGGTTGATATCTAATTTGGTAACCCATTTCTTCAACTTGTTTTAAAGTGTAATAATTTGTTCTGATTTTAGTAGTTCCAGAATAAAATGATACTTTATATAATGTACCAGCAACCATCCTGTTAAAAATGTTAAAAGATGGAAAAAATAAACCTGTTGCCCATATTACACCAACTATCGCAATTATGATATATAGTGCTATGTATAAGCATAATTTGATAGATGGATCCGAGCAAAATAGTAGATTAAAATCTCTAGAGACAATAAAAGCTACCTGCATACCCATTGCTATCAATACTCCTATAATAGCAATAGATAGTGCAGTTGTAAATAAAGTAGTAAATGCTACTGCAAACCTATCCAAACCTGTCATGTACTCTATAGTACAATTTGTTTTTTGTTCCTGTGACATTATATGTCCTCCTTATATATTTATACTTATTATTACGTTTGGAATATTATAAAAAATCACATTAAGTAATTAAAATGGAGGTGTTATATATGTTTGCGAATAACATGACTTTATTGCTTAATAAGATTGAGAACCGATTAGGTGTAAAAATGTTAAACCTCCCAGATAATCTGAAAAAAGAAAAATGGGCAGAAGAAGTAATTATCCCAGATACATTAGTTACTTGGAGTAGATATTTTCCTCATCAATTCAGATATCATATAGACGCTAATCATCCTATGAAAGATGGATGGTATATGCTAGATGAAGATGTATTTGGGGATTGTAAGATACTTGGTGTAACTAATCTAGACTGGAGTACATTTAATAGTGATATCTTTGGTGGAAACTGGGGATATTATGATTTTATGGCTGGTGGAATGGAAATGGCTGATATGATTAACCAGATTAACCAAGCCAATGTAACTTCATTATTTAATAACGGAATCTATATTGTATTTGAACCGCCATGCAGATTTAAATTGGAATCTACATATGGAAGAGAATGTTCAATGAATGATTTTTGGGTATATGTATTAATCGAGCATAATCCTAACTTAACTACTATATCTGCAACACAGATGGAAACATTTGAAGCTTTAGCACAAGCAGATGTAGCAGGATATTTGTATAATAACTTAAAGTATTTCCAAGACTTACAAACAGTATATGCAAGCATTAATATGAAGATTGATGATCTTGAACAGCAGTATCAGAAAAGGGAAGAGATAATTAATTACATCAAAGAATCTTATGTAAGTGCTGCAAACAAGAATCAACCAATAATGTTTACGATTTAACAAAAAATAAATACGGGTATTTGGGGTGGCTAAATTAGCCACCCCAATGTTTTATCTATGCTTCTTAAACAGTCGATACACACCATAAATGATGGAACCAACCAAACTCCAACCAAGGAGTTCTTCTAACACATAAGAATACCCGCATTCACAAGAGTATCCGGCACATTCTTCATGGCCGTCCACTTCTTTACGCTGCTTGAGAACGTACAAGTATGTACGTCTCATCAGGAGACCATGATCATCTTTTTTGATGATCGGATAATTTTTTAAATATTCTTTTTTAGTCTCCTGGTCAATATCATAAGAAAAATGTTTAAACATAATCATATCCTCCTTTCTTTTATTTTTATTTATAATGAATATGTATTATGTTTCACTATTATAATATATAACTATAAATATCTAGTTGTTTAAAAAATGCAAAACGGGGGTAGAGGTTTCCCTCTACCCTATATATCATTTATTTTTATTCGATTACTTTACTTGTTTCTGGATCGTATTTTGTATTTATAATATCAGATTCATTGAATGAATTAAACCGTTTCTCGATTTCTTCAACTTCTTTTAAAGTAGCTTCATCATCAATTCCCTTCTTAGCATAAGGTAATATTTTATTCATACAAGTTACTAAATCTCGTAAAATGGGAATCATTAAAATAGGTAAACGGTCATATTGAACACCTTCTATTTCTCTTGTTCCATCTTCTTTTATTATGCCATATTCGCAAAAATCACTCAAACCAGCTTTTTCCACATCTTCTGCAATTAATCCATAATTTAAATTCAAATCGCAATTTAAAGCTACGTTTTCTTCACCATCTGCTATTTCTTCATTATTATACTTTTTAGATAAATACTTACTGTATGTTTCGGCTGAATTTCTATCTACCCACTGTTTAGGACTCAATTTTAATAAATCGTAGCAATAAGTATCTGGTTTATCCATATTTTGAATATTTAATTTATATTTAGATGCCGACGTTGCTCTATAAAAAACACCATCAGTTCCAATATATAGATTTGCACTAGCACTTCTTTGAGAGGAATACGTGGTTTGAGAAGTTATCGTACAGATATTTGCAATGTTCATCGAAGTTGTATTAAAGTTTATTACAAGAGCACTTCCTCCATTAGCGGCATGTAAATCGCCAGAAGAATCAATATTTTTATTGTAATAAAATCTTAAACGCTCAACCTCTAAATCATATGGATCTTTGTAAGTTATGCCAGCACTATCAAAAACAAGTTTTCGCCATGTATTTTTTGTACCATTATTATTAACTCTATATCGTACATCATAATTATAAAAATTAAAAGCTAACTCCTGCCAAAATCCATTTGGGTATCCTGGATGTTGACAACGCAATAAAGACCACCAACCACCATCTGGCATTCTATCTGTGTTGTTTGCCGCTTGCCACATAAAACAACCTGCAGTAGTATTTTGATCCGGTGGATTGCAATAAAGCATTTGTGCGGTAATTGAATTTTGAATAGTATAATTTCCCAAATTTGCAACTGTTATCATTAAACTACCATTTGCATACCAATTATTATTTACATCACACATTAATGATGCTGTAGCAGCATTTCCATTTAGATTTGTTCCGTTTTTAGCGATACTAAATTGCCCATCATACGTAAACAGTCCCCATGTTTTGGCTGATGTGCCAGCTTGACTAGTATTATCATCGCCGCACATAACAATACTATTCCATCCACTAGGGGCGCAATGTGTCCGAACACATTCTGAATAATTTCCATTGGTACCGTATATATGAATAAAATTTTCAAAATCAGTGCGATCATTAAAAGTTGCAATTCCATCTATTACTACACCATCTTTTAAATACATGGTTTTATTTGCATTTGTGTATGTATTAATATTAAGCCAGTTTTCTTTGGCGGATGATAAACTTACCGAAAAGATATTTGCCAATGTTGCTGAGTTAGAAGAAGAATTGAATTTTATAGATTCAAGAGTGTGGCTATGTGATGCATTAGCTTTTCCATTCCATGTATTCTTTTCTGTATCATTAGTTAATCTATAAGAAGAGGTTTGTTTAATATTACCCCCCCCCCATTTAGCATTTATAATACCCATATTTATTTCCTCCATAAATATATTTCCAAAAGCTTTTATATATACTTTAATGTGAATATCGGGGATGGATAATTTTTGAAAAAATAAACGGGTAGCGGAGAACCGCTACCCTAATATTTATTTTAACGCTTTTTTAATTTCAGCTATCTCATCTTTTAATTGAGAAACTATTTCTCTTAATTGCTTATTTTCCAAGGATAATTCCTGAATAGCTTTTACTTCATATCCTTGTAAATAGAAAGAATCAACCATTTTTGTATTGAGGCCACCCTCTTCGGTTTCTCCTCCTCCATGAGAAAGATTATCATCTAATTCTTCAAGTTCATCGGCAATAAATCCAATTTTTTGATGTCTGCTATCTTCTTTCCAATCAAAACTATGAAGCTCTATTTTATTAATGATATCTAAAGCATTATCTACTTCTGTATTAGAGATATTTTTCTTTAACCTGATATCAGATGTAGCAAGAGCAGCATAATATGCATTACCAGAAGTATCATCAACTCTAATCTGACTTCCTGTTTTTTGGAAATATACTATTCGATAAGTTGCAGCTGTGCTTGTTAATACCGGATATCCTCCTCGATTACAATCATCTCTAAACCACCATTGGCCAGTTTCAAGATTCATACCAGCGTTTTTTGATGTAATAGCTGACCCCCATTGATCACCATAATTAGTGCCATTAAATGTTATACTAGACCCATCGCTTTGCAGTATAAATCCACGAACACCATATACTATTCTAAGTCCGCTTGCATTTGTAGTTTGATACTCTCCAGGTATTCTCAATATGCCGCTAGTATGCGTCATTAAACTTGTTATACCTGTACTATAATTATAAATTCCAAACCAACTATTATCTCCAGTACCTGTTCCAGAGCCAAAACGCCAATCTGTATATCCAGTTCCTTTACACGATTGGTATTCTGAATAAGTATTGATTAATCCGTTGGATTGCAAGTATCCATTAGTATCTATATTTCCATTACTACTAATACATGTTACTCTACCAACTCCAGCTCTATAGAATCCCCAATAAGTCATATCGGCAGATCCAGCTCCTGGACCAACTACCCAAGCAGTATTTCCATCACCATTATATTGATAAGAGATAGATGCTTCACCATTAGCAACACCATTAATTACTAATGGAGTTTGATTACTACCGCTTAATGTTCCACCGCTCAATGGTAAATATGAATGAGTATGATCAGTAAATGATATTCCTTTTATCCAATTAAGCTGGTTTGCGTTTCCTCCACCTATATACGCATCTCCTGTTGCATAGTTAACGTAAATATAACCATGTGTATCACTTCTTCCCCATGCAAGTCCTGATCCGTATTGCGGTGCTCCACTTACTGAAGCCGTATCGCAGCGTATAGTTGAAATATAATCCCCAGCAGCGGTATTTCCTTTAGTTTGGCTTCTAAATTGAGTAGCAAAATTTGCATCCAATGTTACATAATTTATAGGGTAAGTTGTATTATTAATATCTGATAATAGCGCTAATGTACCACTTTGTGAAGGAAAATTATACGTAATAGTACGACTAGTATTATCACCGTAATATCTAATTACTTCAATATGCGGATCTCTAGATGCAGTTGCATCTAGAATAATATCAGCAGAATAAGTTCCGCTTGTATTATCAACAAATGATGATGTTCCTATTCTATTTTTAAAATAAAAGAAACCATTTTCAGCATCACATTTAAGATATTCTCCAAGAGATATTGTATCATCCATACCAAATATATCGACATTTATATCATTTGCCGAATGCTTATGGATTTTATTGGCTTTTAGATCAAGAGTTGTTTGTAAATTGATAATACTAGAAATATTATGAGTATGGCCTACTGCAGAAGCTCCAATTTCAGCAGCTGTGATATTTATAGTTGAAGCATCGGATCCATCATAGGTATAAGAATAATTGGCTGCACCTTTTAAATTTATTGTTAATGATTTAGGATTCTTTAATGAACTTGGAAAATCTATTATTTCTGATTTGGAATGATTGTGGGAACTTGCAGCAACAGATAATGCAAACTCTTCACTACCATCGTATTTATAAGTATGATTATTAGATCCTGATACTGAAATAGTTAATGTTTTTGGATTTTTTAAACTATCTGGGAAATCAGTAATATCTGCAACAGCGTGTGTATGGATACTATCAGCTTTTCCACCTATTTTTGTATCTATTTCTGATTCAGTATAGTATCTATCATCATGTGTGTGACTTCCTAAAGTAGAATTAATATTATCCAACTTAGTATCTATCTCAGTTTCTGTGTAATATCGTTCATCATGATTATGTCCTAATTTGGAATACTCACTATCGTGATTATGCCCACTTGTAGCAGCTCCAATTTCAGCTGGAGTAATATTGATAGTTTTAGCGACAGATCCATTATAAGTAAATTGATTAGCTCCTTCAGTGGTTCCTCCATTTAAACGAATAATAATATCATTTGGGTTTTTTAAAGAATCTGGAAAATCTGTGATATCTGATTTAGTATGAGTATGTGAGCTAGATGGATATGTATATGGCTTACCATTCACATTTCCCCAATCTACTGCATTTGCTTTATCAGCTGTCCCTGCTGTATTGGCTTTACCGCTAATACTAATATCCCATGATCCACTTGCCCCGCCACCAGTTTTAGTAGGAGCATAGTCATTAAAGTTTGCAGAATCTAATAAGCGTTTCCACGCCGTAGATCCTACACCATTTCTATAGTAAATATTATCATTAGAACTAAATCCTAATTGGGTAGTATAATCTCCACCATGTCTACTAATAGTAAGAATAGCATTTGCATTATTAGTAGAAGGCATATTATTAGCTAACCCATTATTTACGTTGTAGTGATAGGTTAAAAATCCATCTTCTGATTTACCAGGGACAGCTGTAGTAGATGCAACACCCTGTAATTTTACATGGTTATGAGCACTTAATGTATCAGAAATATTTTTTAATTTTGTATCTATTTCGTATTCTGTATAATATCTATCATCGTGTGTATGTCCCACTGGAGAAGCTCCGATATTAGCCGGAGTAATATTAATAGCTTTCTTTTTAGATCCATCGTAAATGAAATGGGTTACATCTTCTTCAGTTCCGCCATTTAAATGAATGGTAAGTTCAAGTGGATTCTTTAAAGACTCTGGAAAATCAGTAATATCTGATTTTTTATGAGTATGGGATCCAGGTGCATATTCACCAGGTTTACCACTAATTTCTGACCAAGAATAACTAGGTTTATTTTTTTCTTTAGCCCAAGCATATACGTCTGAAGCAGGCATAGAAGTAGGAAAATCTTTAATATCTGATTTAGTATGCACATGGCCAATTGTACTAGCGCCGATAGTTGATGGAGTAATATCAACTATCTTCATAGAACTTCCATCATAAGTAAATTGATCTTTAGCTTCCGTTGTACCGCTATTAAGTTTGATTACAATATTATTTGGATTTTTCATTGTGTTTGGAAAATCTGTAATCTCAATTTTAGTATGTGTATGATTAGTAGGTGTAAAAGTATCTGGTTTATTTTTAATAGCTTCCCAAGTCATATTAGAAAATATACCTTCAGAAGAATCTGCAAGTTTATTATCAATATCTTGTCTGGTATAATAACGGGTATCATGGTTATGATCTTGTAATGCGGCACCAATACTAGTAGGTGTAATATTTACGTTTTTAACTTTACTTCCATCATAAGTAAAGCATGTTTTGTCTTCTGTAGTACCACCATTCATCATGATAGTTATAGTAGATGGATTTTTTATTGCATCTGGAAAATCACTAATTTCGGATTTAGTATGAAGATGTTTACTTGGTGTATAGCCATCCGGTTTACCAGTTATTTCTGCCCATGTATAAGTAGGTTTATTAGTAGCTTTTGCCCAAGCTGGAACATCCGAAGCGGGCATTGAAGCAGGGAAATCTGCAATATCTGATTTAGTATGTTTATGATTTGGATCAGATTTTTTATTCCAATAATCTATCTGTGTATCTGTAACTAAACGGTGCGATTTGTCTTCAATAACTTTTTCGCCTCGCCATCTTACATCAACGTCACTCATGGTTAGTCCTCCTTTTATATATTCCGAAAGGAAAATTATTTACTTTGATGTGAAAAATGAAGAATTAAAATCACGATTAACTAAACTTGAAAATAACTTATCTTAAAACAAGATGAGAGTATGATAATTTATCATACTCTCACAAATACTATATTTCAATTCACATCATAGTATTATAATAAGATATTTATCTATAAAAATTATATGTGATGGAGGAACTATATATGGCTAATAATTATATGTCATGGCCTGCTAGTAGACTTAGACAGGACGAAAATAATAGATTAGTAACTGATGTTCAAATTGCTAAATGGGATAATGTAGAAATCCCAGAGGCAATTAAAAACCCTAATGCATTAAGTATTCAACTTAATGGTGGTACTGCTAAAACATATGATGGTAGTGCTGTATTAAATATTAATATTACACCTACTAGTATTGGTGCTGCTGCAAGCGATCATACACATATTATTGCAAATATAACTGGATTACAGGATGCTTTAAATAGTAAAGCTGCATCTGATCATAATCATGACACTGTATATTCTAAATTAGGGCATACTCATACCGTAGCTAATATCACAGATTTTCCTACTTCTCTTCCTGCATCTGATGTAAAAGATTGGGCTAAAGCTGATACTAAACCTGTTTATACATTTGCAGAGATTACAGAGAAACCTGAGACTTATGCTCCATCTGCACATAAGCATAAAGATGAAGATATCGAGTCTATCTCTGCTTCTAAAATTACTGGAACTATTTCTATTGAGAACCTTCCAAAGGCTGCATTAGAGAGATGTGTTCCTGTAAAAAATGATACTGCTAGATTTGCATTAACTACAGATACTGTTCAGCTTGGTGATACTGTAAAAGTTGAAGATACTGGATTAATGTATCTTGTAGTAGACGAGTCCAAGTTAAATTCTGAGGATGGTTATCAGCCATACACAGCGGCTGCAGCAGCTTCTGTACCGTGGACTGGTGTAACAGGAAAACCTGATAAATTTACACCTGATACCCATACACATGCTATTGCAGATGTAACTGGTTTGCAGGATGCTTTAGATGGTAAAGCTACTAAAGACCATGTGCATGATTCTGAGAAGGTTGTAAACTGGAACAATGCAATTACATCCGGAGCATATTATGCAGCAGCAGATGCAACCAATAACCCATCTGCAGATGCAGCATATTCTGGAAATGTAGTAAAAGGAGCAACTATTGTTACTCAGACAGTTGTAAAAGAGACTGTAAGTGGAGATTTTTATGAGTATATCCGTAGAGGTCAGTTAAACGAAGATAGAACTGCTGTTACTACATGGGGAGAATGGCAAGAGATTCAGTATGTAGTTGCCGAATAATAAATAAAATAGCCTGGTAGAGTTTCCTCTACCAGGCTATTTTATTTATTATCAAGATACTTTAGTATAAGTATGTGCTACATTAGATGGGAATGTAGAAGAAGATGTATATGTATTGCCAGTTTCATCTTTCCATGTACCAGATAATTCTATGTTAGATAATGTTCCTACCCATTTAAATTTATCTCCTACTTTAATAGAAGATAACTTACTAGACTGATTAAATAATCTAGTCATGTCAGTTACATTATTTGTATTCCATCCAGTTAAATTTATTGAAGTCAAATTAGTGCAATACGAAAATGCTGATTGCATATTAAGTAAACTACTTGTGTCCCATCCAGATAGATCTAACAAAGTTAAAGATTTGCAATAATTAAATATTTGATAAATATTAGTTACTTTACTAATATTTATATTAGTTGCATTTATCGAGATTAAATCATCACACCCATCAAATAACCGCTGTAGATTAGTTACATTACTTAAATTTATTTTTGATAAATCAAACTGTGTAAAACTACAACTAGCAAACATAGCAGACATAGTAGTTACATTACTTGTATCCCAATTAGATACATCTAATGTAGTTAAACCACTACAATTATTAAACATACCACTCATATCAGTTACTTTACTAGTATCAAAATTAGATACGTCTAACGAAGTTAAATTATAAAGATACTGGAATAAACTTCCCATATTTTCTACTTTACTTGTGTCAAAATTAGATAAATCTATAGAAGATATATTCGATTTATTTAAAAACATTCTGAAGCTGTTTTTATTTCCTTGTACTTTTCTTCCGCTACTTTGTGTAGATACATACATAGTAGTACCATCTAGCCATGCTACTACACCACCATCTCCATCAGCATCTGCATCTATAATAGTAGCAGAAGAAGGAGCTTTTATATCTGTAAATACTATAGAAGTAGCTGTAGAGGGGATGAGTTCTCTAAATAAGTTCATATTTTGATTTGCATCAAATCCTTTAATAACTCTTGTTAATGTGTCTGGTTCCTCTTCTTCTTCCATAAGTAAGTTTATAATAAACCATTTACTCCAAGTTATTGTGCTACCATTCTTAAAACCTTTTCTTATATAGTATATTAACTCGTCTGCAGAACTATCTTGTGGATATACTTGTTGAATAATTAAGTTACCCATACTCATTACATATCCGCTTACTGGAGCATTAGAAACAGGAGAGTTTTCCCCGATTGCGCTATTATATAATCCACTAGATATTGCATTATTCCAATCTGTAATAGTAATATTATCTAATTTATTATCCCAATTAATAATTTGATTATCACTTACAAATCTATTTGTACTATCTTGCTGTACTCGCTCGGATGGCCATAATATTGGTTTACCCATATAAATATCCTCCTTATAAATATACTTTACTATTAATGTGAATATCGGGGGGGGGGGTAAAATTAAAACGAGAGTAGGATTGCTCCTACTCTCGTTTAATTAGTAATACATATTTGCTCGTGGATCTCTATCATCCATATTATTATTTGTAAGATAATTATAATCCATCCATAATCCCATCTGTTTTCTCTTATATAAAGTCTTTTTACTCAATGTAGTTCTAAGTTCTACATATTGTTTATAGCATTCTTCCCAACGTCTTCTATCAGTATCATCAATATCTTCATCACGAAGATAATCCTCTAATATAGACATTCTAGAGTTAATCTGTCTCATTAAAACAATTGCATCATCTTCGGTTTCAATATTCTTAACTCGCATATTATATTCAAACAGATCTTCTTCAATCGATTTAATTCCATTTCGTTTCATCTGCCAGATTAATCCTCTACGTTTACTACTCTCTTGAATACTAGTTCCATAATATTCTTTATCTGAATCTATTACCATTACATTCTGTTTCATGGCACATAATACAGCAGTTCTTACCAACTTAGAAGCTTCACACTCGATAGCTTCTCTAAATAAGTATTCAATATTTCTATTCTGTCTAATCCAGTTATAATGATAGAAATACCAGTTTAACATCAGCCCTGTTGTATCTGCTACAGGTTGATGCCAAGATGCATTTTCTTTCATTATATTTATAGCAGTAGTGTAATCTCCACCTAAACCATTCTCTACAGTAATATCTAATGGTTCAGATACGTCCTCTCCAACCTTTGCAAACGCACTAGTTAAGTTATGCAGTGTAATGATAGCTACCAAATAAAATGTATCGCTAGATTCATTAATCCAGTCTAAATTAACATGCATACCTTTACTAGCAACATATGTATCAATCATTGCTCTTAATTGATAGATAGGTTTAGTAGAGTTCATTGCGCAGATTTCGTTAAACAAAATAGCCCATACTTCAGAAGCACTTAATAAACCATGTTTAAATAATCTACCATCAATTTCAATCTGATATGTCTTTGCTTTAAATGGCTCAAAAGTATCGTAATCTATTTTTCTTCCATTGTCATATAATCCAGCAAATAAGTTTTCATGAAACTGTCTTGATATATTACCATAATCTGGTTGAATAAATACACCAAAGAACTGTTTATCTGTATTAGGAGTATATACTACTCGTCTGCACTGGAAATCTGGGAATTCTTTATTTAATTCCCTCTTAATCATATCACATATCTCATCTATAGAATACAATTTCTTTCCTTCTTCTATATGATAATCACATAAAGCACCAATTGCTTTTAAAATATCATCATGGTTCATGGATATTCTCCTTTCTAAAACTTACGTATTTGGATTAATTATATGTTTTCGGGAACAAAAGAATACTCTCTAGGTTTCCCTAGAGAGTAGGATGATCTTTTTTAGCTTTAGAAATATCTTCTTTAAATTTATCAGAATTAGTATATTCATGTAAGATACTTTGTCTTTCTTTAGAATACTTATATTCTCTTTCATTTCTATTTACATTTTCCATACAAATTCTCCTATGTCATATAATCTAAAGCAATTATTCTTCATTGCAGTTTTCCATTCGATTATGACTTTTGATACGATTAATTTATACTCATCCTTTGTCTTAGGTAAACGCCACATAGGAAAACAGTAACTTCTATAATTTCTATTCTTATTTAGATATTCAAAAAGCATTTCTCCACTTGTTTTAATACCATTAGTATCTCTATACTCTTCAATCTTTTCATCCATGCCTTTATATCTTTCTTTCTCTTTATCAGGCATAGTAAAGATATCAATGATTATACGATAATTATTAGTTCTCATAATATAAGTATCCTCCTTTTATATTATTAAAAAGTTTAATATCAAGTAAAAAACAACCCCTGAGGATTTCTCCTCAGGGGTTTGCTTACGGCAGATTAAACAGATTTAACCTGGATGTAGTCGTAATGATCATTAAGTCCAGTCGGATGAAGGATCTTTACACGACCCTGTACAGGCTGATACTCTTTGAATTTCCATCTCTCGAATGCACAAAGGTTCGGGAGATTCTGGTTCTTGCTATTTCTAATCTCGTTTCCAAGATACATCTGATAATCGTAGATACGATATACAATACGCTCTGTGGAAGTCGGGCAAAGAATTACGATAAGCTCAGTGTTTCCACGAAGTTTATCAGAACCGATGAAGTTATATACACGACCATTAGCAGTTACTACTGTATGCTGATAGTCAAGCTGAACAGGTCCAATGTTTGCTGGTGCCTGATAGTTGAAGATCTCAGCAGACGGAGCAATACGTCTAATGATTGTAGGATCACCGTAAATAGTTACGGACATATTCGGATCATTAAGAACCTGGAACAGTGGATCCATGCTCATATCGAAGAAGTCCATAAATGTATGGTATCTCCAATCTACATGGTCACCATGATATCCTTCTCTCGGTGCCCAATCATAGGAAGTATATCTCTTAGATCTAGCATCCATTGTCTTGAAGGACTCATCAAGTTTCTTCTTAATGGACATATCCTTATACTCTGCAAGAGAGGTTTTCATAAGGGACATGTATTTGGTTACCTGGTTAACGTTATACAGTGCAGCGATATCTTTGGTCTCTTCCGGTGCAATTGTTACATTGATCGGGTTAGCGTTTGGAATCTCTACATAGTCTGTAATCTCGCCCCATGCTACAGACGGAGTTGCCTGCATATGGTTGGACTGATCCAGTCTGGAAGTTACACGCAGACCTGTAATGTTTCCACGCATAGTCTGAATGTTCAGTCTGTTGTCGATCATAGTACCAGAGATAATATCTTTCATCTCTTTAACTACTACGTCTGTTCCATCAAGAGCTTTATAACGATAGTTTACGTTTGCCATAAGCACACGATTTAACTCACCGTATCCAGCTGTGAAGTAATAGTTACATTTAACCCAAACGTCCTGAGTCTGAGCTTCCTCAGCGATAGGGCCATCTGGCTCAACGTATCCTGTTTCAGGATCCGGAAGAATGTCACCAGCCTCGAAATACTGTCCTTCTACTTTGAAACCAGAAATTCTAGTCTCAACAGAAAGGTTATCAGCACCAGCAAGACCACCAAGATATGTGTTAACGATCTCGTTCTCATCTGTGAACGGAATGCTCGGAAGCTCGAACTCTTTCTCTGGGTTTGCTCCCTCAATAACATCATAGATCATGTTCTGATCTAAGAACATATCGATTTTCTTACCATCAGTATCAACAATGTATCTGTACTCCATAGAGATTGTGAATCTCGGAGAAGTAGCAACGAATTTCGGAATAGAACCTTTATCGAATACCATGTTCATAAGAATATTCTTATGCATAGGAATGGAAAGACCGATCATTGGGTTCATAGAAGCCTGAGCTGCATACTCAAGAAGAGCTGCACGGTCATTGTCATACTGCTGTTCCATTGTAGCGATATGATCCTCGATCTGATCTGGAGTCATTCCAGCCGGGTCATAGGAACCTTCTACGAAGAACTGTTTAAGAGCATCGTTAGAATGCTCATTCATATAAGTACGAGCTGCCTCGGTATAAACATCAGTGCCATCGCGACGGATCTGCTCTACGAGGTCAATGTATGATTCAACATATGCTCGCATACCGTTTTTATTGTAGCTACCCATATTCTTAGCTACTGGTTTTTCACCTGCGATCATAATAGTGTCTCCTTTCTAAACTTTCTATATTGAGAAATTAGTAAACTATTTAATTTTCATTAAATATTTTACTATATTGTTACAAAATCAAATTCTAATTGCCTTTATTTTCTTCGGATGAAGAGTTCTTTACTTCTTCGAAGATATTAGACACTGTATCTAAAACTGTGAGATACTTCTGTAACTGTACCATATTTTCAATATAAGTTTTACTATCATAGATCTGGAACAAATAATCTTTGATATATTTTTGTAAGTCTGTTAAAGAACTCATTACGTAGTCATATACCTTAGCCTGTTCTGGATTTCTATCAGCAGAAGAGATAGTATTAATAATCTCTGCACATTTATCGTATACAGAATTAAACAGAGTCTTTAACTCTTTAGTCTTTAATGCTTTCTGTTCAGTAGATAATTGGTCAAAAATAGATTTCTCTAATTCTTTTAATTTGGCATTAGGATCATTGGTTGCGTCATCTTCAATTCCAGGATCCATTTCTTCTTCACCGGTACCAGTATCGTCAACAGAAGGATCTCCTTCTTCAGATCCATCACCAGTATCGTCTCCAGAATCGTCAAGAATATCATCCTCTTGTCCATCACCATCATCATCCTGTTCGGGTTCATCTGTAGAGTCATCAGTTTGATTATCATCAGTAGTGTCGTCAGTAGAATCATCTGTAGACGTATCGTCTGCACCAGAGTCATCAGACTGAGTATCTGTACCGGCATCGTCACCAGTATCAAGATCTAAGTCATCATCTCCAGCATCATTATTATCTTCGAATAAAACTGCTTCGTTAAATTCTTCCCAAACATTATCAAACATTTTTATTTCCTCCTATCGGCCACATTTACTTTAAATGATTTTCTCTTGTATCTAATTCTTTGATATTCATGTTGAAGTTTCTTTTGCATTCTTAAAAGTTTACGATATTTATCTAAATCGTCTTCCTTGTCAGCTAATTCAATTTCTTTATCTAATGCTTTTAATTCAATTTCAATGTCATCCATCAGCTGTTGTCTTTCTTTATTATCAAGATGATTACTTCTAGCTAATAAACCAACAGCACCTATAATCGGAACCATTACATTTGCTGTAACTACACCAGCTCCAGCTAAGGCAATAGCAGTCTTAACACACTTAGAGAATGATGGAATAGTTTTACCCTGGATAATAGCATTACGCCTATCGTTATCTCTTGAATCTTCAATAGAAGTCATAAACTTATTTGCATAAGCATCAAGGGTTCTCCACATTTCTCTTTGTTTAGCATCAAATTTCTTAATCTTATCTTTCGCATTATGTAATGCAAGTTTAATAGTATTTAAAACAGATTCGTTTACCGTTTGTAACTGCTCATCTAATGAGACGAGAGTATTATTCGCTTCAATCATACAGAGAAGTTTCGTTATATCAGACTTAGGAGATTCTTCTTCTAAGATTTTATTCAATGGGCGCATAGTTCTCTTATCAAATACATTATCATAAGCTTCTGTAAATACATATAATGGGTTAGGTGAATATTTATAAACTTCATATAAAGAATCAATACATTTATTCTTAGCACAGACTTCTACTAAGTTCTGTAAAGATTCTCTCTGAATTCTCTTAGTCATTAAATCATAGCCAGCTTCAATTAAAGCGCTACAATAAACAAGAGCTTCTTCATCATCCATATTTGCAAATACATCTGCATCTTCATGTGCAGATACATCACTATTCTTTTCAATAAGTCTTCTTAAGTCATTCTCAAAAGAAACCAATGCATCTTTCTGTTCTCCAGGATTTAAAGCCTGAGAAATATTTGTTAAAGAAGCAAGATTGTCATTGAGAGATTTAACCTGATAGAAATTAGAAGTAAGATTATATAATTTCTTGATAAATCCAAATAAGATCTTACATACTTTGATTACAACTTTTGCAGACTTTGCAGCTGCAACTAATATAAGAATAGTCTTGATGCATTTTACGATACCAACTATCTCTCCAAATAAGTTTTTCTCTGGTTTAGAAGATAATTGATTTACAAATTTCATAACTAATTCTTCATCTTTATCCTGAGCAGCTTCAGTCTCAGCAATAATATTCTTGATGGATGGAGTGGTATCAAAGATACTGTTACTAGATCTATTAAAGTCAGGATCAAATAAACTATCAGTATCAATATATCCATACACATCACTATATTTAATATTTATAAAATCAGGACTTATCCCTGTATGAGATGGAAGCATATTGATAGAATAATGTAATCTGCTTACATCTAACGGAGATAAGTCATTATTAGCATAATAATTATAAGTGGTATTGATATAAGTAACTACATCTGCTTCGGTAAAAGTAGAGTTAAATAGTTTTCCAAATTCTCTAATCTTAGGATCAGTAGAATCTTCCATAACTGCCATTACTTTATTAGCAAAATAATTACCATCATTCTCTAACACGGTCTTCACCATACCGATTGGTTCAGAGACATCAAATACTTCACTCTCTTTGAGTAATGATTGATAAGATTTATAAGTCTTATCATAGATTACCGCATCCCTAGTCATAAAATATTTGGTTACAATATTTGCAACCTGCATATCTGATTCAAAGATAATATTATTCTTAGTAAGAGAAAATAAAGAATTCTCAAGAGCAATATTAAATTTGTATGATAATGGAATATCATACGTGTCAATTAATTTGCATAAGCTTTCTACAACAGGTTTAACAAACTTATTTTCTTTACATACTTTATCTATATTGTATCTCTTCTCTAGTATAGCTTGGTTCTTTAAAATACGATCATAAGTTTCATTCTTAGCTAAAGCAACTTCAATAATCTCTTTACTTTCTTCTGAGATTGCATACTTATCAATATTAGAATCTGGTACCATTCCTAAAGCTAACTCGTTTGCAATATAAGTAGCAATGTATTTACCAGAACCTTTTTCTTCAACATCTTCTAGCACGCTCATTACGGTATCAATGTCAGATTTTTTCAACATTCCCAAGGAATATCCTTTCAATAATGACATTGCACCATCTTCATTCACGATCTTATATCCACGAGGTGAGGTGATTTTCTTTGATTTGGATAATCTAGATTCTCGTTGCATTGCAGCTCTAATGATACGAGTTCCTTTGGTTAATCCCATACTAATTCCTCCTTCTTCAAAGCTTAAATTACCATTATGTTGAAGCATTTAGGTATGATAACCCTCAACATAATGGTAATATATGATGTTATAAAAGGAGGAAAAAATAAATGGTTCGGCGAACAGAAAGCAATCCAAATAACCTCGGTTATGTTATTATAGAAACAGCTACTACATCCGATGCAAGTGATCTTCCTGAAACAAAACTCATCAAGAAACGTGATGATGGTAGAGTATTAGCAGAAGGAGTTTTACAGGAAGCTAATATGAAAAACAGAAACGGAAGATGGTATGATTCTAGAGATTTATTTCCAGAATTAATTGCTCCAAGACAGCAAGAGTTATTAAGAACTGGAAACATGCGCGGAGAAAATGGACATCCACTTTCTAAAGACTTAGTAAGGCAGCAAACAATTGATCCAAATAATACTGTATGTATTTATACAAAGTTCTGGACAGAAGGAAACTTTGTAATGGGTCAATTCTTTGGCACATATAACGATAAAGGAGAAGAATTTAATACAGAACTTGAGAATGGTATGCTTCCTTCTTTCTCATTAAGAGCTTTAGGAACAATCCAGAATACTGGTAGAGGAGCAGAAGTAAAAGGCATTAAGATCATTACTTATGATAGAGTAATCTATCCTTCTCATGATAAAGCTTATACAAGAGGATTAGTACAGGAAGGTTCTTTATTAGTTCCAGAAGGAAATAATTTAGTATTAGAAGAGTCTGATGCTGGATTAGTAATTCCGATCACTAATGATGAAGTGATCAATTATATCAATAGTCAATCTCTGAATATTAAACAGATTAGAGAATCTTTTGATTTATTATATGATGATATAAAATTAGTAAAAAATAAAAGCCAAGTTCAGTTAACTGATAAAGCTGGTGGAATCTTTGTAGTTAATTTGGAAAGCTATATCCATAATGAAATTATGGATGCTTGCTTAGAAAGTGCTAAAAGAAAGTAAAAAATAAAGGTAGGTGGATTTCTCCACCTACCTTATTCATTATAAAATTTCTTCTACAAGAAATGTTGTAGATTCTTCTTCAACAGAAAGTATCTTTACAATATGGAAAGTATCATAGTTTTCCATCTTATGCATAATTTGAATATTAAGATACGCTTTTTGAGTTCCTTCATTTGGCCATCCTGTTAAGAATCCTACAACTTTTCCATCACTATCTTTTATAGTTCCAGAAATATCCTTTGTTTGAATAGTTACTTGCTTAAACATGTATACCTGATCAATTGATTTCTTCTCCATTGCTTCATTCATAAACTTTTCCTCCTACTTTTCAACAATGATTTGTGTTTTACCAGTCTTTAATCCATATGAATTAAAGATCTCAATATAAAATCGTTCTCCATGTAATACGCGATTATATATTTCTAGATATCTGGTAGTACATTCACTTGGATGAGGAAGAATAAGAATTGATTCATCTTCATTGAAATGGCCAAGACTTAAAATTGTAGCTATTGCAACTCGAAGATCCATATTATAATTTGAAATATCGATGGGATTATTCATAATCTCTCTAGATTTCTGGTAGCATATTTTTTCATCTATTGCCATTTTAGCATCTGCCATAATATTTTCAACTTGCTTATAGATTGTCATTAATAACACCTCCATATTTTTATCATCATATATAAACAGAATATAATTAACGCGATTCTTATATCTCTATCTCGTTTAAAGAAATATATTTTATATGCTGCTCGATATATGACGTATAAGAAAACTATATAAGTTGATACTAAACTAAAAGTTCTCATCATTAGTTCCTTTCTTATTTATTCACGCAGATAATCCTGCTAGTATGAAAAGAAACATAATAAATACAATAGCAACAAATGTGAAATAAATAGTTTTTGTGTCTTTCGTTGTAAAGACCATGATTGCCATCTGAACACCGGTAATCACTACAAAAACAAATAGGAATATCCCAACGATTACAAGTAAATTTTCAATTGGCATTATACCATGTAACCTCCTTTTTGAACTTATTACAATTAAAATGAAGAATAGTATTATGGGTAATAATACCCATAATACTTGATAAGCATTTGCTTTATGAATTTGGTGTGCTTATATATTTTAATAATAAACCTATAGCTACACCAAGACAAAATAAAGCCGCAACATTAATCATCTTCGATTATCTCCTTTTCCATACCTACGAATTTACCGATTCCTCTTGTACCCCAATTGATTGCATTTCCATCACAATCATGATTAGCATACATTGGAATTCCTAAAAGTAAATCCTGGTTATAAGGCAGTCTTGATTTCTTCATTATCATACTATCTACAATTCGAATAGCTTTAGCATCAGTGATATATTCTCCACCAGCTACTTCTCGTCTAAATCGTTTTTTACAAAGCTCGCATTTATAGCAAGCCATGTATTTAAAACTACGTCCCATATTATCTACATTTCTCTCGCTCATTGTCTTCCACCTTTCTTAATCCAGCAAAATATGCTGCTCCCATATCTCCATTGGAACACCGATGCGGAACAAGCATCGGTGCTCTATAAAACTGGCTACCAATAAACTGTTGGTCTCTTAATACTTTTGCAATTACACCAGTAGCCTGTTCTTCATTCATTTCTGCCGGGTCTCCATATCTAAGATATGTACCACATAAAGAGCATTTATAAAGAGTTTGATATTTAGCCATTATACTTCTTCTCCTTAATTAAATCTTCTATCATTTCTTTTGCTTCACGAATTGTATAATCAAATTCACGAGTACAGAAACGGATAGCTAAAACCTTCTGGCCATAACGTAAGAAATCTTCTGGAGTAAGATCTTCAGAAGAATATACATATTTTACACCCGGTAATGTTTTAGCGAATTTAATAATCTCTTCTTCATTATTCTCGTCGATATTGATTCTGTTCATGATCTTTGCTGTCTTAATAATATCATAAGAGTTAACAAAACCATTTCCATTTGTGAGTAAGAAGTAAGTTTCTTTATTCTTCTCTACTCTTTCTGGATAGTTTTTCTTTACTGATTCTGAAAGATCTTTGATTCTTTCTTTCACAGCAAGTGCTAATCCATATAAGAAAGATGCATTTGTGATTACACCATTGATAGTGCATTTTTCAACAAGCGAGTCAGAAAATAAATGCGCCATGCGACAACGGAAAAACCTAATTGATCTTTCTACTCTTGATGCAGTAACAGCCATGGTTGATCTAACCATATTATAGTAATCTGCACACTGATGATACATTGGCATAATAGTCGGATTTTCTTCTCCGGCCATTGCTCTTTCCAGAATATAATTCACACAGTAAATAGTATAACCATACCCTAAATACTGCGGAACTTCTAATTTGTTGTCTTTCATTGTTTCCTTGATGATATCCTCGTATTTTGATCTCATACAACTACCTCCATTATAATCCTAAAATTGCAAGTAATCCGTTAAGATTTGTTTTATTTATATAAAATAAATTCTTTTCAGAAGTATCATCAATAGAAATCGTAACCTTAACTTCATCAGAATCAACTCCAGATTTAAGAAGTTCTCTAACTTTATTAAGCATTGCGTTTCTATCTTCGTTTGGGTATACTGTTTCATTACACCCGAAATCTACGGTATCGTGAATATGATCAAGAATTTCTTCTCGATCATCTTTTGGCTGTTCTGGAGCTTTAACTTTATTTTTAAGCTGCTCCTTAGTTCTTTCTTTTGGCTTATTATTTATACTCAAAATATCAATCATAATTTAAATCTCCTTTCTTACTTTAGAATCTACCTGAAAAGTAGATCTGCACATGTAACCTGCCATCAGATGAACACAATATACTACATTTTTATATATTACGATATCGCCATCTGGGTTACAACCATTTTTTAATGCTGTTTCAAGTACTTTTCGTTTTCGAAACGAATCAATTATAAAATTTTTTAAGTGTATAATTTTCATTACTCCTCCTTAAAATAAATGTATCTAGGTATTGCTACCTAGATACATTAAGTTTTATATTAATGAAATATACATAGATATCTCATCATATATTAAGTCTGTGCTGAACTCGGTAAGTTTTCCATCAAGATCTTTATCATAGAAGTCGATTAACTGAAACTTACTAGCTGTAATTGTAGCCATGAGTTCCAGTATGTACGCTTCTATCTTGTCAGATTTATATTTCTGCCGAACTTTCTGGAAATAGGCTGCATTTTCCAACCTTGCTTGTTCTTTCTTGTTTATAGATTTCTTATGCTGTAATTTAACAATCTTACTTGAGATTATATAAGGCATAACTACCATGTTATGCGCTTTCAATAATCTTGAAGCTGCGATTATTAATTTTACATAAGCAATCTTGTTGATATTGTTTATAGAAACAGTATCACCAAAATACTTATAGAACAGATTGAATACCAAAGTCTTCTGGAAGTCGTTAATAATATTTCCATTACTATCTTCCAAACGTTTGATATAGTGTTCCACCTCTTCATCAGAGAATGGACCGTACATAAGTTCAATCTTTTTCATTGTGTCTTCTGATGCAACTTTATTTGCTAAGAAGAGTCCTTCATTTGCTTTTGTAGCATAAGACTCATACTTATCAAATACTGAGTTATTATCAGAATCTCGAATTGAACTACTTAAAGGAATATAATCATATTCATATCTAATACCTACAACCTGTAGAGCAATATTCTTATTGATTGAGGTATAGTTAAATGAGATAATATTACTCTCGTAATTATACTTAGGCATAATATTAAGAATAATAGTTTGATAAGATTCGATAGAATGAGTTACAGGATCTTTACCACGAATATCCTGTTTAGCCCATAATCTATCATGCTTCTTTGCTGAACGATTTACGTTCGATGAACTGGTCTCGTACAGTTTATTTACTATATCAATACTAGTGAGATTCAGAATGGGTTCATAAATCCATAACAGAAAGTCATTAGCATTAGGTAAGTTCTTGATATAGATGAAATGAACTGCTAATGGAATCACGAAGTTCATTAATAATGACATCCATAAGATAGTTTTCGCATGTCTGTCACTATAAATCAAACTCGGATTCTTTTCGTTTTTATACTTCTTATCATCCAATTTAAGAAGATAATTATCCTCATTCATCTGCATGGCTTTTACCAATATAGATGGAGATAATATCATTCTTTCTACATCGTATCGAAACTGTTCTGCTGTATAAGATGGAACAGTGTCGATAGTGCATTTAATTTTTGCTGTCATAAAGAGTAACTCATGATCAAGATCATAGAACTTTTCAAAATAGTTCACATATCTATTCATATGAGTTCTCATAATGTCACCATTGTAACAACGTTTGTTACCAATGATGAATACATCCAAGTTTTCCTTGGTTGGGTCTGTGATACCAAACACTTGTCTTACTGGAAAGAATATACATCCTTTGCCAGTTCTAAGTATCTGGTCTTCTGGTGCTGGGTCCCATTGGTCGACAGGTACAAACCAGCTAGAGATATCCCTAGCTGGTTGATCTCCGAACGTAACAGGCTTCACCATATGGTTTCTGTTTTCATTCATATTTTACCTCCTTCTAAAAGTATGATTATTTCTTCACACTTATAATATGTAATTTGATTATAGTTTCCATATTTTTCCACACCTTATTCTCCTTTACACGATATTAACAGGATGTAATGGCCTTAATAAAAAATAAATATCGGAGTATGGTTTCCCATACTCCGTATCTTTTATATTATTTCGTATTTTAATAGTGCTGCTGCTATCCAGAAAGCATGAATCGTAACAAAGTACACCCAGTCAGTACCGCTAAATGCGGTATGAATCGATTTATACTTAGCATGAAGTATAAGCATCTTGACTACTAGTATATCCAATATACCGCATAATGCACTATATAAGATAAACATTTTATCTATCATATAAATCCTCCAAATCCAAAGAACTCTAACACAATACTAGTTGATAATACGCATAACGTTAGCACCATAATCAATATCCCAAGGAATATTGTTTCTACTAAGAGTTTTCTAGCTCCGTTCATCGCTTTTACTACAGAGACACATAAGTTAATTCCGAGTATCCATATAACTGTACAGCAAAATACTGCTGCTAATAAAGTTGCATATTCTTGTGGCATATTTTTCCTCCTATAAAATTGGTATATTAAAAGCAAGCCATACTACTAAAGCTGATATAGCTAATACCACCATTTTTAAAGCATTTATAAGAATCGGTAATCTACCAGTTCTTACATCATCTATCAATATAAATACGTTTGCAACAATAAGAATACTGAGTATAATACTCAGTATTCTTAAAGCCCATCCCATTAAAAATGGCATTATTTTTTACCTACTTTCTTAGACGCTTTAATCATAGTACCCATCTTCTTCGTCTTAACAGTTTTAGTCATACCAGTCCTTTTTATTTTACCAGTAGAATTCTGATTAACTGGGGTTTCTGGGTTCTGATTATTACGTTTATTTGTCATAGCTTTTTGACGAGTTTTTGCTCTAGCATTTTCAGCAGATATTTTCTTTGCTTCTTCTTGTCGAAGTTGAATCTTTTTATCTGCATCCATTACACCAGAGTGAACGTATTTAGAATCATAAGTATCTACGTAAAGAGTCTTAGAGAACAATCCTCGCTTCTTCATTAAGAGATATGCAAAGTATAAACTCTTTACATATCCTACAATGTCTTTAGGATTCTTCTCATCTGCTTTTTCTTTTAATGCTTTCTCAGACATCTTATCATCAAAGTCGCTAAAGAAGATTCCATTCTTTTTAAATGCATGTGCAAATGTAAACACAAATGATGGATCATTAGAATAGAATCTCACTTTATACTTAGATAAGTCATACCCAACGACTCCTTCTTTTGGCTCTCTAAATTCTATCAATACATCATAATAGAATTTAGGAACTACTTCACTTGGAATCTTAATATGAATTATGTATCTTGATTTGTCTTTGTACGCTTTGTAATGAAGCTGACCCGCTTCTCTAACCATAATTTTATCGAGCTTTTCTTGATAATATCTGCCGTACATGGTTCTGTTTGATACAACGGCATTTCTTTCTCCCATTGGGTTTTGAATATATTCTTCAAAGGTCATCCTCCTTACCTCCTATCAGAAAAAGCAACCCCACTTAAATATATAATCACATATTACAAATATTACTATAAAGTCACAAGAAAAAGCGGCAACCGCAAGATTCTCCAGCAATTTATGTTTAAAATTAAATTCGATTCCCAAGATAAATATCTTAGAAAAGAATGATATTATCATAAATACTACTATCATTATTTCGTTTATTGACATAGTAAGTTCCTCCTTAAATTATTTGTGTTATGATAAATATAAAGCATATTGTGTCAAAGAAGAAAGCAGCAATGGCCACATAAAGTGGCCATCTCTTTTCTTCTGACTTTTTACTTATTTTGTTTAATTTATCCCAGAGCCAATCAATAAATATATATTTACACAACATTCCACCAATTACAGCTAATGTGAAAGATAAACGTATAAATGCTATCTGAGACATTATTCAACCTCCCACTCGAAATCCTTAACTCTTTCTGCAAGAGCTTTGTTACCAAGACTAAGATCGAAAGCAACAATCCGATCAATCTCAGCAACTTTTCCATTTTCATCAGTTTCAGTTACATTAGCTTCACATCTCATCAGCATATATGCAAGGTTCTGTTTCATATAGTTTTTCACCTTTTCATATAAGTTTTCAGATGTAAATGCTAATATGCAATGATCATCTTCTACTTCAACTAATCTTACCCCATGAGAGTAGAATGGATCGATGATTGTATATCTTTCTTTGGACCAGCCATTATACATATCATCACCATAGAATACTTCGCATGGAACCATTAATTTATAATCACGCATTATGGATGGATATGGATCACTGTAAAATTCAAAACGTTTCACAAAGTCTTTATACGCTCTTCGATATGATTCCTCAGTGCATCTACAACCATTCACATTTATTTCACAAGCGTTAGTTATTCTAGGAATCTCAAGTGTCTTAAAAAACTTTCTTGTATAGAGAGTTGTATATACCTCTGCACCATCAATAGAGCAGAGATAAGTATCTGGACTTTTGCTCCATTCTAACTCTGATAATTCTTGGAAAAATGTATCAGGAAACAACTCAAACTTTTCTTTGAGTTTTGTACCATTGTGTACTTCTGTCGCATAAACTTGATCACATTTCCACAGTAATCTTTTAAAGATTTCTTCTCCACCAATCAAGAAAATATCATCGGTATTATCCATATTTTCAAACGCATTCAAAAACGTCTGCACGTTCATATAAATTGCTCCACCAGTCTCAAACCCAGTACGCATATATAATTCTGGATGTGTTGTAAGAACAATATTGAATCTTCCCGGTAAAGGCTTAACCGGTAACGAATCCCATGTTTTGTGGCCCATTACAACAATTTTACCAGCAGTAAGTCCTTTAAAATATTTTAAATCCTCTTTAATATTATACAGCATTTTGCCATTTCTTCCGATTCCTCTAGTCTCTTTATCATAACATACGATAGCTTTCATTGAAATATCCTCCTATATTTTTGATTATTTAAATGTACCAGTTCTGGTAAAATAATAAAAGGAAGGAGATTTCTCTCCTTCCTTTATCTTAAAGATTATTCACCTTCAACTTCTTCTTTCTCGATGTCCTGTGTAGTAGGATCCTCAGTCGGCTCCTCTACAGGATCAGTTGCTGGCTCTTCTTCAGAATCATCGCCATCATCAACTGGATCTTCCTCAGTCTCTTCTGCTCTTGGGTAGCTGATCTCGCAATCATCACATGGAAGCTTTCCAGCAAATGCTGCTGCATCAGTATTATCCATTTTATAATTCTTCTGATCAAGAACTACAAGTTTATCACCAATAACTTCGTATACATGAGCCATTCCTAATACGTAAGCGATTTCTTGCTCAGACATAGGAAGCTCAGCTGGCATATCAATTCCCTCGCCATCAGTAAGAATACCAAAGATTCTTTTCTGTTTGTGTGGGAATGGATACAGACGAATTGTCTTCATAGTAGCACCTTCACCTAAAGTAGGATCCTCAACGATAGAATCGATCATATCCTCTTCTTTAAGAATTCCAGGAGCTACTTTAACAGTCATGTCTTTGATAAGCTCTTCATCTGCTTCAGAGTTAGCGATTCCATCAAGCAGCATAAAGCTATCAATTTTTCCACCAAATACACCAACAGAAGTCTTACCAGCAATAGCACCTTTAACGTCACCAAGAACTGCAACGTAAGCGTGCTCACCACCAGTAATCTTCATATCAATATCTCCAGTTGTTCCACGCTGACATGGAGACAGCTGTGTAGTTGTTGTGCCACCGGATACTTTCATAACAACAGAGCCACAAGTTCCATTAGAGTTTCCAGCCGTGATATACTCACCTGTACCACCAGTCATAGTGAAATATACTTTATCTACTTTAGAAGTACCAGAACCAGTACCGCCATAGATAAGGAAAGCTTCTCCACCATTAATCATACAATGAGCTTCTTTGATATAAGTAATACCTTTCTCTGCAGATTTCCAGTTAGGTACAACGTTTGCACCATAGGAGCATCCTGCATTGAAACCATTATTTACTTTTCCACCGTTCATGATAATGGTAACTTTGTCAATAGTGCCAGGTCCTTTATTAGATCCCCATACGCACTCAACTGTACCACTATTTAAAGTGATGGAAGTGGATTTAAAATCAACAATTTCTTTTCCTTCAGAATAAGTATCTGTACCACCGAAGAAATCAATTCCAGCCGGAACTACCATTTCACCATCTGGCCATTTTACAAGTAAACCTTCTGGATCTTCATAGATCGCAATAGGATTACCACATGCAAAGAATTCTTTTTTATCATCTGATAAATATGGAACCATATTAAATGTCCTCCTTTATAAAGTTTAAGGTAAATCTTTCCTTACTTCTATGTTTTTCTAAAAGGTGATCTCTATGGGCGTGCACAAACCCATAGAGATCGATTTTATTATAAACAATAGTCCACCAGCAAGATTAGGACTTTCCTTTCTCGATAAAGATGTAACAAATGTAAGGAATTTATCAATTTATCAGTTCCGAGATTAGGATTTAATCTTTTTAGCATAGCAGGCTACCATTTACTATTTAGTTACTGTTCTTTGTTTTCAAAATCAAGGTATTTGTTCTTAATTGGTGAAGATGCAAATGCCTGATTAGTAGTATACATCATTGTGATAATCTTACTAATAGCATCAAGAATTACTTCATCTGTTTCAATAGAAGATAATACCTGATGTCCATCAAAAGATTCTTCACGCAAGTTATATGCTTTATGATTATAAGCAGACTCAGCTGCTATTTTTTGAGCTTCATCAAAACTCATTCCTGTAGTATAGAGATTCATAATAAGCTCATCATATGAATCTCTAATAATGCAGCAAATAGTAAGCTGTAAATTTCTATCTTTATCCAAATCATCATGAGCAAGATCATACATCACATCACTTGCAGCACAATATCCTTCAATACCTGCACCAGATCCAACTCCATTGATAGAAGCAGATCTACAGTTTAATACAGCATCTTCTACTAAGTCTTTAGCATTCTCTCTATCAGAAGGAGAAATACCACCAACTAAGTATTCTACAAAGTTAGATGCCAAATAATGATATCTTTTATTTAGCTGAGCTAATTCTTTCAGATCAGTTTTATCTCTTTCTTCAATCTCAATCTGAGCTTTGAGGAAATTGATAAGAGATTTATATGTGTTAGAGAATGGTCTAGATCCATCTTCAGCAATCTCTGCGTCCTTATCGAACATTTCAGCCGGGTTATAGATCTTAGCCTTATCAGTATCAATTACAATCTGATCACAAGTTCCATAGAAATCAACTACTGTTTCGTAACTTGGAGCTGCACCAGATGCAATATCAGCTTCTCTCTGAGATTTATTTATATACTTTTTAATCTTTGGACAATTACAAAGAATTGTGATATCCTCAATATTGTCTACTCGATCATTCAGACCAGTAATAATGCAAAGAGGTGGTTTTACATCTCTCATATTATGCTGGTCATATGCATAAAAGATCTTATCTAAGTCTGCCATCTTATTGGATAAATCCTGAGATAAAGATGGTACTAGGATAATTGTAGGTACAAATGCTGCCGGGTTATTATTGGAATATGGTTCAAAAAAGTTTTTGTCAATAATTCCCAAGAATAACTGCATCATTTCTGGAGTATCTACTGGATCTGCAAAGTAATAGATTCTTGGCTCATCAACTACGCATGTATTCTCTTTTGTATTAACGAATGCTGGAGATGCATATCCTTTATTAAGGATAATTCCATCATAAGTCTTTAATACAGAAGAAGTTGTGTTTGATGTACCAACCTGGATAAATACATCGTTCCCAAATCTCTTATAGATATTTGCTAAGTCTTCGGAAATCTCTTCATTTCCATTTGTAGAAGTTAAGCAAATATCAAGAATATCTTCAGTAGTAAGTTTTCTACCATTCTCCCTAATGGATTCTTTAATATAACCTACTACTTTCTTAAAAGCACCAGTAATCTGATATGGAGAATAACCAGCTTTAACCCACTCATCTTCATGATCTAATAATCCTTTATAGATCAGATAAGATAACTGAACTGCTGTGGTAGTTCCATCTCCACATGTTCTTACTACATGACGTGATACTTCTTCAAGTTCACATCTAATCTTCTCTTCTAATTCATTGAAGTAATGGAAATTCTTTAATACAGAAATTCCATCCTTTGTATAAGATGTAAGCTGATCTTCTTTCATAATCATGGTATGACTACCGAAAGGTCCAGCTGTTTTTCCTACAACTTCTGCGCACTCTTCAAGTACACTTAACTGCACCTTTCTGAGTGCTGATTTTTTAATCCTGTTTGATAAGTTCACTTTCACTTCGTTGCTCATTACTAAAATCCTCCTCATCATCAAGTCCTTGATATTCAGTTGTATATGTGTATGCTGCATACACATAGAACTCATTTTTATCAGCATAATCCTCTAATGTATGCTGAGGTAATAATGGACTATCAAAATTCTTTACTCGTTTTACGTTAAAACGATAGTCTGGAACGTAGATAGCTTTCCGTTCTAGATTAACGTATTTATCTAATTCTGATACATCTTTAACTACAATAACTTGATAATTCTTTAAAGAAATTTCTTTTAAGTCTTTGCATATTAAAGGTTCAGCATTAATCTCTTTTATTTTTAATATATCTGCTTCAGCTTGAGATCTACAAACTACAGTAGTTTTTAAGAGTTCTTTGCTATACATATTCGCAGATAAGATGGTGTTAAAAGTTCCTGGTGGAGAAAGATCAAGAATCTTTTGATATTCTTCATCTTTAAACTGGCGTAATAAATCATTGGCAGTCTCCAAGTCACTATCGTTGTCTATATTCATCAGAGTTACTAATGGATTAGGGTGAGTTCGCAAGTTCAATACTAGATGCTGAAACTCTTCAGTATTCTCCAGTATTGTAGGATAAAAAAATCCAGAATTATAGTCTGATTTTATCAGTCTCATTAAACCCATATCAGTATCTATAATAGATTCAAATGAGACCAATATATTTGTACTTCTTATCATATACTAGTCTCACTTCCATCTTATTCATTGTAGTCATCTTCTAATAAGTTAGAATACTTATCAGACATAGCTGGCTGCTGAATAGTTGTACCATTGTTTGGATTATTGAAGAATGATGTAGAATTGTCTCTACCCATTCTCTTATATTCTCCAGAAGTTTCAATACCAAGTTTATCCATAATAAGTTTAAGCTTAGTATTAACTTTAGACTGTTCAAATCGTCCATAATACAGATTTGAATAAGCCTGACCGCCACCCATTGCTTTATAGAAACTTTCGAGAATCATAAGAAGATTATCGATTTCCATTGTTGGGTATTCGAATCTTTCAAAGTGTTTAGTATTCTCATCAAAGTTTCTGATTCCGAATAAGTTTGGATTTCCAATAAACTGGTAAGCATAAGTGGATAAGATATCTCCAGACTCTTTATCCATCTTACGGATTACAAGTGCTGGTGTATCAATACCAAGTTCTTTACCGGTACTAAAGATAATAAAAGTAATCTTAGTATCAGAAGATGTATTTACACCAACGTTATTTGTTGTATCTGGATGCGCAAGAAGAGTTCTAATCTCTTTTGCGAATACCATTGCTTTAGATGGTGTAAGCATAATTGATGTAGCATTATCATTATCAAAGCTATAGTTCTTATCGTTAGGATTAGCAAACTTCAGTGGTGTAATGGTAATCTTAAGATATCCATCTCCGGTATATGCATAAGACAAAGAAGATGGATCAACTCCATTTGGGGTTGATGTACGGAATGGAGTCACATAAAACTCCGGAAGATATTTCTGCTTTTTGTTGTTATCTGTGTTTCCTGAATAATTGTTTCCTAATGCCATAATAAAATTCCTCCTAAATAATAAATTTAATAAAATAGAATAAGATAAAATATATTTTACTACTAATTTACTCTAATGTACATAGAGTAGTAAAATACAATTCCTCCTTTCTTCACTATGATAATATATAATTTCCTATATATTTTACATCTTAATAATATTTAGAAAGGTGGAAAAAGTATTATGAAGAATGCTGAAATTGTTAAGATTTGTTCGGAGCCTTTAAAGAATGTAGCTAAGAAATATGATAAGAATGAGATTGACCCTAGTTTCATGTCTAATACTTTAGCGCATATTCTTAGTCTCTATAAAGAAGGTATTGTTTCAGATGATGATATCAATGTAAAGAATAACCCAATCGGTATCATTGATCCTTCTACCGCAGCAATTAAATCTTTCTCTAATTTAGAGGATTGTTTTCTTCAGTATAAAGAATCTTATTATGCTGATATGTTTAATGGTGAAACTGATGAAGAACTTACCAAGTTAGCAAAAGCATTTAATCTTTACAGATTCGATAAAGAGCTGCTTGGAAGTAAACCTGGCAATATTGTAGATCTTAAAGAAGAAGATTGTAAGCCAATCGTAGACGTATATAAAGTAGAGAAAAGAAATAATGTAGTTGGAACTACAAGTAGTTTAGAGGAGGCAGAAAAGATGAAAGAAAAGAATTCTGGTTCTGTAATTAAGAATTCCCGTGGAGAAATCATTGGTCAGAAAAAGAAAACTGGATCTAGTAAGATTCTTAGTACAAAATATGATTCTGGTACAAAGTTAGTATGCGATCATATTAATCTTTATAAAAAGTTTAAAGACACAGTACCAAGTAGAACAGTAAGTGGTGAGTATTATATGTATGATGGTAAAGTAGTAAATGGAAGAATTGCTATCTGTGCTAAACCAGAGTTTGCTGGTGATGTAAAAATGATCGTTGGATTTGTACGAGCAGAAGATTTTGCAAAATAATTATATATATAGAGGTAAGATTAATCTTACCTCTATATATTTGTTAAATATCCAATCTCGTATAAGTATCTTCAACATTACTTGGAAATGTATTTCTACCACTAGTATGGCTATCGTACACGAGATCACTTTTGGTACCTTTCCAATAGCCAGACAACCCCAAAATAACAAGAGATGCAAATTTAGATTTACTTCCTAATTTAATAGTTTTTAATTTACTGCAGCCATAAAACATATTATTCATCGCGTTGCCTACATTGCTTGTATCCCAACCCGATAAATCTAATGAAGTTAAATTAGTACAACCATCAAACATACCGTTCATATCAATTACATTGCGTGTATCCCAATTAGATACGTCTAATTCTGTTAAACTATTGCAATTACAAAACATATTTTTCATACTCCAAACATTATATACATCCCATTTAGCTACATCAAGTTCTGTTAGTTTTTTACATCCAAAAAACATATTGCTCATATTTGTAACTCTATTGGTAATAAAATTATGCACATCTAAGCTATAAAGCGAACTGCAGCCATCAAACATACCGTTCATTTTTACGCATTTGCTTGTATTCCATCTATATATTTTAAGCGTAGTTAAACTAGAACAATTATAAAACATATTTTCCATTTCATCAACATTCGATACATCCCAAAAGGATACATCTATCTCTTTTAAACTAGAACAATTATAAAACATTTGATACATACTAGTTACTTTACTAGTATTAAAATTAGATACATCTAATGTAGTTAAACTACTACAACCATTAAACATATCACTCATATTAGTTGCTTTACTAGTATCAAAACTAGATACATCTAATACAGCTAAACTAGATTTATTATAAAACATATTACCAATATTACTATTACCTTCTACTTTAGTTCCACTATGTTGTGTAGATATATACATCTTTGTATTATCACTAGTATCTAACCATGCTACTACTCCTCCGTCACCGTCTTCATCTACATCTATTAATGTAGCATTAGATGGCATAGATATATCTGTAAAATATATAGAAGTAACTGTAGAAGGGATAGTATTATTAAATAAGTTTTCGTAATATTTACTAGATGGGTTATAGTCATATCCTTTTATGATAAAACTCTTCAAATATTCCACATTCTTAATCCATTTACTCCATGCAATAGTACCGCTATTATTAATACCTTTTCTAGTATAAGATACTAATTCCGAATTATCTGTAGATTCTGGATATACTGTTTGTATTATCATACTTCCAGTAGCAGATACATTACCAGTAATACCTACATCAGAAACAGGTGCATTACTTGCACCTTTAGCACTAAGATAAAATCCACTTGTAGTGGCAGTGTTCCAATCTGTGATAGTTTTATTAATATCCTCTAATCTTGCAATAGTACCAGTTTTATACGGAAGATATGTATATGTAACTTGTTGGTAACCTGATGGTAATGCAGAAGCAAATACATCTGGGAATGTTACAGTAGTATTGCCCATATACCCCGGTTTATGATACGATAATACTCCTATTTCTCCATAGGCTTCTTCTTTTTGCACATAAATATCCCATGTAGAAGTTGCCGATTTTACTATAAATATTGCACCTGTAGATCCTATTGCATTAAATGAGGCTAAGCCTGGATCTGCATTATTAACATTTAAAAATCTTACGTATATAAATGTACTACTAGAATCATTTCTTCTTGCTATTTCAAATTCAATAGGAGCATTTTGATAACTTGTACCTATTTTTATTTGCGCCATTAATACATACCCATTTTTTCCGACTTCTCCATCAACTGCAGTAATATACGTATTATCTAACAGTAATTGTCCAGTTACTCGCCCACCAGTAAGAGGTAAATAACTATGTGTATGGTTAGCATTAGCTTTTCCATTCCATGTTGATTTTTCTGTATCACTTACTAGTCTATTAGAGGCATCGGTCTTGATATTTGCCCCCCCCCCACTTGGCATTTATTAAACTCATATTATATATCCTCCTTTATAAATATTTCCCAAAGCTTTTATATATACTTTAATGTGAATATCGGGGGGGGGGTGATTTCTCTCCACCCTATCTTTTAATTACCTCAACACACTATTAAAAGCATACTGAAAGGAGGATTTTTATGGCTTTACCTTCATACTTAAAAGTACAAGATGAAGCTGTTTATTATACCGGTGAAGGTGAATTTATTCTCTTTGTGCCAGACTCTTATTTCGTAAAAAAGATTGCTGTTATCGAAGGAGAATTTGTTGAACTTATTGGTATTTTAAATCAGTCTCGTTTACTACCTAAAGAAACTGATATCACTAAGCATATTAAACCTTTCTATTTCCCATCCAGATTTGTTACTAAACCTGGTAGGATTGAGAAAGTTAAGAATTTTCAACTTACTAAGAATTACAAAGGAGATTTTTCTGTCTTGTATTATGCAAATAATAACGAAGATCAGATTATTGTATCTATTAAAGTACCTCAAGATATTACTAATGTAGAGGATTTTTTCCGTGTGTTTGTAAATGCTGGAGATATTCCTACATCTATTCACTATAAAGATCTCTATAAACCGTTTATAGATTCTATGACTATAAATGGAAATAGTTATGGATTACCAGCCGCAGATTTCGGATTATTAATCTCTGAATTATGTAGAGATCCAAGAGATATTAATAAGCCTTTCCGTTTAGGAAAAGCTTTAGATGAAGACGATTGCTCTTATATTCCTATTTCTGTTAAGTACATTCCGAAGTTAGTTTCGCCATTCACATCTTTAACTTCTGAGAATTTTGACGAAGCTATGATTGGTGCAATTATGAACAAGAATGATGACTCAACTCCACTGGAAAGGGTGCTTACAGGCTGATTTTTTATACTCTGAGATACCCTCTCTGTATAAACATATCATTAATTACAATGATTTTACAATTGTATTTGAAAAATAATCCAAAAAGGAGGAACTATATATGCAGTATCCAGGCACTATTGATAAGTGGTTTGATCACTCTGGTATTCAGCCACATGAAATAGTAGAAGTAACGCCTCGGCCTCTGATGCTCCATGCTGCTGCATTTGAGCGTGGACCAGAAAAAATGATGAGAGTTTACGGCGAAGACTTTTATAAATTATTTGGTTACTACATCGACGTTGAGAAATATGGTCAGGCTGGAATCCAGGCTGCTAATATCATCGACAACGGTGGTGAATTATTACTTAAGAGAGTAGTTGCTGAAGATGCAACTCTTGGAAATATTGTAGTTGTTGCTAACGTAAGTCAGGATAGAGTACAGAAGACTAACTCTTTAGGTCAGCCTCTGTATATCGATGCTGCTACTGGAAAAGAAACAACTGATCCGGGTGACAATAACGAAGCGGTTATGATTAATGTAGCAAGCATTAAGCATGAACTCGTTACTGTTCCGAATGCAAAAACAATGAACGATGTTGTTGATGCAGCTCTTGATTGCTTCGTTGAAGACGAAGATGAACAGAAGTTTGCTTATCCATTATTCGTTATCACAGATAACGGACGTGGAGAGACAACAAAACGTTTCGGCATTGAGCCAATGTATTCTGTTTCCAAAAACAGTAAATATATGCTTTATAGACTTAAATATTTAGGATCCCAGGATCTTGATGCTGAGCAGGTTTACTTTGCATTAGCACCTGGAATTATCTATCTCAATGAGTCTATGGATATCGCAATGGCATGTGGAAATATGCTTCAGTGCGATGCTAAATCTATTGAAGATTCTGTAGAGGCATTCTATGCAAAAGTAAGTGAGATTTCTGGTATCGAGCCAGAAGACTTATTTGCTTCTGATATTATCTTCTGCAAGAATAGTAAAGGTGCTGCAATGACAGGATTATCCCTGGATGATTCTGGTGAAGACCTTGGTATATCTATGGGATTCATTCTTCAGTCTGGTTCCAATGGATCATTCGGAGATTGCCCAATCGATACACAGGAATATGAAGATGAGCTGCTTAAATTCTTCGGTGGAGATTTCGATTCAGATATCTACAACCTTGATAGATTTAAGATTGATGCTTGTGTGGATGCAAACTATCCATACGATGTAAAGAAAGCA
>ERZ808278.124-NODE-124-length-62651-cov-5.767972_pt1 | contig 62651 bp, 44 predicted proteins | sample MGYA00521239_ERZ808278 | MGnify/ENA primary metagenome ERZ808278 (study PRJEB31516, sample SAMN03275600) | gut metagenome | biome: mammalia-associated habitat; material: feces | host: Papio cynocephalus | place: Kenya | collected 2012-07-17 ... | reverse complement strand
CCGTGTCCACCCCCGCCCCCAAGGGGCCGGGTGGCTCCGGCCATTATGCCCGGGGGGGGAAAAATTTTACAACCGCCGCTACTGGAAACTGCCCATTGTGGTGGGCGCGTTTGTGGGCCTCGGCTACGGCACTGCGTGGAACAACCGTATGCTCGGCGACTACACCAAGGCTTACCGCGACATCACCGATAGCGACCCCAACACGCGCAGCTATATGAACTTCTTCCCGAAAACGGTGAAGGAAAGCGACCTCGATAAAGATTGGCTTACACGGGCACTGAAAAACAAGCGCACCTACTACCGCCGCTACCGCGACATCTGCATCATCAGCATGGTGGCAGTGTATCTGATCAACATCGTGGACGCTTATGTGGACGCTTCGCTTGCGCACTTCGACATTTCATCCGACCTGTCGATGGACGTGGCACCGGCTGCCATCGACACCAGACAGTCACGCATTCCGTCGCTCGGCCTCCAGTGCGCCATCAATTTTTGAATAAATAAAACACTACGATAATATATGAATAAGTTCAGATTTAAAGCATTAATCGTGATGACGCTCGTGGCAGTCACTATGACCGCGGCGCCAAAAAAGAAATCGATTTTATCGCTGAAGGAATCCATCACCGATGAGGCAATCGTGTATCCTTACAGCTTTGAAATCAACACTCAAGAGATGCAAAAAAACTGGTATCTGCAAAACTATGCCGTGGTGGATGCCAATGTGGAGAAAAAAGCGCCGAACGAAGTGAGCGACGCAGAATACATTCAGCGCCTGCGCGCCATCCCATCAGGCATTGAACTGCCCTTCAACCAAGTGGTGAAAGCCTATATCACACGCTACATCACCAAGGAACGCACCATGGTGTCGCAAATCTTAGGCATGACGCCCTATTATATGCCCATCTTTGAGCGCGCCCTGGAAAAAGAGGGTCTTCCACACGAACTGAAATTCATTCCTATCGTAGAGTCGGCACTCGACCCTAACGTGGTGTCGAGCGCTGGCGCGGCTGGACTATGGCAATTCATGGTCGACACCAGCAAGGGACTCGGACTGGAGGTGAACTCGCTGGTGGACGAACGACGCGACCCCTACCGCTCAAGCAATGCGGCAGCAAGCTATTTCAAGCAGCTGTATGGCATATATGGAGACTGGTCGCTCGCCATCGCCGCCTACAATTGCGGACCAGCCAACGTGAACAAGGCGCTACGCCGCGCCAAGAACAAGGACAACGAAAAGCCCGACTTCTGGTCGATCTACGAATACCTGCCTCGCGAAACCCGTGGCTATGTGCCCGCATTCATCGCTGCCACTTATGTGATGAACAACTACCAGAAGCACAACATCAACCCCGCGCTTTCTAAAAAGCCGCTTATCATCGACACGGTGATGGTGAGCCACCGCGTGAACTTCAACCAGATATCAAGCGTGCTCAATATCCCCATCGAGGAAATCCGCATTCTCAACCCCCAATATCGCCACGACATTATTCCCGGCGACACCCACCCCTACTCGCTGGCTTTGCCCTCACAGCAAATCTACAGCTACATCATGGTGGAAGACAGCATCATGAGCTACCGAAAAGACCTCTATGCCACACGCGACGTGGTGGAGCCCGGCAACCGAAAATCATCGGTAGCACAGCAAATGGTAAATCCGAAAGATGCGGAGAAAAACGTGGTGAAGCAGGCTAAGGCAGAAGACAAAACCAAAGCACAAAGCAAGACATCAACAGCTCCCGCAATAGCCAGCAATGAAACTGGCGAGAGCAAATACCACAAGGTGAAACGTGGCGAAACCATAGAGAGCATCGCCGAGAACTACAATATGAGCGTGGCTGAGCTGATGGCGCTCAACAGCCTCAACCGCAAGCACGTGAGCCGAGGACAAGTGCTGAAAGTGACAGGTGAAAGCTCAGTTCAGGCAGAGAAGCAAAAGCCCGAGCCCACCTATGCGAGCGCACAGCCTAAAAAGGAAGTGGCAAAGAAGGAGCCTGCGCCTAAAAAAGAGCCTAAGGCGGAAACCAAAGCGCCTGCGCGCTCAAAATCCTACAGCGTGAACGATGAAATAGGCATGCCTCGCACCACCACCACACCGAAGAAGCAAAAACAAGACGCTGCCACGCCCAAGCAAGCAGCAAGCGAGAGCAGCAAGAAGCCTCAGCCGAAAAAAGAAGAGGCACCCGCTGTGAAAACAAGCAGCAGCAAGAGCCAGAAAGCGGCGATAGAGGAAGAAAAGGCTACCGCCAAGGCGAAAGCCGACAAGCGTAACACGCGTCGCACTGCCGAAGAAGAATCCGCCTCTGCCCCAAGCAAGAAAAGCCGCAAGGCCGACAGCGCCACAGAAGAAAAGCAGACTTCACCAAAGAGCAGAAAGGCGGCACCAAGCAAAGCCACCGACAAAGATGAGGTGAAATCCACAAGGAGAAGCAAAAAGGCCAAAGCTGGCAGCGACGAAGAAAAGCAAACCTCCAAGCGAAAGAGCAGAAAAGCCAACACCGACAGCGCCTCAAAGTCGAGGAAAAAGAAGGCAAAGAAGGAGGAAGATGCCACCCCGTCGAGCCACAGCGTGCGCGATGGCGAGTCGCTCGAGCGCATTGCACACCGCTACGGCTTGGGCACCGACCAGCTGCGCAAAGCCAACCCTCAACTGAAGGATGCCGATATGCTTCACCCTGGCGACAAGCTGAAAATCCCTAAAGCCAGCAAAAAGAAAAAAAGCGCCAAAGAGGAGACCGCCACAAAAAAGAAGAGAAGAAAATAACCCTCCACAAAGCGCATAAGGATAATAAAAACCACCAAAGCAGCGCCACATTTCCAAATAGCAAGGATGTGGCGCTGCTTATATATATATATATATTTTCATAAGCGCAGACAACGCGCCCTTGCTATCGGTTTTATAAATAGCAGGTATTCACACAACCGTAATCCGATGCTTTGCCGCCTCTCAATTAGTTTGTAATTTTGCCGCTGAAATAAACGAGCATCTATTATGGAAACAGTGAAGGGGCTTACTAAACATGCCTGCAACGCTTTAGTACAGGCAGAACGATGGTTATGTAAACAGTTACGTGAAATCTGGATGTTCAACAAGAAGCACCACTGTATCACCTACGATGACAACGACTCTTTAGACTATCTATATGACTGGGACGATGACGATGATTTGTACTGAAAATACCGAAATTCACAACACTTGCTCCGACTTCACTTCTGTGAACCACAGGCTCGACATCTTGCTGCAGGTGGGCTGCAAGCTGATGGAAAGCTCTGCCGACACTTCGCGCATATACCGAAACATGAAGCGCACCGCAGCCTTTCTCAACTTCAAGGAAGAGAGTTTGCAAATATATGTGAACTACAACATGCTGATGGTGAACTACAGCGATGGCGAGAAATCGCACACCAAATTCAAGCGGTGCACCAAGCACATCATCGACATGGCCGCAATCAGCAAAATCAGCAAGCTATCGTGGAACGCCATCATCAACGACTTCACCATTGAGCAATTCGAGGCTGAATTCAACAAAATTTGCGAGGCCCCGCGCGTCTACACGCCATGGCAGGTGGCTTTAGGAGGCGGCTTTGCCTGCGGAGGCTTCTGCATACAGTTCGGATGCGACTGGCCGGCATTTCTCTACGCCTCGATAGCCGCCATACTGGGGCTACGGCTAAGAATGTACCTCACCACCAAAAACGCCAACCCCTATTTCAGCATCACCATCGCGGCATTCATCAGCACCGTCATAGCATGGATATTCGGCGCCGCCACCATCGCATTCGGCAGCGCGCTCCCCTCCATCTTGCAGACCGCCACCCCGTGGCACCCCTTGATGGCATGCGCCCTGTTCATCGTGCCGGGCGTGCCGCTGATCAACTTCATCAGCGATATGCTCACCGGTCACCAGCAAGTGGGACTCACACGCGCCATCAACACTCTGATTATGGTGCTTGCCATGGCTTTAGGCATCTCGTTTGCCATTGAGGTGGTAGGCGTAGACAACTTCGTGCGCAACCTGTCCATGACCCCACACCACGAGTACTGGGAGTTTTCGATAGCGGCAGCCATATCGGCCATGGGCTTCTCCATGATTTTCAACACCCCCCGGCGCCTACTGTGGGTGGTGGCGCTGGGAGGCATCATCGCGGTGTGCACGCGAAATTTTGTGAACCTCGGCCCAAGCAACGGCAACGCCGGCCTCGACCTCGGCCCCATCATAGGGTCGCTCGCCGGCAGCGCACTGGTGAGCATCATCTGCGTCAAGGCCATGCACTGGCTCCACACGCCGCACCACTGTCTGAGCATTCCAAGTGTGATACCAATGATTCCCGGTGTGCTCATGTACCGCGCCCTGTTTGCCTTCATCGAGATGCATGGCGTGGTGGGAGAAGTGACCACCGCCATGTACAACGGCATACGCGCCTCCTTCATCATTCTCTGCATAGCCATAGGCGTGGCCATTCCTAACATTTTCGTGCGCCGCCTGATCACCCCACAGCGTGAGAAGCGCCTAATGCTCCTTGTCAGAAAAAGAGAAAACAATTTGCAGTGTGATGTGGATAAAAAAGGCTAACTTTGCACTTTCACTAACACACACACTTTGCAAATGATATGGAACTTAGGTGTCTGAAAGCATTCGTGATAGCCGCAAAGCGGCTCAACTTCTCCGAGGCGGCCAAGGAAATGTGCGTGACCCAAAGCACGTTCTCGCAAACCATCAAACAGCTGGAGACTGAGTTAGGAATAGCGCTGTTCTACCGCACATCACACAAAGTGACGCTCACCAAGGCGGGCGAGGAACTGCTCCCTTTTGCCGTCACCGCCATCGATGCCGTCAATAATTGCACACACCGCATCGACGACCTGCGCGCGCTCAAGTGCGGATCGCTCAACATCGGCGTGACCCATTCCTTCAATATGGTGATGCACGACACACTCAAAGACTTCATGAAGCTTTACCCGGGCATTTTCCTCAACATCGTGTACAAGCCCATGACGGAGCTCATCAATCGCCTTATGAACCACGAGCTCGACTTCGTGCTCTCGTTCCGCCCAAAAATCAGCAATCCACTAATAGAATCGCACCTGCTGTTTGAAGACGTGCTCTCCGTGATAGCGCGCCGCGACAGCCCGCTGGCACGGCTGGAGTCGGTCACCGTAGCCGACCTCACAAACTACCCCGCCGCGCTGCCAGCCAAAGGGCTGCAAGCACGAAATGTGCTCGACAGCATACTCTCCGAAACAGGCGCTCAGCTCAATGTGCGCGCCGAAATGGACGAGGTGACCCCACTGCTGCGCCTCGTGCGCAACACCGGGCTCTACACCATCCTCTCATCATCGGCCACTGAAGACATGGACGACGACCTCGTGGCCATCCCCATCAACCACGAGGGATGCCATATGGAGGGCTGCGTACAGTCGCTTAAAGGCATCTACCACAACGCCGCCACCAAAGAGTTTATCCGCATCCTGTGCGAAACCTCATTAGTGAAAAGGCGCATCACCGACTGGCTCAAATAAATTTCCCCTTAATTCAAGAATAAAAGCAGGGACGGCAAAAATATCCGCCCCTGCTGAAGATCTTGCACCGCCACCTCTTGCGTATTATTCAGAAAAAAGAAATATTATTTCACCAGTTTTCTCGACAGCGAAGACCCGTCGGAGAACTGGGTCACCTCGATATTGAAGCCATTGAATGGCGATGAACTCTCATGCCCCTGCAGGTCGAAATACAGCACGTTTTTCACATCCTTGACAGTGTTTAGTTCTTCCACGCCGGAAGAGTAGGATGTAGGGTAGACATTCACCGACATTAGCATCTCTACTTGTTTTCCATTCTCTGTGTAGTAAAAGCCAGTTCGGTACTGATAGTTAAAGACTGTCGAACCAGTACGCAAGAAGTTCACAACAAATGATGGTTGCTGTGCCCCGTCACTATCCGTAAAATATTCACTATAGAGAACCCCATTCTGTCGATCAGATTCGTTAATAAAGTCGTAGGAATACACTTTACTCAAATCAAAAGACTTGGGCATCGGCACCCTCATACCGCTACCATTTCGTATAACGGAGGTTTCGAAAATTTGGTCAAGGAATGTGTTTTCGAAGTCCAAGTTTTTGAGACACGACAGGTCAAGCGCAGCTATACTATTCCATCTCAGGTCCAGTGATTCCAGCTTTGGCATTTTCGTGGCGTCAAAATTCCTCAATTCGCAAACTTTGGCGCTGAGCTCTTTCAAATTTGGATAGGCACTCAAGTCCACTTTTGCGAAGGCTTTAACATTATCACAATTTATGGACTCAATACCGCTTGGCAATGTAGGGAACACCTCTAATTGTTTGCAGCTTTCGATATTAATGCTGGAGAGGGAGTCATTCTGGCTACAATCTAAAGCTGTGATTTTTGAATCATTACAGTCCAGGCTTTTTAGTTTTTTATTGTTGGAAATGTCCAAACTTGTATAATAATTACTTCTACAACAGAGCGTCTCCAACTCTTTAAGTGGAGATAAATCTACGTCCGTAATCACATTATATGAAAAGTTCAGAGATTTCAAATTTGGCATAAGTCCCAAGTACAGCTCTGTGAAGTAGTTCCTACTGATGTCAAGCGTTTCAAGTTCCTCGCACAAGTCAGTTATCAATAAAGAAAACCTGGTGTGGGAATGCGTTATTTTTATAGTTCTCAAATGTGGGCATCCCCTTAGATCCAGCTCAGTAAGTTCATGATAGTCAATTATCACAGTCTCAAGGTTAGGCAAATCTTTCAAATTAACACCTCTCAGATATTTAGTATCATCGCTGGTGGACGTGCTTTTTTCTTCTGGTGGCATCTTTTTAGGAAATTTTCCTGAAGAAAAGTTTGGCTCATAATCGCTCTTTGAAAAAGCAAATTTCTTAAGTTTTTTATTCTTTGACAGGTCTACGCTGCTCACATTGTTGTGTGTCCGATATCTCTGGTTCCATATCTCAATAGTTTCAAGCTCGCTAAAAAACTCAATTCCCTTTAAGTTTTCCACACTTGTAAAACCTCCTTTGGCTGGATTCCAAGAGATTTCCTTGACAGAAGCCAATTCTTCGTCAGTTAGCACAGCACCATTAGGCTTGTTGAAATGCTTTTGCACCCAAGTGCGAAAATCTGAATCAGGAAAGTTTTTTGCATTGATTGCCACATCCGCCTTCGCAATTGTAAATTCAGCGATAAGCACAACAAGAGTGATGAGCATTTTCTTTTTCATAGTCTTAATCTTTTTTATATGTTATTTTCTTACAAAGATACTATTTTTGTGATATAATAAAAGCAAGATGACGAAAATTTTCGCCATCTTGCAAAAAAAATGTGTTAATCAAGGTATTAGGTATAAATTCCCGTGCTATTTGCGGCCTTTATCTTTATAATAGGCATCTTCTAACGAAGGTTCACCAGATGAAAATATCTCAAAGTCTTTTTCCGTAAGGTAGTATGGGCAAATATTACCGCTAATATTGTCAAAAAGATTACCAGATGACATGATAACCATATCACTGGGTAATGGCTGGTCGTTGACCCTGTCGCTCTCCTTGGGGCTAATGTAGTGATAATAGAGCACTCCTTCAGAACTTATGCCTACTCGCTTAAATGTGTTGTCTGTCAATGACAGCAAGGTTTTGTTAGGCATCTCTTGTAAAAGCAGCACTCCACTCTCAGAGAGAAACGTATTGTTCACAAATTTAAAAACACCCTCTTTCATATTTTCTGAAAAAAGCGTCGTTACGCCTTGGAATATATTGTTGCTTGCAGACAGTCCCATTCTTGAAAACGCATTACCTTTGCCGAACAGGAGCGACCCCATCAGTTTCATTCCCCTACACACATTGTCGTTCATCGTGATGCGCCCACCTTTGTCGCGAGAATAGAGGAGCGTGTAGCCAAATCCGTTATTCCCCGCGTTTATTGTGCTGTTCATCTGTTTCACCTTTTCACGCAGCTCTGTTATAGTGTTTCGATTAAATGCAACGCTTGCATTCTCCGTGTTTAGCACAATATGCACTTCATCAGCCTCTGTAGTGTTGTCATACACCATATAGGGGAAAGCTTCGCTCTCAATTGTGTTGTCCTCTATCAAAATAGGGCAAAGACTAATTTTATTAGTGCCTTGAAGTCCCTCACAAGTTTTCTCACGGTCTGTGTTTTTGTCATACACGATTTTAAAGTCCTGTAGTTGACAATTGCTATGCGCCCATGAGCCATACTTGATAACATTATTGGTGACTCTAAGATCTTCAGTCTGACAGAAGTTGTCAAAAGTCATTCCCATTAGCACGTTCATGGGCGAATCGATGTAGAATTCATTGGATTCAACCACATAGTCGGAAATCCGATAATGCACATAGGGCACTATAGCGCTTTGTATTGCTTTGCTAACACCTTCTCCAAAATCATTGGCTTTCGTCATGACAGTTTCACAGCTTGCGCTTCCAGTGTTGCCCGAAGAGACATCAAATTTAATTCTATCAATTAGAGTGTGTTGCGCAATATAAAAACTTTGAAATAAATCGATTACGCCATCCCATTCATCTTCTCCATCTTCTTGTTTGAACCCTTCTTCGCTCTGTTGGAAATCATGGATATGCGTCAAGTCCACGTAGTAGGGAAACACTTCGTTCTTGGAATCAGTTGTCCTATCGTTCGCTTTGCCAAAAAGGTAATCAGGCTTCTTGTAGTAGAACCTGTTTCCCTTGATATGGATATGTTCAAAATCAAGATGGCGATTGGCGTACTGCACTCCATCAAGCCCTTTCAAGGTTTCCATCGAGGTATAGCACCGCTCCTCGTCTCGGCTCATAATGGAGTCGCCCCAGATGCCGATATTCTCATCGTTGCCATATTTGTAAAAATCGTTGTTCACGATGTTTATATTCCTCGCACGTTGGCAAATCCACAGGTTGCCGCCAATTTTTCTGGCGTTGTAGTTTTCAAACACACAGTTTGTAATATCCACGTTTTCACACCAGTGGAGGAACACGTGGGTAAGGTCGAGAAACTGGGAGTACATTCGCACATTGAACATTTTAAACGAGTTTGCCTCATACACTTTAAACATCACAGGACAAATATCTGGGTGATACCACCATCTGTATAGGCTTGCGCTTTCCACGTCAGCCAAGTCAAATGCCACACGAAAGGCAATGTCAGACACCACTACATTCACAGGGCTGCTGTGCTCATTCTGAATATTAAAGATAGCATCGTCGCTGCAATACGAATGGCAGATGTTTCCGTTACAGTCTTCGTAAAGGCTTGCCCCACTGGCACACTCGTTATATACTACAAGTGTGGGTATGTCTTGGCTTAAACAATGCTCAGACCGAGCACCTTGAATCACTATCTCTTTAAATCCTTCCCAAAAGAAAGCCTTGTTATTGATAATTTCATATGGTGCGTTGCTATACATAAACGTGAGGTGAATGTGGTCACACTCGTTGCTCGGATAGAACATAAAATCATCCCCACTGGCACCGCAATTAGCATCTAAAGCAATAGGAGCATCGGTTGACATAACGGGTTTAGAGAACTTCTGCTGAAAATTGATAAACTCCCGATTGTTGTGAAACACGAATCGGTTTCTTGTGTCTTTCAAACTCACAACTTGCTCTTCACAATCGTTTGAATAGGATTTTTCTAAATTCATAAATTACATGTGTTTTTACTATTAAACAAAAAGTCATATAGTCGCAGGAAATCAGATTAGGATAATGTGTTTATTCGAGGCCTCACAAATGTGCATTTCTTGGTCTTATTTCCTCTGCCGCAAAGTTACTACAATTCACAAACAAGCTGCAAGAAAACGCAAGAAAAGTTATTAACAGGCTATCACGAAGCCATAGCCATAAGGTAAAAGGAAATGTTGGCCGCCACATTATGGTGACGACTGCCAACGCTTCTTTCTATGGGGGAGGAAAATGATGTTTTCCTATTTTTTTTTAGGGGCGCGGAGCTTGCGGGGGAGCAGGCGCAGCACCTGTGCGCTGCGAGCTGGCAGGTAAAGCTCCAGCCAGCCGAGTCCAGAGTCGGCATACAGCTCGTCGGGCTGGGTGAGGTGGTGAACCGTGCCGTCGATATTGCCGTAGCCTCCATACCGCACGCTGTCGCTGTCCATCACTGGCTCGTATTCTCCCTCCGGCGCCAAGATGCCATAGTCGGTGAACGACTTGAACGGGTGGAAGCAGAACACGAACACCAGGCTACCGCGCATGAATGCGAGCACCTGGTCATCGTCCTTGTCCCACAGCTTGCGCACAGGCAGTTTCTGGAATCCGCGCATGCCGCCGAGCAAATGTATTATGTCGGTGTCCCAATTGTTGAGAAACTGGTATTTCAGATCTTTTCTGTCCACCAAGTCCCACTGCCGGCGCGCATATTTATGGCTCCAGCCGTTTCCCTCACGGGGGAAGTCAATCCATTCGGGATGCCCCCACTCATTACCCATAAAATTGAGGTAGCCGCCATTGATAGTGGCCGCCGTGACCAAACGTATCATTTTATGCAAAGCCATACCGCGGTCCACCACTAAATTATGGTCGTCCACCATCATGTGCCAGTACATATCCTTGTCGATCAAGCGGAAAATGATGGTCTTGTCGCCCACAAGAGCCTGATCGTGGCTTTCGGCATAACTGATTGTTTTTTCATCGGCACGGCGGTTGGTGAGTTCCCAAAAGATAGAGCTGGGCTTCCAGTCCTCATCCTTCTTCTCCTTGATGGTCTTTATCCAGTAGTCGGGGATGCCCATGGCCATACGGTAGTCGAAGCCCATGCCGCCGTCCTTAAACGGACGCGCCAGCCCGGGCATACCGCTCATTTCCTCTGCAATGGTGATGGCGTGAGGGTTCACCTCGTGAATCAGCACGTTGGCAAGGGTGAGGTAGGTGATGGCGTTGGTGTCCTGCGCCCCGTCGTAATAGTCGTCGTAGCTGCCAAACGCCTGTCCAAGTCCATGGCTGTAATAGAGCATCGAGGTGACGCCATCGAAGCGGAAACCGTCGAACCCATATTCCTCCAGCCAGAATTTGCAGTTGCTCAGCAGGAAATTAATCACGGCATTCTTGCCGTAGTCGAAGCACAGCGAGTCCCAGGCGGGATGCTCGCGGCGGGCGCCGGCGTAAAAGTACTGATCGTAGCTGCCATCGAAGCGCCCAAGCCCCTCCACCTCGTTTTTCACGGCATGGGAGTGCACGATATCCATAATCACCGCCACACCACAGGCATGGGCCTCATCAATCAGGCGCTTGAGCGCTTCCGGTGTGCCAAAGCGACTCGAGGCAGCGTAAAAGCTCGACACATGGTAGCCAAACGACCCATAGTAGGGATGCTCCTGAATGGCCATGATCTGAATGGCGTTGTAGCCGAGGCGCACGATGCGTGGCAGTACCTCGGTGCGGAACTCATCGTAGGTGCCCACGCCCTCCTTGTTCTGCGCCATGCCTATATGGCACTCATAGATGAGCAGCGGATTCACATTGGGCACGAAATCCTTCACTTTGAGCTCATACGGCAGCTCCGGGCTCCACACCTGTGCGGAAAATATCTTGGTGACCTCGTCCTGCACCACACGGGTGGCATATGCTGGAATGCGCTCTCCCCAGCCGCCGTCCCAGTGCACGTGCAGCTTATAGAGGTCGGCATGGCGCATGGCGCGCTCTGGCAGGTGAATTTCCCAGTCGCCATTGCCCACAGGCTTCATGCGGTAAGGCTCGCACTCCTTCCAATCGTTGAACGGCCCCACTATATAGATGTCGGTGGCATTGGGCGCCCACTCACGGAAGGTCCAGCCGCCATCGGTGTGATGCAGGCCGTAATAGTTGTAGGCATTGGCAAAATCGCTGAGCCGTCCTTTGCCGGCAAGCTCCTTTATCTTTTTCAAAGCGTCGGCGTGCCGTCCCTCAATGGCTGGCGCATACGGCTTCAGCCAAGGGTCGTCGCTGATAATACGGAGTGACTTTTTCATAATCCGAACAATATTTTACTGCTGCACAAACAATGCAGAACGTGGGTAGAGATATATGGCAAAGATACAGCAAATTTCGCAAACAATGATAGCGCCGGTTGGCATTATTTTTGCTATCTTTGTGCAAGACCTAAATTTTTAGCATTATGAAAATTGGAATCATTGGAGCAGGAAACATGGGGGGATCCATGGCGCGCGGACTGGCTGCCGACCCCTCTTTCCCTACGGCAGACATCACCGTGTGCTCTCCTAACCGACACGGCGAGCTCGACGCCCTAAAAGCCGACTTCCCCGACATCAATGTGAGCACCGACAATGAGCAGGCCATCACAGGCACCGACATCATCATCCTTGCCGTGAAGCCTTGGCTGGTGTACGACGTGATGGACCCGCTGTCGCAAAAGATACAATGGGAGCGGCAGATGCTGGTGTCGGTGGCAGCAGGAATCACGCTGTCGCAACTCGAAAACCTCTCGCTCTGCACGCCGCCAGCCGTGTTCCGCGTAATGCCCAACACCGCTATCGCGCTGCGTAAGAGTATGACTTTCATCTGCTCATTCGGCGCCACGGGCGACCAAGTGAAGGCGGTGAGCGACCTGTTTGCGCGCCTGGGCGCAGTAATGGTGATAGAGGAGAAGCAGATGCCAGCGTGCATGGCACTGGCCTCATGCGGCATTGCCTACGCCATGCGCTATGTGAGGGCGGCAAGCGAAGGAGGCGTGGAACTGGGCATGAAGGCCGACCTCGCCAAAGACATCGTGCTGCAAACCATGCAGGGCGCGGCGGCACTTCTCCAGGCTTCGGGCAATCACCCCGAAGCCGAAATCGACAAGGTGACCACTCCTGGCGGTGTCACCATTAAAGGGCTTAACGCTATGGAAGCCAACGGATTCACCACAAGCGTGATAGAAGGGCTAAAGGCTTCCGCCAAATAGCACATACACACTCATGCTCACCACTTCAAAGCAAAAACACCTTAACAATAATAACACAAGAATATTATGTCAGTCAACAAAGTAATCCTGATTGGAAACGTGGGCAAAGACCCCGACATCCGCTACCCTCAACAAGGACAATGCATGGCATCGTTCCCGCTCGCCACGTCGGAGCGCTACAACACCGCCAGCGGCATAGCAGAGCGCACCGAATGGCACAACATTGTGATGTGGGGCAAAAATGCGGAAATTGCGGAAAAATATGTGCGTAAAGGCACCAAACTCTACATCGAGGGCAAGTTGCGCACTCGCCAATGGCAAGACCGCAACGCCATCAAGCGCTATGTGACAGAAGTGTATGCCGACACTTTCGAATTGCTCGGCAGCCGGCCACAGGCACAAGCGCCCGGACAAGCGCCAGCCAACCCTCAGGCAGCCAGCACTCCAGAAGAAAAGCCCCCGTTCTAAGCACAAATATATAGTGAGCAACAAAAAAAGAAGCCTTACGGACGCCGCCAATATGTGCATAGTCCGTGGGGCTTCTTTCTATGTGTGACAGCACGCCTGAACTCAAAGCTGTGTCCACAAGAAAAAGAAAAGCTGCTCTCCACCCTCGGCGGAAAACAGCTTCAATCTCTTTTGCTTATCGCTAAGATTACTTCTGAGCAGCAGCGCTATCAGCAGCAACTGGAGCAGCAGCGCTATCAGTAGCAGCGCTATCAGTAGCTACAGAATCAGAATCAGCAGCTACAGCAGCTACAGAATCAGAATCAGCAGCAGATGCAGAACCAGCACCCTTGTTGCAAGAGAAGAAAGATACACTAGCGATAACAGCAAGTAATAAAACTAACTTTTTCATTTTCGTAAAAATTTAAAATAATAAAACAATAATTTTCCTTTTCAGTTTAAAATCGGTGCAAATTTAAGACAAAAAACTCAATTGCAAACATTTTTTTATTTTTTTTTTCGTCTGAGCTACCGAAAGCAGCATTTATTTTTGCAGAAATTCACAATTAAAACCACCTATCACATTATCAATCAATAGATTGATTAAGGATTTTTTGGTTTAATCGCCAATTGTTAAATTTTGTGAACAAATAAATTTATTCATATTTGTCACCCACTTGCACAGAAAGCACGCCACCAGCGCGTTAATGGCTGTACAAGAAGCGTTTAATACTTCGCTTAGGGGTTTTCTCAAATTCGTTGGCAATCAGTTCGATTCTGGTGATTCGCTCGTATGGTGCCACCAGTTTATTAAGCTCGGTGCGAATCTCCTCCATCTTCTCTGGAAGCTGGTCTCGGGTCACGCCCATGGCGTCCATCGTGTCGTAGTCGGGGTAAACGAGCCCCACCAGCTTCCCCTCGCGCTCCACCACAAGGCTCTCATTCACAAAAATCATGTTGTTGAGCTTAGCCTCGATTTCCTCTGGGTAGATGTTCTGCCCGTTGGCGCCGAGCAGCATGGTCTTCAGGCGGCCACGGATAAACACCGTGCCATCGGCGCTGAGCGTACCCATATCGCCCGTGTGGAGCCAGCCGTCGTCGTGCAGCACCTTGTCGGTGGCCTCATTGTTATGATAGTAGCCCTGCATCACGTTCTCGCCACGCACGCAAATCTCGCCGGGAATGTTCTCCGGGTCTTCGCTCTCAATCTTGCACTCCATAATACCCGGCAGCACACGGCCTGCGCTGTGGGGCACGAACTCACGCCAAGGCGTGTGGCTCACCAGCGGAGCGCACTCGGTCATGCCATAGCCCACTGTGAACGGGAAGCGTATTTTGTAGAGAAACTCCTCCACCTCGGCGTTGAATGGCGCGCCGCCCACAATCACCTCCTCAAAGCATCCGCCAAAGGCCTCCACCAGTTTTTTCCGAATCTGGTCGTAGATTTTCTCATTGAGGTAAGGAACAGCAAGCGCCCAGCGGAGCATACCCTTGCTAATCATCGGCACGATCATCTTAGAATAGATTTTCTCAAGCACGAGAGGCACCAAAATCACAAGGTTGGGCTTCACCTCGCCCATAGCCTTCACAATCACCTTGGGCGAAGGAATGCGGCCAAGCAGGGTGATGTGGCCACCGATGGCGAGCGGAGCCAGCATGTCGAAGGCGCAGCCGTAGGCATGGGCCAACGGCAGGAACGACAGGTGGCGCGATCCACGGTAGCAAAGGCCGGAGTTGATGCCATACACCACATTGCCACAGATATTATTGCCCGTAATCATCACCCCCTTGCTGAAGCCAGTGGTGCCGGAAGTGTAGTTAATGTCCATCAGGCGGTCGCCCGGCACTTCGGGGTACTTAATGTCGTCGCGTGTGAAGCCATTGGGATATGCCTCGGCAAATTTCTGGTCGAGGTGGGCCAACACATCTGCCACCACTTCACCCTCTTTCTGCTCATAGAGGCTGCGGTCGTCGAGCGAAAGCGCTGCACGCACCAGGCGCATATTCTCAAAGTCGAGGCTCTCCCAGTTGCTCTTGCTGGCGAACAGGAGTTTTGCCTCGCTATGGTTCACGATATGCTGGGCATCGTTGGGGTTGAAGTCTTGAAGAATGGGCACAATCACAGCGCCGTAGGTGATAGTGGCCAGGAATATGGTGACCCAAGTGGGATTGTTCTTACCGATAACCGCCACATGGTCGCCTTGCTGAATGCCTATTTCTTTATAAAAAAGGTGGATCTTGGCAATGTCGCGTGCAAAATCGGCATAAGATATGGTCACTTTAGTGTTATAGTCGGTCAAGCATGGGCTGTCCCAGTTTTCCTTGAAACTCTGCTCAAAAATCTTGACAGTATTTTCCTTCATCATAATCGTAGGTCGTTTATAATTATATAGAGAATGCAAAGTTACTCAAATATTTCCACTTTTTTGCACAACTGGATGGTGTTTTGTGCAATTTTAGCGGATACAGAGCGCTCCGTTGGCGTCAGAGCGCTGTGGGCGGCTCAGCGGGAATGTGCGTGCTGAGCACCCTCCACGCTTTAGGGTAAAGGTTATTGGCTCGATTACCAAGATTATTCACGAAGCCCACTGGATGGCCCTTATAAGTGAGTAGCACATAGCCCCTTGGTGCATCAGCCAGCACGATAGCCTCACCCCTCATATAAGCCATGGCGGTGGCGTAGTCCACCTCGCTGCAGGCAAACGCCTCGGCACAGAGGGCTGTGGAGAGCGCCAACGACTGACTTGGCACGCAATTTTTCCCTTTCACAGTCCCTACAGCCACGCCGGCGTGAAGCACATGCAAGCCGGCAAAGCGCGGCATCAGTGGCGCAATGTCGGCAGGCATGGCCGTCACCTCGCCATCAGCCGAGACACTGAAGGCATACTGTCCTGCATCAGCCAGCCACTTCTCCACTCCACGCGGCACTGGCACAGCTTTGGGCTTAGCTTTAGCACCTTTGATTTTCTTTTTCCGAGGCTCGGGGCTGCATTCATCGTCGGGCTTCCGAAGAACAGCCATAAACAGCCCCTCCCCTTTTGTGCGATGTGGCATAAAGCGATAGCAGTGGTAGGGACTATCGACAGCAAGGTGAATGTTCCAGTCAGGATCCACCGGCACCGCTACCGACTCTGCGCCATACTGTTCCACTATGCGCGCCACCATTTGCTCATTCTCTTCCCGATTATAGGTGCATGTGCTGTAAATAAGCAGTCCGCCAGGTCGAAGCGCACGCCAGATGTCATGAATAATGGTCTTTTGCAATGCGGCACACTGCTTCACCAAGGCGGGAGTCCACTGGCGGCGCGCCTCCTCGTCCTTACGCATCATTCCCTCTCCGCTGCACGGCACATCGGCGGCCACCACATCGAAGAAATGGGTGAGCTTGCCCAAGTCGCTTGGTGCATTGTTGGTGACGATGCAGCGCGCGCTCCCCCACTTCACCACGTTCTCACGGAGCACACGGGCGCGGGAGCCAACTATCTCATTGGCCACCACCACCGACTGGGCTGGGAGCGCCGAAATGGCGGTGGTGGTCTTTCCTCCTGGAGCGGCGCAGAGGTCGAGATAGCGTACCGGTTGCTTCACCAAGTGCTTAATCACATGATAAATAAACATCGACGACGCGTCCTGCACATAATACCGCCCCGTCTGGAAATCAACATCGAAGGTGAACGGCACACGCGCATCGAGATACCTGCCCATGGCGCACCATGGCACACGGCTGACCGGGGCTGTGGGCGGCGCTACGCCACGGCCATCGTTCACACGAATCGCCACCGATGGCTCGGAGGTGGTGATGGCAGCGAGGAGCGCATCCGCCTCATCGGGGAGAATGGCGCGAATCTGGGCTATGAAATCTGCAGGGAGTTGTAGCATAGGGCATATATTAAAAAACAGGCTGCGGCACAACCAAATGCGACACAGCCCATTAAACATGACAAAATTTAAATACCGAACATATTCGGAAAAAATCTGAGAGATTACTGATTAAAGAAGGGTGGCAGGATCAAGGTTCTTGCTCTCGATGTCCTTGAAATAGCGATAAGTGCCCACCTTCAGTTCCATAGTGGCATCCTCGTCGCACACAATCACAGCCTTGCGGTGCATTTGCAGCATGCTCAGCGTGCACATCTGCGACACTGCGCCTTCCACAGCATTGCGTAGGGCTGGAGCTTTCTTGTAGCCATTCACAATAATCATCACGCTCTTGGCAGCCATCACAGTGCCCACGCCCACTGTAAGCGCGGTTTTTGGCACTTTGTTCACATCGTTGTCGAAGAAACGGCTGTTGGCGATGATAGTGTCCTGAGTAAGGGTTTTCTGGCGAGTGAGCGAAACGAGCGAGCTGCCCGGCTCGTTGAAAGCGATGTGTCCATCAGGGCCTACACCGCCCATGAAAAGATCGATACCACCGGCTGCGGCGATGCGAGCCTCATACTCCTCACACTCTTTTTCAAGGTCGGCGGCATTGCCGTTGAGAATGTTCACATTCTCCTTCTTGATGTCAATGTGGCTGAAGAAGTTGTTCCACATGAAAGAATGGTAGCTTTCGGGGTGATCTTCTGGCAGACCCACATATTCGTCCATATTGAAAGTGACAACGTTCTGGAACGAAACCTTGCCAGCCTTGTTGAGCTCAATGAGTTTCTTGTACATACCCAGTGGAGAGCTGCCCGTGGGGCAACCAAGCACGAAAGGCTTTTCTGGAGTAGGGTTAGCGGCATTAATGCGAGAGGCAACATAGCGGGCTGCCCATTCCGACACTTTATCGTAGTCGGGTTCGATAATAAGTCTCATAATCGAAAGTTTATTTTGTTAGTTGGTATATATTTCTCCACAAAGTTAAGAAAAATATCCCAATAAGCTGTGCTAATTATATTTAAATGCAGAAAAGCGTTGAACACATCAATATGTCCAACGCTTTGTGTAGCGCATAGGGGAGTCGAACCCCTCTTGCAAGAATGAAAATCTTGAGTACTAGCCGATATACGAATGCGCCATAATAAAATGCGGCTCCGCCACAAGCTAAGCCACAAATGCAAATTGCACGCGTGTGCCCATTTTTTATTCAGCCGCGCCCAGCTTGTTCACATAAAGAGCGAGCTTTGACTTCAAGTTTGAAGACTTGTTCTTGCTGATTACGTTCTTGCGAGCCAACTTGTCGAGCATAGAAGACACCTTCTTGTAATCTTCAGCAGCCTTAGCCTTGTCGGTGGTGTTACGCAACTTGCGCACAGCGTTACGCATAGTTTTAGCATAGTAACGGTTACGGAGATTACGACTCTCAGTTTGGCGGATTCTCTTAATTGCTGATTTATGGTTTGCCATAATTATTTTAAATTCTTAAATTTCTTTGTGTTATTATTCGTAGCGCATAGGGGAGTCGAACCCCTCTTGCAAGAATGAAAATCTTGAGTACTAGCCGATATACGAATGCGCCATTTCAGCACTTTGGTGCTAAAGCGAGTGCAAAGTTATGAATGATTTTCCAATTGACAAAATTTTTGTGCCACAAAACGTGAAAAAACGTATTTTTTTGCCCTTTACCGCCTTTTGTTATACCCTATGTGCCACATTTTCACTAATTTCGCACCACAGCAAACAGAAAAGACCAGTGTATGTATGAATCCCTCAACGGCATTGTGCTGAACACCATCAAGTACAGCGACCGGCACAACATCACCCACATCTACACCGACCGGCACGGCCTGATGTCGTTCCTTGTGCCGCAGGGCAAAACCGCCGCGGCGCGAATGCGTGCAGCCATGTTCATGCCGCTGAGCCTGCTCTGCTTTGAGGCCCGCATCGTGCCGGGCAAAGATTTATACACTCTTCACGATGTGCAGCGCACCCACACGCCGGGATGGCTCTACGCCGACCCGGCAAAAAACGCCATTGCCATGTTCGTGAGCGAGCTGCTCTCCCACTCCATCCAGGAATGCGAGCAAAACGAGCCGCTCTACCGCTACATCGACACGTCGGTGCGCCTGCTCGACGCCATGACCGATGGCGTGGCCAACTTCCACATCTGCTTTCTCTATCACCTCGGCAGCTTTCTTGGCATTGAGCCCGACATCAGCAACTTCCACGACGGCTACTGGTTCGACATGGCTGAGGGCACTTTCCACTCGCGCCCGTCGGCAAGCGGGCACAATTTGCGTCCGGAGCAGGCGAAGGTGATTTACCTGCTTTCGCGAATGACGTTCAGCAACCTGCACATTTTCCGCTTCAACCGCGAGGAGCGTAACCAGATGCTCGACACCATCCTGGCATACTACCGCCTCCACAATTCCACCCTCGGCACGCTACGCTCGCCCGACATCCTCAAGCAACTGTTCATATAGCGGAGCTCTCCGCACAAAAGAGAGCGGGAAGAGCTACTTGCCATAAAGCTCTTCCCGCCGTCTTGTGATATGTTTGCGCGCAAGAGGCGCTCTGTGTCATTTAGCAAGAATTATATTAATGAGCATCGTCACATCGGTCACGTCCATCGCGCCGTCGGCGTTGATGTCGCCCACCGTCTCCGGCACATCGGCCGTTCCCAGAATGGCGTTGATAAGCATCGTCACGTCGGTCACGTCCACCACGCCGTCGGCATTGATGTCGCCCGTGTCGTCCACCTCCCTATAGTAGAGGAAGGTGATGTTGTCCACATAAGTCTTGGCGGTGGCGCTGCCGTTAACCTGTGTCACCCGGAAATAAGCCGGTGCGGAAAGCGACGGAATTTTAAACGTAGCCACCTGGTCGGTTTTCGCCGACACTACGGCAGAGGCTGGCGAGAGGTCCACCCATACGCTGTCGGCAGGAAGCATATACTGCATCGTGAATTTCGCTTCGGTGGAAGAGGGGTTGAAGAAGTGCACTGTGGCCAAGTAAGGGTTCACCGAGAGCGTCTGGGCAGTGGTGATGGCACTCGGCTTCTTCATCGCCACGGAATAAGTGCCGTCGCAAGCCGAAGCGCTGGCTGGCGCCGTAACATTGCACTTGTTGAAATTCCACGTGCAGAAGCGGCCTTTCACATTGCTTGCGCCAGAGGCGCTGGTGGTGCCCATCGTCTCAAAGTCTTCCACCAGACGCGCCGTCTCGCCCACCTTACTGGCCTTGAATGTGATCACGCCATTTGACTCAGTGATGCCGGTGATGCCGAATTCATTTCCTGTGCCATTCCATGTGAGCAGGCTTGGAGTGGTGCCGTTGTTGAGCGTTGTGACTTTGGCGGTGCCTGGGAAGGCGTCGGAAGGCTGTGCTCCGGAGGTGCTGCCACCTGCGCGCAGCAGCTCGTAATAATTGTGCGAGGGGTCGGCGTTCACCTTATTGCTGTTCCACACGCTCACATTGGTGGAGTCTACACGAAACACGAGCATGCCATGGCCAGGGAGCTGGCCGTCCCAGCCTGTCTGCTGGCGGTTCTCAAGCAGAAAGAACTCCTTTTCCACCGGAGTTTTAAGCATAAGGGCTTCATTGCTGTCCTGCAATGGGTTCAGCGAATAATTGCCGCTCTGGTCTATCACCTTAGGCACAAGAAAGCCTGAGGCGTAGCGCTCAAAAGCGGAATAGCCCACTGGCAGACGGCCATACTTCGAGTAGCTGCCGCCAGCCATCACGCTCCACCCACCAGGGTCGTGGCTCTGTCCGCCCTGCTCGTAGTCGGTGTCGTATTCATCAGGAAGGCCGAGCACATGGGAGAACTCGTGGCACACGGTGCCAATGCCGTCGATAATATTGCTACGTTGCGACTCCCATCCGTAAATTTCCACCGAGCTGGCATACACGCCCAAGCGCTTACCGTCGTAACGAGGCAAGTCGTAGTAGGCCAGCGACGACTTGTGTGGCCACAGGTAGCCATCGTTGTTGCCTGAATAGTTGGCGCCATAGCCTGCCACAATGAAGTACATCATATCCACATAGCCATCGCCATCAGCGTCGTATTTGCTGAAATCCACCGTGTCGTCAAGTTTTTCAATCGCCTTCACGAAAGCGAGCGGCGCATAGTTGGTGCTCTGCACGTCGGTGCACTTCATGTCGATGGTGACAGGCCCCACCACATCGAGCTGTGGAGCGAACTTGCCCATGCTGTTTTGGCGGAAATAGTCGCGCACACCGCCTATAAACAATGAGCCATAGGCATTTGGCGTGCCGTCCTCATTGGCGTAGCCGGCGTAGTTGTCGTCGTTGAACATGTGGTCGTAGAACTCGTTCATGTCGCTGCGCGAAAATTTCTTGTCGCTGAAATTGATAAGCACCACCAGTCCACGGAAGTTTTTGTAGAAGCTCTCACTTGCCTTGTGAGCCACTTGCCTGCGGGCCTTGCGCGCACCTTCGTTTTTCGCTTTTTCAAACAGCATTTTCCCGGTGGCTTCCAAGAAAGAGCGGTCGGAAGCTGTGCGCTTCACTTCATCGCGTGCAATGCGGGTGGTAGGTGTCAGGTGACCGTCTTTCATCTGGGCGTACACATAATAGCCGGCATCGTTCTTCACAATGGTGTAGCCATCGACGGTGGTAGTGAAGTGGTAATATTCGTCGCCATGCCCCTGGATCACCAAAGTGGTGCCGTCGGGCTGTGTCACGGTCACTGGATAGGGATAGGCTGGTACTGCCGAGGCACGAAACATAGCCATTAGGCAGAACAGCAGCAGCGCAATCTTTTTCATTAAATAATGTGGATAAGATAATTAAAAACTGTTATCGGGCACACAGCGCAATTACTGTGCCAAAATCATATTGATAAGGGCGGTGACGTCGCTCACGTTCACCACACCGTCGGCGTTCACATCACACACGCCAAGGCCATCGGCCGAGCCATCGAGAATGGCATTGATGAGGGCGGTGACGTCGCTCACGTTCACCACACCGTCGGCATTGATGTCGCCAGGAAGAGTGTCTTGCTTGCCTTTTGCGGTGTAGTAGATGGTGAAGTTGTCGAGGTAAGCCGCAGTGGTCTTGCTGCCCGAAACCATGCTCACGCGATACATCACCCCGTCCTTACGGGAGATGTTCACCGGCCAGTAGAGCGTGATGGTGGTGTTGCCCTTCACGGTTTGCGAAGTTTCGTTCTGGAAGCTCACAGCCTTCCATGAAGCGCCTTCGTCGGTGGAGCAAAGCAGACCTATTTTCAGGGCGGTGGTGCCAGGGTTGAACACCTTTACGCCCACTTGATAGGCGTCGTAGTAAGTAGCTGAGCTGGTGAACTGGCTCGGAAGTTTCATCTGCACAGAATGGGCGCCATCGGCTTTGGCCACAGAGCCTGGAGCCGCCACGTTGCACTTGGTGAACGTCCAGTTGGCGAATGTGCCTTCCACGTTTTTCGCTCCGCTGGTGGCAGTCACTGGCATAGTCTCAAAATCTTCCTCGTCCTTTGTGATGTTGCCGTCGGCACACACCTTAAATGATATCACACCGTCGGTTTCTGAAATCCCCGTGAGGTTCCAAGGATTTCTGGTTCCGTTATAGGTCTTCAGGCTGGCCTCGGTGTCGTTGGTGAGCATAGGAATGCCACGGGTGCCGGGGAATGGGTCGCTGGCGTTGCCCTCGCCGGAGAGCACCTGTCCGGCGCGCAGCACCTCATAATAGAGGCGGCTGGGATTGTTGTTCACCGAGTTGCCGCTCCACACGCTCGCATTCGACGAGTCCACACGGGCCACCATCAAGCCATGGCCGGGGAGGTAAGCGTCCCAGCGTGTCTGTTGACGGTTTTCGAGCAGGAAGAACTCCTTACTCAAAGGCGTCTTTATCATCATTGTCTCGTTACTGTCGCCCAGCGGGTTAAGTGAATAGTCGCCCGCTGCGTTAATCACCTTTGGGGTGGAGAAGCCCACTGCATAACGGTCGTAGGCTGAATAGCCCACCGGTGTGCGGCTATAATTGTTGTAGCTGCCACTGGCCATAATATCCCAGTCGCCTGGATGATGGGCCTCTCCGCCAGACCCCGCATAGTCGGTGTCGTAGAGGTCGGGCAAGCCGAGCACATGGGAGAACTCGTGACAAATGGTGCCAATACCGTCAAGTATGCCATTTTTCTCTGAATAATACTCGCAAGAGCAGGCGTAGGTGCGCCATCTGCCATAGTAAATGGACGACTTGTGGGGCCAGATATGGTCATCTGCCTCGCCGGTGTTCGCCCCCACGCCAGCAAATATCATGTAGAACATATCCACATAGCCATCGCCATCACAGTCGTAATTGGCTGTGTTCACACCATACGCTTCCACCGCCTGCTGAAGGGCATTACGCATAATCTGAGTTTGGGTTTTGGTTGAGTTCACAATGGAGTAAGGCACTGTGATTGGGCCCACGATATCGAAAGAGGGAACGAACTTACCGGCGCTGTTTTCCCTGTAGTAGTCGCGCACACTGCCGGTGAAACTGCCATAGCGGTTCTCCGAACCGTCTTCGTTCTTAAATCCTGTGTAGCCTTCCTTGTTCACCATATCGGTGTAGAACTGGTTGGCATCGGAGCGAGAGAACGAATAGTCCTGAAACTGCACCAGCAGAATCAGACCGCGGAACTTGCTGTAGTCGATCCGCGCCTTTGCCCCTGCGGCGTCGCGCTTCACCTTTGCGCGCTTGGCCACGGCCACCTCGGCCTGGTCGGTCATGCGCTTGGCCACTGTGCCCAGATAGAGTTTGTCGGCCTCAGTGCGCTCAGCCACATTGCGGGCCACCATGGCGGTAGGCGCTAACCTGCCTTCGGCACGTTGCGCATAGGTGAAGAAGCCCATCTCGTTCTTCACAATCGTATAGCCATCTTCTGTGGTGTAGAAGTGGTAAAACTCATCGCCATTCAGCCTCACGCTGAGCTCACGCCCGTCGGGCTGAGTCACCTTCACTGGATAAGGAGTCGCCGGCACTGCCAAAAGCTGCCCCATGGCCATCAGGCTCAGGGCCAATGCTAAAAAGTATTTTCTCATATTGTAAACAATTATAAATTTCTTGAGTAAAAAAGAGCCAAAACAAAACATTCAAGCCCCATATTATGCAAATTTCGACAAAATTTCCCGTCAAAGCAAGCATTTAAGCATTTTTATACTCCTCTGTCACTACTTTTATGACAAACTACGGAAATCATTTTCAACAATAAAAGATAATCCCAAAGTTACAGCAAAAATCAGCTTCGGGACAGGTGACAGATGTGATACTGTTCATCGGCAAGGCTGTGATGGATTTACAGGTAGGGGGTCATATAGAGCGGTAAGTAGGAGATTCCATCTTGCACTTTTAGGTCGGCATTATGCAGCACTGTGGGTGAGGTGATATGCTCGCCAAACTTTGCCACACATTTGTTAAGCGATGTGAGCGTGTATTTTTTTGTGGACTTCACTTCTATAGGAATGATGTTATGCCTCGACGTAACAGTGGACTTGGCTATCAAGAAGTCGATTTCCATCCGGTCGAGCGCATTGTCACGACTGGAATTACTGTAGAAATAGAGTTTGTGACCGCTGGCTTTAAGCATTTGGGCCACCACATTTTCCATAAGCATTCCCTCGTTCACTTCAAGCGACCCACGCAAAAGTGTCTTATAGAGTTCGGCTGGCGTTTTTCCTTTTTCGTCAAAGGCATGGCTCACGAGAAGCCCTGTGTCTGCCATATAACATTTGAGCGTGGTTCGCTCCATATTCATGCGCAAACCAATGTTCGGTGCCACGCAGCCATAGCAAATGTTAACAATCCGAGAGTCTGAAAGCCAAAAAAAGGCATTGTCATAGTCACGGTATGAAGAACCAGGCTTGATGACTGAAGGCGTGAACTTTTTTTCTCCACGCTGAAGCATAGCAGGAATTTCATCAAAAATGCTTTTAGCCTTCATCTCGCTGCCTGTGGCATATTTTGCAATGTCGCTACGATAAAGCTGGAGAATGGCACGTTTCACTGCATCAGTCTTGTCGTAGTCTTTCGTTTCCACATATTTGAGAATGGCTTGTGGCATACCGCCCACTATCATATAGTCGCGGAAAAGATTCATCGCCTTGCGATGCAACCCTCCCATCGCTATTTTCTTGTCGAAACATTCTTTAATGTGCTCAAGCAGCAAGTCCTCATCCATCGCCCACAGAAATTCCTCAAAATCCATAGGATTCATTTCTATAGCAATTTCTTCTGAGGGGATAGTGATGTCTTTTACATTTTTTTTGATGCTCACCAGTGAGCCGGTCTCTATATAGTCGAATCGGCCATCTGCCACGAGGTATTTAATTGCAGCTCGTGCACGAGGTCACGCCTGAACCTCATCGAAAATGACACACGACTCGTGGGGCGTTAGTTTCACTCCGTATTCAATCTGCAAGTTTTTAAGTAGCGTATCAATGTCGCTAAGACATTCATCAAACCACCCTTTCACCACAGAGGAGGCCTGATTGAAATCTATCAAAAGATACGATTTGTATTCTCTTTTGGCGAAGGTTTCTACTATGAAACTTTTGCCAATTCTTCTTGCGCCTTCCACGAGCAATGCATATCCTTCATTATTTCGCTTCCAGTCAGCAAGTTGGTCGTAGATTTTACGCTTAAAGATTTTCATTTTTACAGCTTTTCAAGAGTTTTTCTAACACAAATTTACAACTTTTCAAGAGATTTTCAAGCGCATTTTTACAACTTTTCAAGAGTTTTATACTTGCGTTCTTACAACTTTTCATGATTTTCTTGACTCTTGCCGGGGTGGGAAGATGGACGATGGCCGTGGCAGCAGTCCTTACGGTGCTCAGATTTCATACGCTGCACTTGGCAAGATCCGGAGTGGTCGCAGCAGGAGCATGAGCCCTTGCCAGATTTCTGGTTTCTCCACACACGCCGCACCGTTAAGCCCACCGCCAACAGCACAATGGCCAATAATATCCAACTCTGTATGTTCATTTTCCGATGCTTTAATCACACGCTGTTACAAAAATAGGCCAAGCACTATTTTCACCGCAAATGCCACTACCCACGCCACTGCACACTGCCATATCACCATGGCCAGGGCGTGACGGCCTCCAAGTTCCTGCCTGACGGTGGCCACGGTGGCCACACACGGGGTGTAGAGTAGGCAGAACACGAGCAGGGCGTAAGCCGAAACGGTGCCTAAAATGGCAGTGATCGACGTGCCTGTGCCAAACAGCACGGTGAGGGTCGACACCACGCTCTCCTTGGCCATAAAGCCTGAAATCAGCGCAGTGGTGATGCGCCAGTCGGCAAAGCCAAGCGGCGCAAAGATTGGACTTATCACGCTCGCCAGATTTGCCAAAATACTCTGCTGCGGATCGGCCACCAGCGAGAGATGGAAGTCGAACGACTGTAAGAACCACACCACAATGGTGGCGATGAATATCACGGAAAAAGCCCTCTGCATAAAGTCTTTACCCTTGTCCCAAATCAGCCGGAGCACGCTCATGGCTGTGGGGATACGGTAGTTTGGAAGCTCCATGACGAATGGCACCGGCTCGCCCTTATATATTGTGCTCTTGAGCACTAATGCCACGATAATGGCCATGAGTATGCCCAAAAGATAGAGTGAAATCATCACAAGAGCGCCATTATGGGGAAAGAAAAGCTGGGTGAAGAATGCATAGATGGGGAGCTTTGCCGTGCAGCTCATAAATGGGGTGAGCATCACCGTGAGCTGCCGGTCGCGGGCCGACGGAAGAGTACGGCTCGCCATCACACTTGGCACCGAGCAGCCAAAGCCTATGAGCAGCGGCACTATTGAGCGGCCAGAAAGGCCGATGCGGCGGAGCAGCTTGTCGGTGACAAAGGCTATTCGCGCCATGTAGCCGCTATCCTCCAAGATGGAGAGGAAGAAAAACAGCGTGAGAATGATAGGAATAAAGCTCACCACAGCGCCCACACCGCTAAACACACCGCCAATTATCAGTCCGTGCACCACATCGCTAATGTTCCACGACTGGAGCAGAACATCTGCCTGCTCGGTGACCCACTGAATGCCCTCGTCGAGCCACCCTTGCAGAGTGCCGCCTATCACATCGAATGTGAGCCAGAAAATAAGGCACATGAACAGGATAAAAGCGGGTATAGCTGTCCAGCGCCCCGTGAGCACGCTGTCGATTTTTCGGCTTCGCTTATGCTCAATGCTATCGACAGGCTTCACCACTGAGCGCGCGCACACACGCATAATGTAAGAATAGCGCATGTCGGCTATTGCGGCGGCGGGATCAAGTCCTCGCTCTGCCTCAAGCTGCTTGAGGATATGGCCGATGGTGTCGAGCTCGTTGTCGGTCAGATGCAGAGCCTCTATCACCCTTGCATCGCCTTCCACCACCTTGCTCGCGGCAAAGCGGAGCGGAATGCCCGCCTCGGCTGCGTGATCTTCAATGAGATGTATCACCGCGTGAATGCAGCGGTGCACCGCTCCGCCATGCTCCGACGGGCTACAGAAATCTTCTCGACGAGGCCCCTCCTGATAGCGCGCCACATGAAGTGCGTGCTCCACCAGTTCCTCCACACCCTCGTTCTTCACCGCCGAAATAGGCACAACCGGAATGCCCAAACTCGTTTCAAGCTCGTTGATGTCGACGGTGCCACCGTTGTTGCGCACCTCGTCCATCATATTCACGGCCAGCACCATCGGCACACCTAATTCCATCAGCTGCATAGTGAGGTAGAGGTTTCGCTCAATGTTGGTGGCGTCCACAATATTGATAATTCCCTGTGGCTTGGCATTGAAAATGAACTGGCGCGACACGATTTCCTCGCTGGTGTAAGGCGAGAGTGAATATATGCCGGGCAAATCCACCACCTTTGCATCGGGGTGGCCTTTGATGGTGCCCGACTTCTGGTCCACGGTCACACCGGGGAAATTCCCAACGTGCTGATTGGCGCCAGTAAGGGCATTGAAAAGGGTGGTTTTGCCACAGTTTTGATTGCCCACAAGCGCAAACGTGATAGTGCCCTCTAAAGGCTGCGCACCGTCGTCTTCCGGCTGGTGATAGCGCCCCTCCTCGCCAAGCCCTGGATGCTCAATATTGGCGACCGGGGCTTCGTCATGCTGACGGGAAACTCCTGCGAGGCATTTGTCGCAGAGCTTTATGCCGATTTTTGCGGCATCGCCCTTGCGTAGCGTTAGCTCGTAGCCATGTATCAGGAGCTGCATAGGGTCGCCCATCGGGGCAAATTTCACAAGGGTCACTTCACTGCCAGGAATCACGCCCATGTCAAGGAAGTGCTGGCGCAAAGCGCCCTCTCCGCCCACCTTGACGATGGTTGCCGACTGGCCAATTTTCAATTCATCTAACGTCATATATAGTTATATAAGCAAAATAGATATTGTATTACATAGGCCTCCGTATTACTTAGGACTACGCCAAGAGGTGCACACTTCAAGTGGAATGTGCGCGTTATTCCCACGCAGAAAAGAGCCTATTTACCAAATTGCAAAATAACAACATTTTTCTGGTTTATTCAATACCAACATTTAGTAATTAATGCGGATGGCGCTCCTTATTAATGATTACTCAATTATTGATTACTCACCACCACTTTCATGCAAATATAGTTATGGGCTAAAGCGATGGTTGCGAATGAAAAGAAAATCGGTCGCACCCTTTAAGATGCAACCGATTTCCAGATTTATATTGAAGTCGTTTTATTATTTACTTCCTGTATTGGCTTCCTATGTTGGGATTAAGCCTTTTTCTCACTGCGCTTGATCAGGGAGTAAGCGGTAGGAGCAGCCACGAAGAGTGATGCACATGTACCGAAGATTACACCGAGAATCATTGCGAAGTTGAATGCGCGAATCGACTCACCACCCAGGAGGAAGATCACCACAAGCACAAGCAGTGTACTGAGTGAGGTCATCATCGTACGGCTCAATGTGCTGTTCAGCGCATTGTTGAACGTAGTCTTCAAGTCTTGCTTCGGGAAGAGCTTGCGGTATTCACGCACACGGTCGAACACCACCACGGTATCATTAATCTGATAACCAATCACTGTAAGGATTGCCGCAATGAATGTCTGATCCACTTCCATAGAGAATGGGAGCAGGCCGTGGAGCGTGAAGAAGCCAATCACCACAAATGAGGTGAGCGCCACTGCTGCCACTGCACCTAATGAGAATGCCAGGTTGCGGAAACGTAACAAGATGTAGAGTGCCATTGCCACAAGTGACCAGAACACTGCCCAGATTGCTTCACGGGTCATATCATCTGCGATGGAAGGACCCACAGCATCAACCGATACAATACCGAGCTTGCTGGCGTCGCCTTCAGTACCGGTGTTGTTGCTGAATTGCTTCAGTGTCAAGGTGCCCAAATATGGCTTGAGAGCCTTGAAGAGCTTGCCTTGAATTTCATTGTCCACCTCAGCGTTGTTCTCCTTCACCTTATAGTTCGTAGATACACGCACTGTCTGGTCATTATCGATTGTGATGACAGATGAAGTCACATCTCCGCCAAATTCAGCCTTCACAGCCTGGTCGAGCACATTGGCATCAACCGACTTTTCAAACTTAACGATATAGTTGCGGCCACCGGAGAAGTCGATACCGAGGTTCAATGGGCGGATAAAGAACATAGCGACGATGCACACGGCCACCACGAGCACCACCACAGAAGTCTTGCCGCGCTTGCTCACAAAGTCGAACTTCGAGTTCTGCATCACATTCTTCATATAGCTTGTGGTGAACGTCATGGTGCCGAATCCGAAACGGTTCTTGTTCAAGAAGTTTTCAAGCACAAGGCGAGTCACAAACACTGCGGTGAAGAACGAGCAGCAAATACCCACAATCAGGGTGATGGCGAAGCCATGTACAGGACCTGTACATTCAGCAGCCAGAATGGCGCCTGTGATGATAGAAGTGAGGTTACCGTCGAAGATTGCAGAGAATGCGTTCTTGTAGCCATCAGCCACAGCGGCTTTCAGGTTCTTGCCATTGCGGAGCTCTTCCTTGCAGCGTTCAAAGATAAGCACGTTGGCATCCACTGCCATACCGAGGGTGAGCACGATACCTGCGATACCTGGAAGGGTGAGCACGGTCTGGAACGACGCAAGCACGCCGATGATGAAGAAGAGGTTGAGAATCAAGCCGAGGTTGGCAATGTTACCAGCCTTCACGCCATAAACCATCATCATCATAATCATCAGCAGCACGAGAGCCACAACGAATGATATCACACCGCTCTTGATTGAAGCCTCACCAAGTGAAGGACCAATCACACGCTCACTGATGATGTTTGGACGAGCCACCATCTTACCAGACTTCAGCACGTTGGCCAAGTCGGTAGCCTCCTCCACAGAGAAGTTGCCGGTGATTTCTGTGTCGCCACCATCAATCTGCTGGTTCACGTTAGGATAAGAGTAAACTACATCATCGAGCACAACTGCCACCTGGCGGCCAATGTTGGCACCGGTGAGGCGTGACCACTGGCGAGATCCCTCGTCGTTCATCTTCATGGTCACCACCTGACCCTTGAGTTGCTCAAAGCGAGTTTCGGCGTCAACCACCACATCGCCAGTCATTGAAGGACGGCCGTTCACGGTCTTCAAGGCAATGAGAGCCACATAACCGTTGTCTTGCGCCTTCACATCCCAGCAGAGCTTGAGGTCGTTGCGAATAACGCCATAGTTCTTGATAGCCTCGTCAATAGCGGCTTTGTCTTTCTCCTTAGCATAGCCCACTACGCAGCCATTGCCCACAATCTGGAGGGCCTTGGTGATGTCGAAGTCGGCATCGGCCTTCTTTTTCTGTGCCACCTTAGGCTCAGCCTCTTTCTTAGCAGAGTCGGCCTTTGCCACGGTAGAGTCGGCAGCGGCATTTGCGTTTTCCGCCTTCTTTCCAGAAGCGGCTGCCATGAAGCGCTGGAAGTCGTTGGCTATTTCGCTGTATTTATAGGTCTGATAGAATTCGAGGTTTGCGGTCTGCTGGAGCATCTTCTTCACACGCTCGCGGTCCTTCACGCCTGGAAGCTCCACGAGAATGCGGTTGCCGCCCGACAGCTCCTGGAAGTTAGGCTGAGTGATACCCATTTTCTCAATACGGGTGGTGAGCACGTTGAGAGTGTTCTTCACCTGGGCCTTCACCTCCTCCTTGAGCACAGTTTCCACTTCGTTGTCGGTCATGTTAGGATTTTCCTTGATTTTAGCCACCTTTTCGCCGAAAATCGACTGCCAGTTGCTTCCTCCATTTTCCTTGAACGTCTTGCAGAACTCGTGCACAGGGTCGCTGCTGCCTTTTGATGCCTCAATAGCCTTTTTAAACTTTTCAGTTTCGTTCTTGTCTGACAATTCTACAAGAATGTCGGGAACTGAGAGCTCAAGGGTGGCAGTCATACCACCTTTCAAGTCAAGGCCGAGGCCGAGTTGCTTTTCGCGAACGTCCTGCAAGGTGTAGTAGCCCAGCCAAACCTTCTCCTTCGAGAGAGAATCGATATAACCGTTGTAGGCATCGTTGTACTTCTTGTCGCTGTGGTCAACCTTGCCAGCCACCTTCACGGCCGCTGCCACGGCTTCGTCTTCGTAGTGGTTTGCCACGAAGGTGAACGACATGTAGAACAAGCAAATCAATACCAAGAAACCGGTTATAAGCTTAATAAAACCTTTAGTTTGCATGTGTAAAATTTGTTTTTATTTTATTTGTTGTTTTATTTACACCAAAAAACGCTCCCTTCCGAAAAAAGAGAGTTTACAGACTGCAAATATACAACAAAAACTTGAAGTTGAAAACAAAATCACTGGCTAAAAGCAATTTTCACGCCATTTCACGTCCCATAAGAGTCTTTCTTCCTCATTACCACGCTCCTTACACTACACCTAACCATGATGCCGAGAGCCACCGCTCGCCACCCGCGGAAAAGCGACGGAGCATTTTGCAAAAGTGACTGAAAAACGCTAACTTTGTTATCACTTCTGAACAACCCAACAACTACGACTATGGACAAGACAATGAAAATCGTGGTGCTTGACGGCTTTGCTGGCAATCCCGGCGACTTGAGCTGGGGGCCGCTTGAGGCCTTAGGCCACTGCACGGTGTACGACCGAACGGCGCCCTCACAAGTGGTGGAGAGGGCTGCCGACGCACAAATTTTGCTCACCAACAAGGTGGAGATCGACCGCGCCACCATTGAGGCGCTCCCCCACCTTAAATATATTGGTGTGATAGCCACTGGCTACAACATCATCGACATCGGCGCAGCCCGCGAGCATGGCGTGGTGGTGACCAACGTGCCTGCCTACAGCACCCGGTCGGTGGCACAGATTGTGTTCGCCCACCTGCTCGACATCACCAACAGCGTGCAGCACTACACCCGTGAGGCGCACGGTGGCGTGTGGAGCAAATGCAAGGATTTCACTTACATCAATACGCCCGTGGTAGAGCTCGACGGCAAGGTGATGGGCATCGTGGGGCTGGGCCACATTGGCATGGCGGTGGCACAGATAGCCATAGCGTTTGGCATGAAAGTGATAGCCTACACGTCAAAGCCACAAGAATCGCTTCCGCAAGGCATCTTAAAGGCCGATATGGACACACTGTTCAGCAGCAGTGATGTGCTCACACTCCACTGTCCGCTCAACGCCAGCACAAAAGGGCTGGTGAACGCCAAGCGGCTCGCTCAAATGAAGAATGGATCCATCCTCATCAACACAGCCCGCGGCCCCCTCGTGGATGAGGATGCCCTTGCCGAAGCCTTGGCAAGCGGCCACCTTATGGGTGCAGGGGTGGACGTGCTCTCGCAGGAGCCGCCATTGCCCACCAATCCGCTGCTGGCGCAGCCCACCTGCCACTTCACTCCGCACATTGGCTGGGCAAGCGAAGAGGCACGCGGGCGCTTGATGAAAATTCTTGTGGACAATGTGAAGGCGTTCATCGAGGGCACGCCTCAAAATGTGGTGTCGTAGAGAGAATGGTCACTTTTTTGGAGGAGCAGTGAAATAGAGCCTCATCTGCTCCTTCACCTTTGGTGCCAGAGCTATGAGGGTGGACATGGTGCAAACCGCCATACCGGCAAATGCCAAGTCCATGATGGCCACCATGAGAGTGAGTTTGATGACGGCAGCCACCACTATCATCACTAAGTAGTAATAGCTATAGTATTTCACGTTTTTGGCCCCAAACAAGAAGTTGGTGCACTTCATGCCATAGTAGCTGTAGCTGAACATAGTGCTGAAGGCGAAGAAAAACACAATCACCATAAGCAGATACTGCCCGCCATACGGCAAGAGCATATCGAAAGCGCCGAGCGCATTCCTAAGGCCCGCATCGTCGGCGAGTGCGAAACCCGACTGGCTCGCCATAATGATGGGAATAGAGGTGAGCGTGCACACGATGCCGGAGTCGATAAGCGGACCGAGCATGGCTATCAAACCCTCGCGAATGGGCTGGTTGTTTTTCGATGCGCCGTGCATCATTGAGGCTGTACCCACACCGGCCTCATTGACAAATGCCGCGCGTTTTGCGCCCGTGAGCGCCACAAACACAAATGCGCCAAAGCCTGCCCTGAAATTGAAAGCGCCATCGAATATTGCCTTAAACACATCGGGCACAAGGCGGTAGTTCAGAAGCACCACCGCAAGCACCATCAGAAAATAGAACAGCACCATCACCGGCACAATGCGTGAGGCGGTCTTGGCGATGCGCTTGATGCCTCCCAATATCACAAACGCCACCACCACGGCCATCACCACGCCTATCACAAACTTGGTGGCAAACGTAGACTCCATGCCCGAAACGGTGATAATGGACTCCGTTAGCTGGTTGGCCTGCATGAAGCAGAGGGTGCCCACCATGCCAAACACGGTGAACGCTATGGCAAGTGGCCGCCACTTTCTGCCCAATCCTTGAGTAATCATATACATGGTGCCGCCTTGCGTTTCGCCTGCGCTATCCTTGCCTCTATACATAATGGCGAGCGAGCCTTCAAAGAACTTGGTGGTCATGCCAACAAGGGCACTCACCCACATCCAGAACACCACGCCAGGACCACCTATGGCCACGGCGATAGCCACACCGGCAATGTTGCCCATGCCCACCGTGGCGGCTATGGCGCTCATCAGTGCCTGAAGCGAGCTAATCTGCCCTTCCTGTTTTCCCCCATCAGAGGCCTGCTTCTTTCGCAGCTCGCGTAGTGCCCAAGGAAAACGACGGATAGACACCGCCCCTGAATAGAAAAACAGAAACAGTCCCCCCCCGATAAGGAGAAGAAACTCAGGCACACCACACACGAAATCGCTCGTGTCAATAATCGCCTGGCTGATTGTGCTGAAAATATCGCTCATTGCTACTTTATTGGTAAATACAATTTACTTTTGGTTAGATACTTATCATTTTGGTTTTGGGGTGCAAAGTTAAGAATTTTTTCCCTACTCCCGAACAAATTCCCCTTTTTTTTGAAAACGCAACACCTGCGACAAGGCTGGAAGCGAGGGTGCAATGCCTCTTCGACTGGCAAAAAATAACCGGGACATTATCCACCAGCGTCGGCAAACCTTAAAAAGCGTTACTTTTTGCAGTCATTAATTCACATTATAACAAAAGTTAACGAATTAAGCGAATTTTACCATTTTATTGGTGCTTTTGGACACAAAATCGGATTTTTTATTGTACTTTTGCAACCGCAATCCAAAAAAAATAACACAAATATTACGAAATGAAGAAAATTAATTTAGTTGGGTTGGGCGCGCTTATCGCCCTCTCAGCACAAGCTGGAGGCCTGCTCACCAACACCAACCAAAACGTGGCGTTCAACCGCATGATGAGCCGTGAGGCAAGTATCGGCATCGACGGCGTTTACAGCAATCCCGCAGGTGTGGCATTCCTTCCAAAGGGTGCACACCTCTCCATTAATTTCCAATCGGCTATCCAAACCCGCACTATCAAAAACGAGTACGCTCTTTTTGCCTACAATGCCAACGACCCTTCCACCGACCGTAAATTCAAGGGTAAGGCCTATGCGCCCGTCATTCCTTCGGTGCAGTTTGCCTACAACTTCAAAAATTGGTCGCTCCAAGCCAACCTCGCCCTCAGTGGCGGCGGTGGCAAATGCGAGTTCGACGGTGGCCTGGGCTCTTTTGAGCGCATCGTTGCCAACACCGCCATCGGCGTGACCCAACTGGCATCGGGCATCGACGCGGCAAGCCAGCAAATGGCGGCTCTGGGCATCACAAACCCCGGACTGAGTAAGGTGTTTAAAAGCCCTGCCTACTCTTACGACAGCTATATGCGAGGCAGCCAATACTTCTGGGGACTGTCGCTCGCAGCCGCCTACAAGCTGAACGACAATCTGGCCGTGGCTGCCGGCGTGCGCGGCGTGTGGGCACAAGCCAGCTACTACGGCTATGTGAAAGATATCACCGTGAGCGGTGTGCCACTGAGCATGATGGTGGATAAAAGCAAGCCCGGATCTGCCAACATCGAGCTCAACTGCGACCAGAACGGGATTGGCTTCACGCCATACATCGGCATCGACTTCAAAACAGGCATCTTCAACTTCGCCGCAAAATATGAGTTCAAAACCCGCCTTCGCATGAAAAACAAGTCGGTGAACCTGCAGCCCAGTATCGGCAACTTGCCTGAAGTGCTGGCCGTGGACTACGGTGTGGAACTGCTCGACCCGAATTTGGCAGAAAAATTCGCCGGCACTCCCTATCAGGCCACTGTGGTGAATGCACAGCAGGCGCTCACAGCCAAGATGCAAGCCTTCGGAAAGACTTTCGACGAGAGTCTCGAGAGCGCCATAGGCGAATACGAAGACGGCACAAAAATTGCCAGCGACATTCCCGCCTACCTTGCTCTCGGCGCCGGCGTAAAAGCCACCGACAGACTGAAAGTGAACGTGGGCTTCCATTACTTCTTCGACAAGCAAGCCACAGGCTACCGCCACCACGAGAAGCTGCTTAAACGCGGCACCATCGAATACAACGCCGGTGTGGAATACGACGCCAGCAAGGCGGTGACCCTCAGCGCAGGATGGCAAAACACCAACTACGGCATCACCGACGCGTATATGGACGACAAGTCGTTTGTGGCAAGCAGCAACTCTATCGGCCTCGGTGCCTGCATTCACGCAAGCAAGAAAGTGGACGTGAACGTGGCATACTTCACCACCCTCTACGGACACAAGAAGGTGGCCGAAACAGATGCCAACACCAATATGGAATACAAAAGCGACTTCACACGCACCAACCACGTGTTTGGCGTGGGCGTTGACTTCCATTTCTAATCATTCGGCTTTACAGCAAGCAAAAGACTTATTCATACATATCTATTTTTCCTAATTTATAACGGGGCGCACGCTGCGAAGCGAGTGCCCCGTTTTGCCTCCTCACCTCCCCCACTTCCGCCACACGGCTCTTGGCTGTAAAAGGCACAAACAAAATGGAAGGAATGGGGGGGGGATTCTTCGCAGACGAAAAACGCTAACAAGGTGGCGTGCACGATGTTAGCATTTATTCAAGTACCCCCGCAGGGAATCGAACCCTGATTTAAGGTTTAGGAAACCTTCGTTCTATCCGTTGAACTACGGAGGCGTCTTCTCTGAAATTCACTGCAAAGATAACGCAAAACTTTGATTTAGGCAAAATCCCTACGCCGCCCTTTACAAAGAAAAAGCCTGTCAATCTCGGTTCAGTATGACTGACAGGCTTTTCTGTATATGTTTGAGACAGGGGACTGCGCTCGCTAATTAGTGAAGTAGCGCCACAATGTAGTTCTGAAGCCAGTAGGAGAAAATACCCGACACATAGCCGATTACCACAAGCCAACTCACGTGCTTCATATACCAGCCAAAGCTAATGCGCTCCAGTCCCATCACCACCACGCCGGCTGCAGAGCCGATAATGAGGATGCTGCCACCCACGCCTGCGCAGTAGGCAAGGAGCTGCCAGAACAAACCATCCACGGCAAAGTCGCCCACAAGGTTGGTGTACATGCCCATGCAGCCTGCCACCAGTGGCACATTGTCCACAATGCTTGAAATTGCGCCGATAATGCCTGTGACGAGGTAGTGGTTGCCACCCGACACGCCATTGAGCCATTGACCAGCCATACCCAGCACATTAATTTCCTCAAGGCAGCTAACCGCCATAAGAATGCCGAGGAAGAAGAGAATGGTGCTCATGTCGATGCGGCTGAGCACTCTGCTCACGCGGCACTTCATGCTGTCTTTATGGTCACGCTCTTTGCGGTAAAATATTTCGATGGTGGTCCATAGCACGCCCAGCACAAGCAAGATGCCTACGAAAGGTGGAAGCCCGGTGAGGCTGTGGAAAACTGGCACGAAACAGAGTCCACCCACGCCAAGGCAGAAAATGGCCTTGCGCTCACCGCCAGTAAACACCTCTTTCTCGTCGTCGGGAGCCGCCACTGGAGCATCAAGCTGACCTTTAAGAAGATGCTGCATAATCAAGGCTGGTATCACCACCGACAAGAGCGACGGCAGGATAATTTCTTTCATCACGCCTAAAGCAGTGATTAAGCCCTTGTTCCAGAGCATGATGGTGGTGACGTCGCCAATGGGCGAGAATGCGCCACCAGAGTTGGCGGCAATAATTACCAGTGAGGCAAACATCATGCGGTCGTGATGGTCGGCCACAAGTTTGCGAAGCACCATCACCATCACTATACTGGTGGTCATGTTGTCGAGAATGGCGCTAAGGAAGAATGTCATCAGGGTGATACGCCACAGCAGCTTGCGCTTGTTGGTGGTGCGCAAAGCCTCTCTCACGAAATTGAACCCACCGTTCTGGTCCACCACCTCCACAATGGTCATGGCGCCCATCAAGAAGAACAATGTGGTGGCTGTGCCGCCCAAATGCTTCTCAATCAATCCGTTCACCATTTGATGTGTGAAATCTGGTATGAAACTCGACGGGTCGAACATGAAGAGGGTCCATGTGGCCACAAACATCAGCAGCGCAATCGCGGCCTTGTTGATTTTCGTGACGCTCTCCAAGGCGATGAATGCGTAGCCTAAAACAAACACTACTACAATGGCAATAGTTAATGTAGACATGAAGAATAATTAATTAATAAGATATATAAAAAATAACACCTTTTTTCGGAACAATCCTTTTTCCGAAATCGACGACAAAGATAGAGTTTTTTCCCAATAAACACAATTATCTCTGTCATAATCTGTAAAAATTTGTTTAAAGGGCTGCTAAAGGCTGAAATGAGCGCTTCGCACAAGCCGGCAGCCCACAGAGGTTGGCTGTGGAGTGTCCGATTTCGCCACTTGTTTTTCAAGGCATAGGTAAGAATGCGGCATCTTGGCTCGCGACATTGGTGGGGTCACCATGAGCCGCCGGAGCCGCCTCCGCCGAACGAGCCTCCGCCGAAGCCGCCCCATCCGTCTGATGAGATACCCGACGATCCTCCAGAGGTGAACGACCCACCAGGAAAGAAAAAGCCTCCAAAAGGCGTGGCAAAGATGCCTACCACCACCAGCACGATGATGATCAGCGCAAGCAGCACATCACCGAGCGAGAGGCTCTCGTCCTGCTGATAGGCGGCATAGTCATACTCTCCGCGGCAAACAGGCATAATCACCTTCAGCGCAGCCCATGTGGCGGCGGCATAGTCGTTCCGCTCTCTCAAGACGGGCAGCATTCGCTCCTCCACTATCCTGTGGCAGAAGGCATCGGGCAGTGCGCCCTCCAGGCCGCGCCCTGTGGCTATATACACCTGCCCTTTTGAAAATGCGGTTTTCGGTTTGATGAGGATGACCACGCCATTGTCAAGGTTCTTTTGCCCCACACCCCAGCTCTCGCCAATCTCGGTTGCGAACTCATTCGGGGTGTAGCCGTCGAGGTCGGCTACAGTGACCACCACTATCTGGTTAGAGGTGCGGTTGGAGAGCGAGCGCAAGCTATCCTCCATCTCGTGGACGGTGGCCTCGCTGAACAGTCCGGCAAGGTCGTTCACCAGCCGTGGCGGATTAGGGCGTGATGGAATTCCGTCGCCAGCCCACATCGCCAGCGATGCCGCAAGCGCCAGTAATGCGCACAATGCTCTTCTGCTCAATATGGTGATTGCTGCGTGGTTCATCATGGTTGCGTGCTTGCTAATGTTCTCACAATGTCCTCCACCGTGCCCTTTACAGCGCCATAATAGTCGTCAGCCTTAAGCTTTGGGGTCGTCACATCGGTAATGAGGTCGCGGCAATAGCGTGCCGAGAGCGCATCTTTGAGCTGGTCGCCAGTGGCAATGGCCACCTTCGACGCCTTTCCGTCAGGAACAAGGAGGAGCACCACTCCATTGTCGGAGTCTGCACTTTTGCCTACGCCCCAGCGCTGAGCTATCTCTGTGGCAATTTCCAGTGGGTCGGCGCTGCCAATATCGGCCATGGTGACAACGGTGATCTCTGCCTCGACCTCTGCCGCATACATCCGCAGGTCGTCTTCAAGTGCGCGCGCGCTGTCGCCCAGCACGCCCGCATAGTCGTTCACGTCCATTACCCGGCGCTGCGGAATCACCAGATGGCCGCTTTTGTCAATATACGCAGCACTGGTGGCCACCACAGTGTCGGTGGCGCTCGCCTCTTCATTGCCCGAGGCTCCGTCGCCATTGCTCTTTTTACACATCATGCATAGGGGCATTAGCATCGCCACTACGGCAATCGCCAAAAAAGCACGTTTCACTTTGCTGTTCATCAAATCTTTTTTTGTTAAAAAAATACAAATGTGCCTTACTTTAAGGCATTGATTTTGGAACAGACACTCTGCACATGGTCAAGTCCATATAGCATAGAACGAGAGTCTATTCCCATCCAAGAGAACAAGGTCTGAATTTTCTGATATTCATTGACGATATAACTTGTGTCTATTTCCGATGCATGGAGTCTGAAACAGATTGGCTCATGGTGCGCTATTCTGTTTCTCAGACTATTAACCTTGTCAAGTTCGTTGAATATGTAGGCGTTATTGTATTGAACAGCAGCCGACGAACGAGGCTTATTCGGGAAAGCCCTTAACAGACATTGCCCTGTCGCACGATATTGCAGTGAGGAATACATATATTTCCATACACCGAATTCCATTTCTGCTATCAGTTTGGAATGAGAGTATATGCCTTGTCTATTCAATCGGTTGTATGCTTTTTCTATGATTTTCCTCGTTTCGTTCATGCGTCCATTAGAGAATATCCCATTGTCTTGAACGGAATCTTTCAACCAATTCCCTCCCAAAGACGGCACCAAAAGGTTATCAATCGCATTACGCAATGCCACCTCAAAACAACTAACTATCGTGAACATTTCCTGCGATAAGCGCAAGTTGTAGCGATACAAAGCCATAGCCTTGCGAGTGTCACCATTCGCAGCATCCTTATATCTCTGCATTCGTTTGGCAGACAAGATTCTCTCAAATTCTAAATATTCCATAAAAATTCATTCATTTATTTGGTTGCAACAAGAAAAAGTGCTAACTTTGTAGCGTTGATTCCCGGTAGCCTCTGATTCGTCAAGCTATCGGGTCTTGTTTTTATATGATTCTTGCCTACAAAAATACATCTTTTTCGGTGATTACGATTATGCCACATTATATAATTACAGAAATTTAACCGTAAAAAGTTGCAAAAAGTCCTTGTAGTTTCGTATTATTGTTGTATTTTTTCAACTTGAAAAAGAGTTGTTTGACAGCAAGCAGATGCAGATTGCAGAAATTAGAACTGTTGCCAAATCATTACCTCTGTTGAGGTAAAATGCTCATAAATAGCTCATTTTAAGCTATTCAGCAGAATTTAGCGTAATTTTCGTAAAAAAGTCATCTTTCTCACCAATCGCTGCTTGCGCCACCGCCATCGAAAGTACCCCCGCCAAACTTCTCTGCGTTGTCATGCTTGTGTCGGTCGTCGGCTGAGCATTTTCTACGATTTGGGTCCAGTATCCCCACTGTAGCGGCAGAGGCATTCTGCGCAGCTTGTTTTGACTCTAATTTCTTGCGTGCGGTTTCCATTTCCTTTTTCTGCCGAGCCTCATCCGCAAGTCGAATTTCGCGCTGTTCTGGAGTCTCGCCGGCTTGGCGTATCTTGCTTTTGCGATTGTAGTAAGCCACGCCTGCAATCACCAGCGCAAATGCTGCCACATACCACATCCAGTTGCTGTCGGCACTTTTCGTGGTGCCCGTCTGCGATATCTCGCTCTCGCACATAGGCATCACCGCCCTCAGCACTTCCCTCAGCGCAGCGTTGTAGTCGGCACGCTGCAAGTGTGGCATCGCTTTCTCGTCCACGATGCGCTTGCACACTGCATCAGGCAGTGCGCCCCCTAATCCACGTCCAGGACAGAGGGCAAACTGTCCTTTAGAGCCACTTTCTTTAGGCTTCACCAAAATGATAAGCCCGTTGTCGAGTTGCTTCTGCCCCACGCCCCAGCGGTCGCCAAGTTCGGCAGCATATAATTTTGGATCATAATCGCCAATGCTTTTCACCGTCACCACCATAATTTGGTTGGAGGACCGCCTCGAGAACGCTCGGAGCATCTCGTCCATCGAATTTGACTGGTCGGGGGTGAGCAGTTTGGCAAAGTCGTTGACAAATATCGCGGTATCAGGGCGAGCCGGGAAATCAGCATTTGCGGCGTACACTGTGCCACACATCATTACTGCCACGGCGATAAGCAGAAGGTGAATAGTTCGTCTCATAGTTGGTTTCCAGTTGTTTAATTATATGTAATTTAAAATCAAGACGCGAGCGGAAGTGATGCCGATGCAAAAATCAGTCGTTTTCACAGTCGCCATCCCCGTCGTCATACGACACCTCGTTGCTCAACTCGTCCACATCATTCTCTACGGGCGGAAAGTAAGAGGCAAGGGCTTCGCCTATCTGGCGCACCACCTCGCACAGCCCATCGGCAGGCAGTCCTTGTGAAAGGTATTTTCCCAAAGAGTCTTTCTCTGTATGCCAGTAGTCGGCGGGCACCAGCCTATTGATGCCCTCATCGCCCAAAATGGCAAACCGCTTGCTCTTGTATGCCACATATATGAGTACGGCATTGCGTCGCTCGGTCTTGAACAGGCCGAGTTTGTTGAACTTTTTCACTGCCGCCGCCATCACATCTGTGCCACACTTGGGCACCACATGCACGCATATTTCGCCCGACGTTCGTTTCTCAGCCTGCTCTATGGCCGCTGTCACACGCTGTTGGTCGGCTTTGGAAAGAAAATCAGTCAGTGCCATTTCACACGCTCTGGTTGCAAAGATTATTCAAAACTTACGGTTGGAGCGTTTTCCGCGCCCTCTTTTGCCTTAAAATGGGGCTTCTTCTCAAAGCCGAAAATGCTGGCAAAGATGCTGCCTGGGAAACGGCGAACCTTGGTGTTATACTCTTGCACGCCCTTATTGTAGTCGGTCACCGCCTTGGTGATGCGGTTTTCCGTGCCTTCGAGCTGGCTTTGCAGATCGGAGAAGTTCTGGCTTGCCTTCAAGTCGGGATAAGCCTCACTCACCGCCATGAGTTTGCTCAGCGCACCGCTCATTTCCTCTTGTGCCTTCTGGAACTTCGCCAGTTGCTCATCGGTCATATTTTGCGCATCGATATTGATTTGGCCAATTTTTGTGCGGGCTTCCGTCACTTCTGTAAACACCTTTTCTTCGTGTTTGGCATAGCCCTTCACCGTGCTCACCAGATTAGGCACGAGATTGGCGCGGCGGTCGTATTGCGCCTCCACATTGGCCCAATACTTGTCCACATCCTCTTCCTGGCTCACAAGGCCGTTGTAGCTGCTGATTAGCCACAGCGCAATCGCCACAACCACACCGACCACAATCCAAATCGTTTTCTTGCCGCCAGTGGCTGATGCCGGCTGCGACTGAGGGGCAAAATTCGGGGTAGGGTTCACATTAGTGTTCATAATTTCTGGGTTTTAAGTGTTAATAATTTTGTTCTTTCTATAAAAATAGAGCAATTTGTGTGCCAAAATGCTCACAGCCACTGGCGTGAATCGCCACATGGCGCGGCTCTAACCGTTATCGGTTACCGTTCTGGTAGTCGCGGTATTTGTTACCGCTGTATGTGTTGCGTCCGAAAGCATTGCTTCCAAACTCATCTTCCTCCTCCTCTTGCTTATTCTCCTCTTTACGCTCAAGCGAGTCTTTTTTGCGCTCTGGCTTATTCTTGAGCAGCCTGTCGGGCTTCTGTCGGTTGAGCGGGGTGGCGTAGATGTCCCACGTTTCCTCACGCCCCCAGCTCTTGCGCACACGGAGTTTGTCGGCATAGGGGTAGTAGTACACCTCTTCAGGCTGTAGGTGAAGGCCATAGCAGCCTGCGTCCCATCGGTCGTTGCCGTTGCGGTCTATCACTAAACGCGCATAGTATTCTGCCGGCACCAAATTATCGAATCTCACCGTACCGCCCTGCACACGCTCATGACGCACCACTTTTTCGTTGGCGTCGAGCAGCTCCACAAATGCGCTGTCGCCACTGTTCACATGAAGAATCACGTAGCCATACTCGTCGAGCGATTTCACTTTAAACTTGAAGCTCACCGTGTCGTTGGCCACGCCATACACGTTGCACACCGCCGCCGAGTCGAATTTCAGGCGGTATTGCTCGTCGGGCTTCAAGTTGGCTTTTATCATATAGTTGAGTGGATTCTTCTCATCGATGAGTAGCATTTCGGCTTTCACTCGCATCCATGTGCTATCCTGCTGCATTCGCTCCAGGCGTATGCCGTCCTGCGAGATTTTGGCCACAGGAGCATCAAGCGTCATCTGTATGGTGTCGGTCACCTCGAGAATCGACGTTTTTTTCGGCACCAGTTTCAGCACCTTGCGCATGGCGCGCTCTTGCTGCGACAGCGCCTTGATGTCGAGGTCGATTTCTGTGGTGTCCTTTCCTTCCGCCACCAGTTTTTCGCGTCGTTTCAGCAGCTTTTCACGCTCTTTGTCCATTTCCTCGCGCTCTTTCTTAGCTTCTCGCTCCTCCTTGATTTCGGCATTGGTGCGCCGGGTCTGAAACACGATGGTGTCGGTCACCGGCACAATGTTCTCAAGCGAGTCCATCTTCATGTAGCGCATACTCACGCAGATGCTGTCGGATTTAATCAACGCACTGTCAGTGAGCCAGTACACAAGCGAGTCGTTGCCTTCGCGGCGCTCCATCACATACCAGTCGGCGGCATGCTCGACCGGAGAGAGAATGCGGAGATCTGGCTGCTTGTTGGGAGCAGAGAACTGCACAAACAGTTTGTTACGCGACATGCGCTCCGCCTTCTTTAAGTATAGAGGTGTGTAGCGCTCGTTAAACATGCTGAGCAATATGTCGTTGGGAAGGAATTCCGTGTGGGTGGCGGTCACCACCGTGTCCACTCGGCGGTCGAAAGTGAATGTGGTGTCTTGCGAGGTGTACGATCTTACGCTTGGCACAATCACCTCATCGGAGAAGGCATAGTCCTCACTGCGGCTCATTCGGTAATTACCGTCCACGTCGTTCAACGCAAAAATGTGATACTTGCCTGGCTTCACGCCCTGCACCGTGAACTCACCCTTGTCGTTGGTGCGAGAGATGCGGTCGAACTTCTGGCTGGTGAAAGCGCTGTCGGCAAGATTGCTGTGCAGGCCCACCATCACGTGCTGCATAGGCTCAAGGTCGCGGGCACGCAGCACGATGCCCGACACGCTCATCGTGTCGATGCTCTCGCCGGTGGCAAATGAGAAGCAATAGCCGTCGAGGCGATTGCCCTCGTTGTTGTCCTCTATGGCATCGCTGAAGTCGATGGTGTAGGTGGTGTTGGGGAGCAGCTCGTCGTTGAGCTCCACCTCCACTGTGCGCCCCAACGAGCGTACCGACGCCGGCTCTTTCTGGGCAGGGGATATCACCACTTTCTTCTGCTGGTCCTTCAGCGCCACTATCTCGTCGAACTGTATGGTCACTTTCTTGCCCTTGAAATTCACCGAGCGAGGGGCCGGGTTAGACTTGAGCACTACGGGTGGGGTGTAGTCGCGAGGGCCGCCAGAGGGCGAGCCTATGTTGGCACACGACCAGAGCGTCAGTGCAAGGAGGCATAAAAGCGGAACGAAATATGTAAGCGAGCGCGTTCTCATCATAAAAGCTAATTCACAGTTTTCAACCGACAAAGATACACATTTTTACACAAAAAGGGCAAACCTTGCCGCAGATGAAGCAACCACTCGCCAGCCAGTGCACTGCATACGCCCTCCACACAACCGGCCCAATGTGTCAATGTGAAAGCAAAAATATTATTTTCCAAAAAAAATCAAATTATATTTTGCGATTATCAAAAACATTATTATATTTGCACACAGAAAACTTAATCACATTTATACACGAGCAAAGAATTAAGATAACACCATAAAAAGTAAATTTTCTCATACTCTAAAATGAACGCAGGAATCGCTTTGTGAAAAGCGGTTCCTGCTGCACTTTTATCCCCGCTTATATGAAGCTGACCATTAGTGAAAACACACAAATGGCGCCAAGGGGGACTTTGACATATAGCTCAGAGATTGGGCTACTTCACTTTAAAGCCGTTGCCCGTCATTCCAAAATCAGACTGATAAGCAGCGACACATCATTCACGTCAATCACGCCGTCGGCATTCACATCTGCCTCACTTTGGTTAAACGGATAATCCACACCGTCAAGGATATGGCTAATGATGGACGTGGCATCGCCCACATCAAACACACCATCCATATTCACGTCGTGCGGCACTGGCGACACAATGGTGAAATACACAAAGTCGCCCCAAATGTAGTTGCCTGTGGTGTTGTTCGGATCACGCATTATTATCTGGTACGCCTGTCCTACCTCACCCTGTGTGAACGAGCCGTCAAACTTCACCACTTTGGTCTCTCCGCTTTTAACTGTGACGAAATCACTGTACACACGATTTATAATCGACGACGAGCCTTCGGCGAGGATAAACGCCTCGAGCCTTCCGGCAAATGCGCCTCCGCTATTTCGCACCGTGGCTCTACCCTGAATGTGCGTGCCGGGGAGCCTTAAGTTTGGCAATTCTAATGGTGAAGCAATGGCCATGCTGATATTCTTCGGTGTCGAGCCCACTGTCACGCTCTTATTAGCGCCATTCACCACCGCTTGGCTGGAAGCATACACCACGGCTATCTTGTAGGAGCCAGCGCGGCTGGGGGTGACTGTAGTCTCAAGCGTAACCTGCGCACCGCTCTGTACGTCCACTCGCTTAGGCACGCTGGTTGCCGCCACCGTTCCATCAGTGTTCAGCAAAGCCACACACAGATTGTCCACAAACTCTGCGCCACCATTGGCAATCAACGCCTTCACGTTAATGGGCCGGGTAGCGGCCAGCACATCAGAGCATTCTATCTGCTTAACGCTCAAAGCAGAAGTGTTGTCGGGCACAGAAAAATGGGCGTACCCGCCTTCCACCACCATCTTGATGCGCTGCGCCGAAGTGCGGCTCACCTCCACACGCTGATAGCTGTCCGACCCGACAGGCGCAATTAAAGGCACCACATAATATGTTCCTTCGCCCATATCAGTAGGCACCGACAGCGACAAATTCAACTTGTAATTATATACCGATTTAAATCCGCTATACTGCTTATAGTTTGGAACTCGCAGAATGTTTCCTGCCTCGTCAGTGATACCAAGCGCCAACCGCGCCGAGGCATCGCCATTGCCCGTCCACATGACATAGAAGCTATTCCACAACAACTGTGCGTCGGCTCCCAGCGCCACCGCCTGGCTATTGGCTGCAAATTCTGTGATAAATGCCGAGTACCCCACAGCGCTGCCCTTGTCTGGCATGATTCCATAAACTAAACCTTGGCGCAAATTGTATCCTCCCTCACTCGAGCCTATCCCTTGCTCGGCAGGGGTGAGGTCGGTAAGAATAAAGTAGCCGTTGGAAGAGCCTCCCCAACCCCAGTTCACATGATAGTATCCCCTGGTGTCGCAGCCGTCAATCACGAAGGCGTGGCCGCCCTCCGCGCTCGCACCCGAGTGAATCACGGGCCGGCTGCTGGCCAACTCACCATTGATGATGTCGAGCCAGCCAGAAAGCGAATAAGCGTCGCGCATGGCAAACCGCATGCTCTTATCATATCCAAAGTGCGTGGGCATTCTGTTCATAGCAATGCGCGTAACAGCTCCGCTTGAGGCTCCATAACTCATGTCCATAGCCACACCGCAATCACTCATCAACTTAGCCACGGCATTGTTTTGTGTTTCAGACTCCCCGCCAGCGTACGCAGGAAGCATACTGTTCCAGTCGTAGCGGCTTTGGCTGAAGTCGGTAGAGAGTGTCACCGACTGAAGCGAGTCGCCATTCAGACTGCAGGTGTAACTATTGCTGCCACTACCCACGGCGGGCCAGCGATGGTAATACATCACTTGCGCCATAGCCGTGGCCACACACCCTGTGGCCGCACGGCGCACAGACCCTTTGTAAGTGTAGGTGGGGCACATATTATTATAGGGTGCGGACTGATTCCATTTCGTATCCGCCAGGAGCGGATACACATTCCCTGCCGGGTAGGAGGCCGATGTGGCCACTTGCGACGCTTCATGGGATTGCAGATATCGCACCTGCTCTGCGTACACGTTTAGCCACTGGCGCATATTTTCCGGCATATCATCGGAGCTGAACCTCCCCCCGTCGCTGTAACCGATCACTGCAGGCATACGGTCGTCGCCCGACACAATGACATAGCCTGCGGCATCCTTTATATTAAATGCGTAAAACTCGCCCGCTTGGGCTGTGTATGCCAATTCTAAAGTGGAATTGGCCCGGATTTTCTTACTCGGCAATGTGGATTTAGCAAGGAATGCCACGCCCAATTGCTTAGCCATGGATGCATCGATTGCCGCAGCTTTAGCGTTTTCAGCCCAGAAGGCCGATAGAGCCATTACAACGACAAGGAAGGTTTTCTTTATCATATTGCAAAATATTAGAAGTTAATGCGCAAATATACATCTTACCTTGAAACGGCTTGTGTCATTTGATAAAATTCTCACAATTTACCGAAACAAGCACGCCACAGCACACCGCAATCAGGATCCCCCCCCAAAAATACCACAAAAATTACCATATTCTATATAGTACATTTTGCAGATCTGAGATTTTTTTGACTATGTGGCAGAAAAAAACTTTATTGCTCACCGAATTGCGCTGTGCCATGGCTCACCAACACAAAGCGCCTCCTACAAAAAAGCTGAATTCTATGGCTTGCTCTGCGATCTGAACACCAGCTCACCAGTGTCCTCATAATAGTCCCAGTTCTCCACCCCGTAGGCCTCATTGCTGTCGCCACTGTAGTCACCATAGGTGACGGTGATTTTCAGAACATCTGAATAATCGGGGTCGCCCTCTATTTCTATATATCCATTTGTATATTTCTGCAAAGCAGCCTTGAACTTAATATTTGAAAAGGTCCCCTCCGTATAGAAAGAGGCATCATAAATGGAGCCAGTGCGAACCGCATCCGAATAGTTATACAGCGAAATCGACTCATGGTTAGCGCAGAAGTCGGCCACATGGTCCTTAAATTCCGCGAACTCCTCTTCAATCTCCTCCACGCGTTCACTTTCACGCTTACTCTCCAAATAAGAGTGCACCCCTGCGCCCACTCCGGAAATCGCCAAGGCAGTCACTACAATAGCGCAAACTATGATAAAGCCCTTCTTCTTTTTCTTCTGTGGATTCACATCACTGGCAGAAGCGGGACTCACAAACGGTGGCGGCAAGGGCAGAGAATCTTCGGGCGTGACAGGAGGCGCAAGTGGACTTCCGCACGCATTGCAGAACTTTGCTGACTCAGGATTTTCGTGATTACAGTTAGGGCAAATCATAATAGTATGCGAGTTAATTAGTTGATGTATAAAGCATTCTCATGCGCCACAAAGATATAACAATTATTTCGCTTCTTGGCAAAAACCAAGCAAAAAAACGCCCAACCGATAAAAGCAGTGGAGAAGGTTCAGTAGATAGCGGAAGGCAGTAGGGACGCACGGTCCGTGCGTCCGGAATCCTGTATGTCCTCGCCAAGCCGTTAGCAAAAGGTTATCGCCAACACCTATCATTCGATTTTAGCGATAACTGGTGTTTTTTAGCGGTTATCGCTATATTCAAACCATCAGACCTGGCGACAACTCTTTCAAAATATAGCTACGAGCATCGGAGATGCCCCAACAATAAGCATACCTTGGCTCATATCGATTGAATATGGCACTTTGAGGAAAAGGGTGCAAAATTGTAATCTCTGCTTTCATCCTTGAAAACGGGTAGCATTTCCCACTCACCAAGTGTCAATATGATGGAAATTTTAATTAAAAAGTCACTTTTTGATTTGATTCTTTTTTAATTTTAAATACATTTGCGCTATTTTTGCACATATTATAATTAATTTTGAAATTAAACTCAAGAAATCTATGGCACTAATTATTCCAAAGCATTACCAGCAGCGCCTGCTTCCCGAAACCACGGAAGTGGCAATTAAAACCATCAAGGACTCGTTTCAGCAAAAACTCTCGCACGCCCTGCATCTGCGCCGAGTCACAGCCCCCCTCTTCGTGCTTTCCGGCACTGGCATCAACGACGACCTCAATGGCACGGAGCATCCAGTGGCATTCTCCATCGACGCCATGGGCGGAAGGCGCGCGGAAGTGGTCCACTCGCTCGCCAAATGGAAGCGCACCAAACTTGGCGCCTACGGCATAGCCCCCGGATATGGCATCTACACCGACATGAACGCCATACGCACATTCGAGGACCTCGACAATATGCATTCGCTCTATGTGGACCAGTGGGACTGGGAAAAGGTGATTCGCGAATCCGACCGCAACCTCGCCACGCTAAAGCAAACGGTAAGCGAAATTTACCGTGCCATCAGGGAGACGGAGCAGGAAGTGTATGAGCAATTTCCACACATCACCCCACGGCTTCCGCACCACATCACATTCGTTCACTCCGAAGACATGCAGCGTGAAATGCCGCACCTCTCTCCAAGCGAACGCGAAAGGGAATACGCGAAGAGGTTCGGGGCCATATTTGTGATTGGCATTGGCGCCACGCTCGCCGACGGAAAGCCGCACGACGGGCGTGCTCCAGACTACGACGACTGGGTGAGCGCCACCGACAGCCATCACCGTGGGCTGAACGGCGACATCATCGTGTGGGACGACGTGCTCAACATTCCATTTGAGCTCTCGTCAATGGGCATTCGCGTGAGCCCAGAATCAATGCACCGCCAACTTGAGCTGTGCGGCTGCACCAACCGCGAGCAGCTGCCTTTCCACAAGGCGCTGTTAGAAGGACGGCTGCCCTATTCCATTGGCGGAGGCATCGGACAAAGCCGCCTTTGCATGTTCTTACTGCAAAAAGCGCATATCGGCGAGGTACAAGCCAGCATCTGGCCTGAGCAGCAGGTGGAGGAGTGCAGGCGCCATGGCATAATGCTGATGTGATAAAGAGCGGCACCGGCGCAGGTGAAAACATAAAAAACGAAAAAGTTTTTCTCAAAAAGTTTTTGGAATAAGAAATAAAATAGTAACTTTGCACTCGCAAACGAGGAACAGAGCGTTTGCGCAACTCTACAAACGGTGCGTTAGTTCAGTTGGTTAGAATGCCTGCCTGTCACGCAGGAGGTCGCTGGTTCGAGTCCTGTACGCACCGCAAAACCCCGGAAGCCGATGGCTTTCGGGGTTTTTTGTCACAGCCAATCAGCATGAAACAAATATGGGCACGACGCGTCGCACCCATATCCACACTTTTTATTATTGTATTAAAACCATATATTCGGCTATACCCTCATTGAAGGCTGTGTTAAATCTTCCATATCCTTCATGTTCGACACAGACATACGCATCAATGGCAGCCACTGCAGCCCGAGCAGCCGCCCTCGCCACAGCTGCCGCTGCATGAGCCACAGCCCTGCTGCGGATGAAGCTCCTCCTCTGTAGCCTCACGCACCTTCAGCACCTCGCCCTGGTAGCGCACGCTTTCGCCCGCGAGCTGATGGTTGAAGTCGAGGGTGACGTGTGTGTCGGTAATTTCCACCACCAGGCCCTCCACACGCTGGCCGCCATTGGTGAGCATAGGCACATAGTTGCCCAGCGCCACGCGCTCGGTGTCAAACTCGCCGTCGCCATTCTTAAACACGTCCTTCTCAATTGGGATAATCATGTTCTCGTCCTTCTTGCCGAAGGCTTCCTCAGGCGCGAGGGTGAAATCAAAAGTGTCGCCCGCCTTCAAGCCCTCAATGTTTTTCATAAAGCCTTCTATCATAGAGAGGTCGTTACCAAACACGAATGCGTCGGGATGCTCCTTCGTAAACTCAAACACTGGCACATCCTGATCTGCGCCCACCACAAAAATCTTGTAGGCCAAGACCACATATTTTCCTTTTGCAATAGTATCCATCTTATATAACTTTATGTAATATTGATCTTTTCATTCACACCATGGGCGGAGGAAGACACCGCCACATATCTTGCAAAGATAATCAAATTCTCCCACACCGCAAAAAAGCGCATTCAGTCCCACACGGCGGCTAAAAGACACAAGCAATTTATCCCCATGAATATTTTGGATATTCAAGCGCAATTTGTAACTTTACAGCATAAGACATACTTTTAATACACAACCTCATTTGCAACTTGGCTTATAGGCAACAAGCACCGAAGCCACAGGCAAATGGCAAAAAACTAAACATTATGATGAAGAATTTCAGCCTATCAATTCCCACTCGCCTCGTGTTTGGCGTGGGCGAACTGAAGCGCTTGGCTAAACAGCCTCTCCCTGGAAAGAAAGCACTAATCGTCATCTCCGCCGGCACTTCAATGAAGAACTTCGGCTATCTCGACACCTTAGTGGCTCAGCTCAGCGAGGCCGGTGTGGAGAGCGTGGTTTTCGACAAGATACAACCCAACCCCTGCAAGGCACACGTGACTGAAGGCGCCGAGCTCTGCAAGGCCGAAGCATGCGACTTCGTGGTGGGTCTGGGCGGCGGCAGCTCTATCGACACCGCCAAAGCCATTGCCGTGGTGGTGGCCATGGGCGGCGACCTGTGGGACTATGTGAGCGGCGGGCATGGCAAGTCGCGGCCCGTAACCAAGGCGCTCCCCATCGTGGCCATTCCATCCACCGCCGGCACAGGCACAGAAATCGACCCTTGGGGGGTAATCACCGACGAGGAGCTCAACGAGAAAATAGGTTTCGGCTTCAGCCAAACCTTCCCCACCCTCTCTATCGTAGATCCAGAAATCATGGTGTCGGTTCCGGCAAAGCTCACTGCCTATCAAGGATTTGACGCCTTCTTCCACGCTGCGGAAGGCTACCTCAACAGCAAGAACGCGTCGCCCATCAGCGACCTCTACGCCCTGGAGGCCATTCGCCTGCTCGCCAAATACCTGCCTAAAGTGGTGGCCGACGGACACGACCTCAACGCCCGCGCCAAAGTGGCATGGGCCAGCACGCTCGCAGGCATGGTGGAAAGCACAAGCGGATGCATCGGCGAGCACGCCATGGAGCACGCCATGAGCGCTTTCTATCCTAAGCTGCCTCACGGGGCAGGGCTCATCGCCATCAGCATGGCATACTACACCACCTTCAAGAACGACTGCATGAAGCGCTACATGAAGATGGCAGAGAAAATGACCCAGCAGAAAGCGGCACGCCCGAGCGACTTCCTCGATGCGCTCGCCACTATGCAGCGCCTCTGCGGTGTGGACAGCATCAAGCTGAGCGACTACGGCATCACGCCCGCCGACTTCGACAAGTTTGTGGACAATGCCATCGACACCGGCGCCGCTATGCTCGACGGCGACCCGCGGTTCCTCACCAAAGAGGAAATCTACAAGATTTACCAGGACTCGTATAAATAACAGCCACGCACGCTGGCATCACATTAAATCAAAAGAGTTGTGTCAAAAATAGCTTACTCTCCTATTTTGACACAGCTCTATTCTATATAAAAAAAAGGTGTGGATTAGAACATATTTTCATTCAAAAAGGGGCAATCATTGTGCATTTTTTGCTAATTTTGCCGAAAAAGATTAACCATACCACAAGGTGCATTTATGAACAAAACCACCACACCACCGGCAGGCATAGCGGTCATCAATCTGGCAGATGTGCCCGAACTCTACAGCGGAATCAAGTATTTTGACGGCAACATAGCATTTGCCGACAGCATCAACACCATCCCCAACCTTTCGGAAGTGTTTAAAGTCACGTTTGTGGCCATCGTGTTTTGTCTTGAAGGCAACCTGAAAATCAAGCTCAACAACGCCGAACACGCCATACGTGAGCACGAGGCCCTATTTATAGGCGCCAACACCATCGTAAGCGATATCAACCACTCTGCCGACTTCGACTGCAAAATCGTGGTGATAGGCAATGCCATGTCGATGGGCTTCATCAACAAGAGTATCATCGACGCAGTGATGCGCATCAGCACCAACCCCGTGGTGCAGTTTTCAGAAGAAGAAGGCGAGCTGATGCTGAAATACTACGAGCTCGCCATGTTCAAAATCGAGCACCCGCAAGTCAACTACAGCCGCGAGTCGCTGATGGGCGTGCTGAAAAGTTTTGCCCTCGACCTGCTCTCAAGCGTGAGCAAGCACTTCACCGAGAGCGAGGGCGGAATGCTCCGCCAAGGCGACAAGCTTTTCCACAAATTTCTGCTCCTGCTTGCCGACAACGAGACCAACGAGCGCAGCGTGCAGTATTTCGCCGACCAGCTCTTCGTGTCGCCCAAATATCTCACCAGCATCTGCAACGAGAAGTGCGGCAGCACCGCCAGCGACCTCATAGCCGGCAGCATCGTGAGCCGCATACAGCAGCTTCTCCAATACAGCGACAAGAGCATCAAGGAGATTGCCACCGAAATGAACTTCGACAACCTCTCGTTTTTCGGGAAATACGTGAAAAAGCATCTCGGCGACTCGCCCAACAATTTCCGCAAGAAAAACGCCTACGGCAAATAGCACAGCCCCCCTGTGTGTTTTTCCTATTGAGCCTTAATATCTTCATATTCCTCAGAGTTTTTCATTATGCAAAAAAACACTACTTTCGTAACAAATTCTTTCTCAAGGAGGGTTTTCTCAATTTAAATGTTTAAATTTGCCTTGCATCATGGCTCTTAAAATTAAAAGTAGTAGTGTGTAGTCCTGTACATTCACAACATAATTAACCAATATCACATTTTCAAAAATCTTATTTGTTATGAAAAAAAACATTTTTTAACTTTATTAGCTGTTTTGGGTAGTTTGGCAGCATACGCTGCTGATCACGAATACTTGCCACTGGTGGAGGAAGGAAAAACCTGGCACTATAAATTTTGGAAAGATTCCATAGGGAAGTACGACTGCTCTCTAACCATGAGAGGTGACACTCTGATAGAAGGAAAGACATACAAAAAAATATTCTTCTCCGACATCCCATTACCCGACATGCAATGGCCCATAGCATATATGTGCGAAGAAAATAAAGTGGTGACTGCCAAATCCAACAATGCGGCTATCGCTTGTATAGAAAAAGGAAGACAACCCTACCACGACTATCGTGAATTCTCATTTATTGATGAGTTGAAATATGACTTCAGTAATTTTTCTGCACCCGATTACAGCGACCCCGAAGCAAAAATTTCAGCAGGGGACAGCTACATCATGACCAGCATAGAAGACAATTACGACGGCATGACCCGTAATGTGGCTGTATGGACCCGCAAAGACGGTCAAAATCAATCAGATGAACAGAAATATTGGGTGGTTGAAGGTGTTGGCATTGATGGAAAATATGTACATTTGCTTAAAACCAATATGCTAATGCTGCCATTCAGCACTCTTGGTGGCAATATTCTCGGTTATTTGGCTTACGTGACCAACGCCAATGGCGAGGTCGTGTACACTGGGCGCACCCTTAGAGGCCCTCAATCTGGTGTGCAAAATGTGCAAAACACCGCCACAGTGGTGGGGGAAGAGTACTATAACGTGAACGGCGAAAAACTCTCTTCACCGTCAAGCGGCATTGTAATCAAGCTAACACGCTTCAGCGACGGATCAACAAAGGCCTCAAAGCTTATCAATTTAGCCATTTTTTGAGAACACTCAAATTCAATAAATGAATCCCGCTCACGAAAAAAGTCCCGGCTGCAGAAAATTCCGCAGCCGGGACTCATTTTTATGCTTCTACTTAACTAATTTCCGAAATTAGAAAGCAAACTGCACACGGGCTTGCACCTGGTGGAAGTTCTTGTCGTAAGGGCGAGCGTCCTTCTTCAAGTTGCTGTAAGTGTAGTCGAGCATCACTTGAGCATACTTGTTGAACGCGAAGTTCAGGCCCACAGTGGCAGAGATCACACGACCGCCACCTACCGACGACGATGCGTAAGGCCAGTCTTCCATATAGCCGCTTGGATAGTATTGCTCACGGCCCACAGAATAGTATTCGCCAGCCACGATGTCGTTGAGGTCGGTGTAGTTCACACGGCCCACAATCTCGAGCGACTTGCCATTGAGGCCACCGAGCACAGCGTTGTGCATGTCATACTTGTAGTCGCCGCCAAAAATCTTGTAGCCGGCCTCAAGGTATGCGCCATTAAAGTTGTTGGTGCGCAGTGGGTTTGCCGCCATCCATGCGTCGTAGGTGCCCCATCCGTCGATGTTGTCCTGCTGAGCGATGAAGATCTTATAAGAGTCACGCTTCTTGGTCACGATTTTGTGCTTGTACTCAGCGCGCACGAAAAAGTTGCGCCCGAAGTATAGGCCTTCTGCTCCGAGGTCAATCACATTGTTGGCCCAAGGGAGCTCTGCGCTCACAAACTGCTCGTCCTGATCCACATAGGTTTCCATTGTCTGGGCAAGGTTGAGCGTTTTTTGCAGCACTGTAGCGCCCTTAGTGGTATATTCCTCGCCACCGCCGAGATGAGCGAAACGCGCTGTGGCGCCAATGTGGCCACCGCCGTTTTTGCAAACGTCGCGATAGAGCCAGCGGCCAGCGGCTGTGATGCCGTTGAAACCGGCTTTAATCTTGTTGTACTGGTTCTCAGTGAACACACCTTGATACAGGAACACGTTAGGCGCAGAGTATTTGTAGGTCACGCCCAGTTCTCTTCCCTCGCCAAGAGCGTCCACGCTACCTGGGCGGGAAATGAAGTGGTAGCTGCCCAGAGAAGTCTGGCGCGCCATTGTGCCGGCAGGGTCGTTGTAGTAGCCCACCTTCACTGCGTGGGTTGCGTCTTTCGAGTCTTTTTTAGAGTATTCGAGGAAGATGTTCTTCTGGGAGAACTTGCCGTTGCCAAAGCCGAAATCAGCATAGAAGTACCAGTTTTCGCCATACTTCATAGATGTGCGGATGCGCGCATCGGTAATGGCTGCGCCACTTTGCAGAGGGGTGAACTCTGAGTTATACAGAGCAGCGTCGGCCATAAAACGGGCACCTACGGTGAAATTCACTTTTTTCTCTTCGTTGGAGATGTTCAATGTTGGGTCCACGTCGAAGTCCTGGGCGAGAGCCGACATTGATATTGCGGCAACACCAGCCGCCAAAATATATTTTTTCATATTATTTAGTGTCGTTGAATTAAATTTTGGAAAAATGATTATTTACGTGGATAGCCTAAAGTGTTGAGCAGTGCGTTAGGATCTGGCACTGTGGATGGAGCCTGGCTGTTGTCGAAGGTCTTGCCTGGATGGAATGGGTTAGGAAGAGCCTTGTTGCAGCGCATGCCGTGGTCAATCATATAGGTGAGGTTCATCTCTGTGCGGTTGGTGAAGCAGCCATCCATGTAGATGTCCCAAGTGCCACCTTCGCTGTAGTCAGTTTTAGGAATAGTGATACGCATCAAGTCGTCGAACTCGGTCGGGTTCTCGCCCCAAATGTTCACCCAAAGACCCATGTGCTTGGTGATTTGAGCCTGAGAGTCGAATGAGTATGGGTGGTTGAGCATACCTGCCTTGCGAACCATGTAGGCCTGCCATGGGCAGTTCATCTCAGGATAGTTGTTGGGTGCGCCAGAGATAGCGGGGCCAATGATGTGGCAGCCCTTGTCTTGCATATACTTGATGAAGTCGGCCACGCCGGTTGGGGTGTCGTACTTGATGTCGGTAGCGTAGGCTGGGTCACCGGTCCAAAGCAGATAGCACATAGGCACACGTCCCTTGAACACCTTGTAAACGCGCTCCACCGAGTCGAACGAGAACGACTGGAGAATCACCTTGCCGTTGGTGCGGCCCACATTCACCTTGCCGTCCACATAGAATGGCTGGCCGGAGCAGTCCTTGGTGCAGATGTTCCATCCCCACTTGTCAAGTTCGTTGAATACGCGGGCTTCCATGTTCTTTGGCTGGGCCCAGCTTTCCTTGAATTCGATATAGATGCCTGGACGGTTGCCATTGTCCTGTGGGTCGGCTTCGTATGCGTCGCTGAAGTCGTATTCAATGAAGTCGTGGTAACGGCTCTGGTGAGTGTATTCCTGTCCTTCCACCTTTTGAGGCACGCTCATGGCGTAGATTTCCTTCAAAGTCTTGCCCTTATACTCGTCCTTCACGTGGTAAGGGAGAATGCGGCGTCCTTCGGCGTCGCGCTTCAGACGCTTGCCTTCGGCATAGGCGATCTGGTCGGCCAATGCGGAGATATAGAGACCCTTGCTGTAAACCACGCCCTTGCCGTTCTTAAACGACTCGAGGGTTTTCTCATACGCGTCATACTTGCCGTCGCCACGCTGTCCGTAAGCGCTGCGAGCCTCTTCCTGGTTGTCTTCATTAAACCAGCTTCCGGCATCGAGCATCAGCAGCTCGGCGTAGTAATAGTTACGTGGATAGTAGCTGTAGTAGTCGGTGAGCTCTGACTGGTAGCAAGCCTCGATGTCGGCTTCTGAGAAGTTACATGGAGTGCCGTCCGACCATGTGAGCGTGCGGTAGAAAGCCTTGCGGATTTCTGGAATCTGATCGCTGAACACCGATTGTATGTTGGTGGTGCGCTTCAGGTTGTCGTCGTGCAGCGAGAGCACCACACCGTCTTTTGTGCATTGGAGGTCCGACTCCAGATAGTCGGCGCCCATGTTGCGGGCCCAGCGCCAGCTGGCCTCAGTTTCCTCTGGAGTCCAGTAGGTGGAGCCGCGGTGTGCAATCACGGCATACAGAGGCACGTAGTCGCGCACCTTTGCAAGGTCATCATTCAGCACTTGCACGTCAATTCTTTTTGCGTCAGTGTTCGCGTCGGTAAACTGTTGTTCATCGGAACATGATGCGAGAGCTGCCAAGGCTATGAGGCTTAATGCTCCCGGCTTTAGAAGTTTTTTAATCATAAAATTTGTAATTCGGTTATAAAAAATATTTAAAAATAATAAGTAATTAGCAATAGCTTCAGAAGGATTGGCACGGCTTGTGCAGTGTAGCCGTAATTCCGGTTTAAAAAGTTTGTAGTTATGCTCTGCGATATTGCGGTGGCAAATATACAACCTCTTTTTCATCTACGCAACATATTTTTTGCAAAACGAAAGTTTTTTTTCAAAAAAACCAACCGACACGAAATTCAAGCGTTACCATTTTGACATTGACGACTATGCCGATCGGTGTTAACTTTGCCGTCAAAAAAAAAATCCATGAAACATTTCACACTATCTGAGCTGCTGCGCTCTGGCACCGCATCGCTGCGCGGCATCGACAACTCGCCATCGGCCGAAGCGGTGGCACATCTTCATCTGCTTGTGGACAACATTCTTGACCCCCTACGCGAAGCGTGGGGAAAACCCATACACGTGAACAGCGGCTACCGATGCCCGCTGCTCAACAAGGAAGTGGGCGGATCGCCCACCAGCCAGCACATGAAAGGCGAGGCCGCCGACATCACCGTGGGCAGCCGCGCCGACAACCGCCGCCTCTATCATCTGCTCACGAGCATGCGCCTTCCTGTGGACCAAGCCATCAATGAACGTGACTTTAGCTGGATTCACGTGTCGTACGGCCCGCGCCACCGACGCCAGTACTTCGCCATTCGTTAATCACCCATTTTTCATCTATCGCCATGACAAGAGACACTGCCATACTGAAAGCGGCCTACACCGCATGGAGCGCGGCTTCTGCGCTCCGCAAAAGAAGACTGCGCAACAAGCGCTTCACCTACGGCGACCAATGGTCGGACCCCGCCACCGACGCCGACGGCAACCTCACCACAGAAGAGGCTGTAATCCACAAAAAATACGGCACCGCGCCCATCACCAACAATATGCTGCGCCAAATGGTGAAGACCATCGTGGGGCGGTTCCGCGCCGAGCACCTGAGGAATGGAAGCAAATCGGCCGACACCGAAGAACTCAACCAAAGCAACGCTCTCGACGAGCTCGACAGCCGCGCCCTTGAGGAGTTCCTCATATCGGGCTGCTGCATTCAGCGCATTGAGCAAACCGAAAATTTAGGAAAGAAGGAAACCGAGGTGAGCAATGTGAACCTCTCGCATTTTTTTATCAACCACACCACCGACCCGCTCTGCCGCGACTGCGAAATCATCGGGCAAATCCACGACCTTAGCGTGGCGGAGCTGATAGGGCGTGTGGCGGCCGGCAACAAGAAGAAGGCCGCATGGGTGCGCAGGCTCTACAGCGACTCGCCCGACGAGCGCGCCCTACAGTGCTGCACCGCCATTGGTGCCGACTCGCAAAGCGGCACCGACTTCTGGTTCACGCACACCAACAAGTGCCGCGCCATAGAAGTGTGGACGCTTGAAAGCCAGGAGGTGCTGCTCTGCCACGACAAGGCCACCGCCAAGGTGTTCACCGTGCCTGTGGCGCAAGAGAGGAAGGTGAAGGCCGACCCGCTCATCACCTACAAGTGGGACATTGCCACCGTGTGGCGGTGCCGCTGGTTCAGCCCCATGGGAGATGTGCTCGCCACCTTCGACTCCCCGGCCAAGCACCGCAGCCACCCGTTCGCGGTAAAGTTTTATCCGCTCACCGACGGCGAGGTGCACGGCTTTATTGAAGACGTGATCGACCAGCAGAAATACATCAACCGCCTCACCACCATCGTAGACCGCATCCTGAGCAACAGCGCCAAGGGCGTGCTGCTCTACCCCGAGACGGCCAAGCCCAACTCGCTCACATGGAGCACCATTCTCCACATCTGGAACGAAACCGGCGGTGTGCTACCCTATAACCCCGACGAAAGCCTTGCCAAGCCGGAGCAAGTGAGCCACGACAGCACCAACATAGGCATATTTGAAATGATCAACCTGCAAATGAAGATGATGGAGAACGTGTCGGGAATCACAGGCACACTGCAAGGGCAGAACGTGAACACATCGGGCAGCGCGTCGCTCTACCAGGCGCAGGCCACCAACGCCAGCATCGCGCTCTACGACATATTCGACACCTTCAACGCCTTCCGCCGCCAGCGCACCCAGAAAGCTCTCGTCCTTTAAATAATGAGCGTTTCATGAATAGTTGCGCCATCACAAAAAATCTCATATCATTGCTGTGTACGTCCTCACCGAAGAGGCTGTGTCGTAATAAAGTTTTTACGGCACAGCCTCCTATTTTCATCCATTCAGGACATGCCCCCTTATTTTTGGAAGCGGAGGACGGCCTTGGCGGGGGTCACTGTTAGCTCCATGGGACAGCCTTCTACCAGTGGGGTGTTCCAGTCCTCGTCGTGGCTGGTGGGGAAGTCGTAGCAGACGGGGATATTGTACTGGCCGAGAAACTCGTGCAGCATCTGAACAATGGCGATAACCCACAAAAAAACATAGTTACCGCCATTGTTCACACCACATTTTTTTGTATTTACCACACAAAAGTATTAATTTTGACCCTGATTATTTGATGTATCACAAGAACTTAAGCGCAGACCACTATGAGACAAAAAATAATAGGTAGAAAAGTAGAACAAGAGTTGCTAAAAGAATGCCATGAATCAAAAAAGCCCGAATTCGTGGCGATTTATGGAAGAAGACGTATCGGAAAGACTTTCCTTGTGAAGCAATTTTTCAAGGAAAATTTCGATTTCTATTTTACAGGTGCTTACCAAGCTTCCAAGAAAGACCAGCTCTTCAATTTTAAAATGGCATTAGAGTTTCATTCTGGCAAAAAACGAAAAACGCCACAAACCTGGTTAGAGGCTTTTTTTCAATTACAAGACTACCTATCGGGGGGAGGAGATAAGAGGCGTGTTGTGTTTATCGACGAACTTCCTTGGTTTGATACACCACGTTCCAACTTCATCAGCGCCATTGAACTGTTTTGGAATCAGTGGGCGTCAGAACAAAATATAATGCTTATTGTCTGTGGGTCTGCAACATCCTGGATGGTCAACAAGCTACTGGGCGATAAGGGTGGATTGCACAATCGCGTAACCAGAAGCATTTACCTTGCTCCATTCACACTTGGAGAAACCGAGGAATTTCTACTGAACAACAATATTGTATTCAACCGGCATCAGATCGTAGAATGCTACATGACGCTAGGAGGAACTCCATATTATCTTAACATGCTCCAGCCACGACTGAGTTTGGCCCAAAATATCAATAAACTGTTCTTTGAAGAAAACGGAGAGCTTAAACGTGAATTCGATTTTCTATTCAGATCGTTGTTCAAAGAAAGTAAAAACTACAGAAAAATAGTAGAGGCTCTTTCAAAGAAAGCGAGAGGCATGACACGGCAAGAAATCATCAAAGAGTGTAAAATCCCCGACAATGGAAATCTATCGGTTGTTCTTAATGATTTGTGTAATTGTGATTTCATTCGACGATTCTCTCCTATCAACAAAAAACAGCGCGATTCTGTGTATCAACTCACCGACCTTTTCTCTTTATTTCATCTAAGGTACATCAAGGACTCAACTGGTATGGACGAGACCTTCTGGACAAACACCATCGACTCCCCCAGCCATAGAGCTTGGTGCGGATATGCTTTTGAGCAAGTATGCCTACACCATATCAAGCAAATAAAAAAAGCCTTAGGCATAAATGGTGTGCAAACACATATATGCGCATGGTCAATGCCTGCCACAAAAGATGCAGACGGGAAGCATATCGAAGGCGCTCAGATTGACCTAGTGATTGACAGAAGAGACCAAACCATCAACCTCTGCGAGATGAAGTATTCAATGAATCCTTTTGAGATTACGCCATCTTATTTAAAACACATACTACACCGTAGAGAACTTTTCCGCCAGTCAACAGGAACGAAAAAAGCTCTCCATCTTACTTTCGTCACGACATACGGCATCGTAAAAAATGCCCAATCAGGCTTGATTCAAAGCGAAGTGACAATTGACGACTTATTTGATGCCTAAGTAAGTAGGTGGCTGTTTGGTGCTATTTTTGGAAGCGGAGGACGGCCTTGTCGGGGGTCACGGTTAGCTCCACGGGGCAGCCTTCTACCAGTGGGGTGTTCCAGTCCTCGTCGTGGCTGGTGGG
>ERZ808278.123-NODE-123-length-62896-cov-3.984469_pt1 | contig 62896 bp, 66 predicted proteins | sample MGYA00521239_ERZ808278 | MGnify/ENA primary metagenome ERZ808278 (study PRJEB31516, sample SAMN03275600) | gut metagenome | biome: mammalia-associated habitat; material: feces | host: Papio cynocephalus | place: Kenya | collected 2012-07-17 ... | reverse complement strand
AAGAGATAATTTAACTAAAGATATAAATAAAGCTTTAGATGAATTACAAATAATAAATTCTACATTATTAATTGGAAATTTAGATTATGAAGTTAGGAAACAAATGATTATAAATACATGTAAATCAAAATATAGTAATTTATATTTATTAAATAAATAAAAATACATACTATCATATAAGATTAACCTCTTATATGCTTAAGGTTAAAAGCTAAACCTTTTAATTTATGAATAAAATGGAGAGATAGATATTATGGAAAATAATTATAAAAGAAAAGAAGATGAAAGTCGAGAACATTATATAAACAGATTATATTCAAATAAAATAATGAATAATCTAACTAATAAAGAACTATGTGAAATAATAAATCATGAGTTAGGTACAACATGGAGAGAAAGCTATATGAGAGGTATAGCTAAAAACTATTCAATTGGATATAATGAATGTTTAGAAGAAAATCATAAGAATAATTGCAATGATGAATTAGATAAAAAATTAAGAGAATTAAAAATAGAAAAGAAAAAAATTCAAGCTGAAAAATTAGAATTAAATAGACTTGATACCAAAGAAGCTAGATATAAAGAATTTTATGAAAATATAAAATGGAATATAGAAACTTTACCACTGCCTGACTTTAAAACCTTACAAATAAATAATAGTAATGGTAGCTATATAGAATGTTTTGCTGATTTACATTATGGAGCTGATTTTATATCAGAAAATAATATTTATAACAGAGAAGAATGTAAAAGAAGAATAGAATTATTAGCTTCAAAAACAATAAATAAAATAAATGATTTAAATATTAATAATTTATATATAGTAGGTTTAGCTGATGATTTGCAGGGTATTCTTAGAATAAGTGATGTCAAACTTAATGATGTAGCTACTGTACAATGTGTTGTTGAAGTTTCGAGACTTATAGCTTCATTTTTAAATAGTATATCAAAATATACAAATGTTACATATTATCATACTATGGCTTCAAATCATACACAACCTAGATATTTAGGAACAAAAGCAAATGCTATGCCTTATGAAGATATGGAAATTATTATAGGTAATTATATTAAAGACTTATTAAGAAATAATGATAGAGTTAATGTTATATTATCAGATAAAGATTATATTTCATTTGAATTAGAAGAACAAAGTATAATAGCTATGCATGGACATCAAATTAAATCTGTAAAAAATGTTATAAGAGATTTATCTCAATTACATAGAAAATTTTATGATATATGTTTTATGGGACATTTACATGGTGGACAATCTATGTATGTAGGAGAAAATAATGGATGTACAGAAATTAAAGTTGTACCTAGTATAGTCGGGTCTGACCCATATAGTGATAGTTTAACTGTTGGAAGTAAATCAATAGCCAAAATGTACAAAATAGAAAAGAATATAGGAATAACTGAAGAGTATACTTTTGTATTAAATTAAATAATAAAATAGAGAAATGGAGTAGTGAATTTAAAATGAGAAAATGTTTTTTGGATAATTTACCAAAATCAAAACATATTAATGTTATGCATATTAATTGGAAAAATACTATAGGATATAATGTGAATTTTATATATGATGATATTAAAGATTGTTTTAAAATAACAAAATATATAAGGAAAAACAATAGAACATATATTGAAGTATTATATAATAATAAAATTTATCTATTACAAACAGATTCTATAATAAAATGTGAATTAGGTAGAATATTAAATAAGAAAACAAGTAGATTTAAAATAGAAATTGGACAAGTATTTAAAGATGATAAGAGAGATTTAACTATAATTAATAGAGAATATAGAAAAGATAATAAAAATAGTAATTTAAAATATTACAAATATCATTGTAATAAATGTGGTAATGAAGATTGGATTACAGAAGATTCTTTATTAAAACATAAAACAGGTTGTAATGTTTGTTGTAAGTATTCTAATAAAGTTATTAAAGGAATTAATGACATAGCAACAACTCATCCAAACTTAATTAAATATTTAGTTAACAAAGAAGATGGTTATAAGTATAGTTATGGAAGTAATATTAGAGTTTTATGTAAATGTCCAAACTGTGGTTTTGAAAAAGAAATTGAAGTTAGAAAACTTGTAGAATATGGTTTTATATGTAATAAATGTAATGATAAAATTTCATATCCAAATAAATTTATGTTTAATTTATTAGAGCAATTAAATGTAGAGTTTAAAAATGAATATTCTCCAGATTGGATAGGTAGAATGAGATATGATTTTTATATACCGTCTATGAATTTAATAATTGAAATGGACGGAGGTTTAGGACATGGAAACAAACTATTTTCAAAATCTAATAGAACAATTAAAGAAACCATTAAAATAGATAATTATAAAGATAAATTAGCTAGAGAACATAATATTGAGGTAATTAGAATTGATTGTAATTATAAAGAGACGAAAAATAGATTTAAATATATAAAAGATAATATTTTACATAGTAGAATATCTGAAATATTTAATTTAAATAATATTGATTGGAATAACATAAATAATAAATCTCAAAAATCAAAATTGTTTGAGATTTGTAAATATTGGGAAAAGAATATTAATATAAACAAGGGGAATATTACAATTTCGGATATTTGTAAAATGTTTAATTTAGGTAAAACAACTGTTAGAAATTATTTAAAAAGGGGAAATGAATTAAATTTATGCAGTTATAACCCTAAAGAAGAAAAAAAGAAAAATTACGCAAAAATAAAAAAACAAATAGAAATATTTAAGAATGATAAATCATTAGGTGTTTTCGAAAGTGTATCTGAATTATCAAGACAAAGTGAAAAATTGTTTGGAATATATTTGAATTTAAAAAGTATATCTGCTGTTGCAAATGGTAAAAGAAAATCTCACAAAGGTTATACTTTTAAATATGTAGATAATAAATAAAAGGAGTAGTGAATATGAAAAGAATAGACAGGGAATATTCAACTCAAGATAGAAAAGAAATGTACTATTTAATAGATAATGGAATTAGTTATGTTTTTGCTAAAACATACAATAGCATTACAACATGGAAATTTAAGAAAAATAAAAAATTATTTAAACTATTGGCAGAATATTATAATTAAATAAAGAAGATTTTTGGTTAAGTTAAAATTAAAAGTATAAATAAATAATAAATTTTATAAAAATATAAAAATCATAAAGAATAAAGATAATAAGTATTGTTTTATTTAATTAATATTTTGATAGGAGACATTTAAAAAAGTGTCTCTAATTGAGAATATTAATTATTCTTAAAATTTATAGCGTGACTGCTGATAAGTCGGAGGTAAATATATGAATAATATTGAAATAGGAATAGATAAAGAAAAAAGAATTTATAGAAAATATGAAGATAAAATTATTTATTATGATAACAATAATATTCCTACAGATGAATATGGATTTTTAGAATTTGAAAGACTTCAATTACAAAGAAAAATACAAGAAGCTTTATCAAGAGGTGAGTATAGCACATATAGAAATTTAATTCAATCTTATAGTGCTATTATAAGAGAAAGAAATGATTATTTAGATAGAAATAAAGAAAAACTTAATGATAAAGAAAACAATAAAAATATTATAGGTAAACTATTTATAAACATGAAAAATGGTTTTACAGACATGATAGAAATACAAAATAAACAAGATAGACAAAAAATAAATGATATTATAAATTTATTAAAAAATAAAGAAAAATATATAAAAATAAACGATAAAAATATAAACATTGATGATATATTAAGTTTTTATTTTTCTAAATAAATGAATAATTTTAAAGGGAGTAATTATACAATATTATTCCCTTTTTATATTAATTTAATTAAGTCAATTTAAATAATTGATTTATAAAGTTAATAAATTTATAGTGTGACGAACTGATGACGTTAAAGGAGAATTAAAATGAAAAATAACAATTTATTAGGACAAAAGGAAATTGGAACATTACATCTTAAAAACATAAATAATTCTAATAAAAATATAATCATGAATTATTCAAAAGAAATTATTATACAATCTTATATTGAAGATAAAACTACTCAAAATATTATTGTAATTTTTACAGATATTATGGATAAATCAATAAGCATGTTAAATCCACAATATATAAAATGTGAAAATATTATTTATAAAACAAATAATAAAACCTTTAATAAAGGAGAGTATATTAAAAAAGAAAGAATATTTAAAAATATGAGACTTTGTTATAAAGAAGAATTTAATTCATATGGAAAAATAACTGAATATATGTTAGTATTTTGTAGCAATGATATGAAATCATCTAATGTAAAAAAAGAATTAAATAATATTCTAAATAGAAAACAATCAGAAATAGAAAACAATAGATTAACATCAAGTCTATCTGAAATATATTATAATAAAGATTTAGAAAATTTAGAATTGATAAATTATAAAATACAAGAATTAAAAGATGAAGTTTATAAAATGTCAAAAGAGATAAATAATTAAAAAGAACAGGAGGTGATTATGTGAAAATCCCAGAAAGTATGGAGGTTGGTAATTTACAAGTCGGAGAAATAGTAAAGAAATATAAAACAGAAACTTCTCTACCAAACTCTATAGTATTCAAAACAACATCTGATAAGGCTTTAATGATGGGTTTAAATGATGATAAAACTTTAATTGAAGTAGGTGTATTTAATACCACGTTAAATGATGAAGATATTAAATGCACTTTAACAAAAACGCAATTACAAGAAACAATTAGAGACTTAAAACAATTATTTAATCAACTTGATTAGGGGTGGATATATTGAAATTAGATTGTAAATTAAATTTAGAAAATAACACTAGAAGTATAGATATATTTGTAAGTAGTTTAGGTACTTCAGTTTTAACACAAGATGAAGAAGAAGCAATTTTAAGTAATTATAATGAAAAGATACAATATAAAGATTTAACATTTGAAGGATATTATAAAAAAGACGCAAATAAAATAGTTGAAGCCACAGATAATTCAGATGGAGATAAAGTAACTTTAAGTTTAATAAATAAAGTTATCGAAATAAATAAAGATTTAAAAGTTAATTTTACTATTGAAACTAAATCAATAAAAGATAATGAAATAGGAACACATTTAACTACTAAAGATGAAGTGGCAGAAGCAAAATGTTGGTTGTTTTATAAGATAGTTTCTAATGCTATTATAAATAAAGTAAAAGAAATGAAAGCTAAAGAAACTGATTTTGAAAACAAGGAAATTAGTAGAGAAACAGAAGAATTTTAATTTTTAATTGAGAGTGATTTTAAATTTCGCTCTCTTTTATATTGGTTTAATTAAGCTTATATATAATGTAAGTTTATAAAATTAATATTTGGAGTGAGAGAGAATGATTGAAAAGGAATTAAATGGACATGTAGAAGAATTAACGAAATCAAAGAGTAAAATTAATATTTGTGATTGGGATAGGGGTTGTGGTAAAAGCACAACTATGTTCGAATTTATCAATAGAAAATGCTTAAATGAAAAATGTAATATTTTATTATTATATGATAAAAATATTTCTATTATGATAAATAAAATAAACAATTATTATACAGAATGTAAATATTTAAAAAACATTAACAAGTTTATAATGAATAGAAATGATGGAAAAGTAAAATATTTTAATGGTAGTAATATAGATATAAAAACTTTTAATGCAGATTTTATTAGAGGAATGAATATCAAATATGATTATATTATTATAGATGATAATTATAGTTATAAAAATTTATTTTTAATAAAAGATTTAGAAATAAATATTAAACCAACCACTCAATTTATATTTACATTAAGTAGTAATGATAGACCAGATATAAATATTATTAAATATAATAAAGATGATAATATTAACGAAGAAACATTTAAAAAAGAAACTTTAAGCAAACTTATAAATGAATATAATACTTTACCCAATAATAAAACAACTACTATGACAAGACTTAATATATTAAATATGATTAAAATAATAAAAGAATTATAAAGTTTTTAAAAATCATATAAAGTAGGTGATAAATAGTAATTATGGCTAATACAAAGAAAAAAAAGGATAATAAAGAATATAAATATATTGAATGTGAATGTAAAACACATAAGGGTAAAAAATTACTTAGAGAAGATAATTTTTATAGTTCTAAATCTCCATTATTTACAGATGGTAAAGTTCATATATGTAAAAAATGTCTAAATAAAATGATAGATTATGATGATATACAAACTATATATAGAGTTTTACAGCTTTTAGATTTTCCTTTTATATATGATTGTTGGGACAAAATGTATTCTAGATATGGTGATACTGCATTTGGACGATATTTAAGACAAGTAGGAAATTTACAACAATTTGAAGGCTTTTTATGGAAGGATAGTATATTTGATTCATCAATGTCTGTAAATATACAAAAAAATGATACCCAAAAAGAGAGTAAGAAAAGTAAAAAAGAAGAAATTAAAAAAGATGAAGAAATGATTTATAGTGATGAATGGCGTGGTACTTACACATTATCTGATTTAGAATATTTAAATGAATATTATAAAGATTTAAATAAAGACTTTAAAATAGTAACTAGAAATCATAAAGACTATGCTAGAAAAATAGCGAAAGCTTCCTTAGCTATGGATAGGGCTTATGATGATATGATTAATGGAGTTCAAGGTGCAGATACAAGATATAAAAATTTACAAAAAACTTTTGATGATATGTCTAAATCAGCACAATTTGCAGAAGAAAAACGTGGAGCAAATGATGTAGGATTAGGTTGTTTTGGAGTAACATTTGCAAAAGTAGAAAAGCATAATTGGATACCTAGTCACACTCCTATAGAAAAAGATGATTATGATAAACTACTAGATGCTTTTTCTACTATAAAAAAATCTTTATAAAAGGATGTGATACATTGGGGGTAAAAATATATAATAATAAAAAAATGGATAAACAAATGGGAAATTATGATAATGGAGAAAGTCCTTTAAGCTATGACCCAATAAAACAAGAAGAAATAGATTATGAAGAATGGACTAAATTTATATCATATTATAGATACTATATAGATGAATTTGCAATAGATATATTAGGATTAAAATTATATCCTTTTCAAAGGATTATATTACGTGGAATGGCTAGATATCAAAATTCGATGTTTATAGCATGTAGGGGTAAATTCTTGCCCGATAATATAGAAATATATTATTAATAATTGAGAAAAATCGGTGAAGACTAAGTTTATAGAAATTTAAAAAATAGAGAGTGATATATAAAATGAAAGGAATATATAAAATAACAAATACAAAAAATAATAAAGTTTATATTGGACAAACTATAAATATAGATTGTAGATGGAAACGTCATAAAAATTTATTAAATAATAATAAACATATAAATACACATTTACAAAATTCATGGAATAAATATGGAGAAGATAATTTTAAATTTGAAGTGATAAAAGAATGTGAAAATAACAATGAATTAAATAAATTTGAAAGATATTATATAGAAAAATATAAATCAAATAATCAAAAATACGGTTATAATTTAACAAATGGTGGAGAAGGATGTACTTTAAATGAGTCTGTAAAAAATAAAATAAGTAAAAGTAAAAGAGGACAATTATCTAGTTTATCTGAAAAAGAAGTAACAGAAATAAAAATGTTATTATATTGTTTAATGGATAGAAAAGAAATATCTAAAATATTTAATGTTAGTGAAAAAGTTATAACACAGATATCAATGGGAAAATCTTTTGCTTATATTCATACTGAATTAAATGATAAAATACATAATTTAAAACAAAGATTAATACAAGAAAGAAATGATTATATACTAGAATTATTTGATAAAGGTATGAGAATAAAAGATATAGTCAATTATACTGATTATACATTAAGCATAGTTGAAAAATGTGTTTATAAATATAGAAATCCAGCCTATGAAACAAAAAAGAAATATCAAAAAATTTATGATGAGGTATTTAAACTTCATTCTGAAGGATTAAATAATGCTCAAATATCTAAAAAATTAAACATAGGTTGTAGTACTGTTGCAAGATATTTAAAAAAGGAAACCAACCCATATAAGGAATTACCTTATAAAAAGATAAATAAAGAATTAAAAGATAATATAATAGATTTATATTTTAATAAAAATAAATCTTCAACTCAGATATCAAAAAAGTACAATATATCCACAACTACAGTATTAAATACAATTAATAACTATAAATATGTTGATACCGAGGTGGATTAAATATATAAAAATATTTGGTTTACCGTAGAGCATAGAAACTGAAACTTATTATTTATAATAAGAATATAATGTTTCCACGAGTTTTCGACACCTTAACAAGTAAAGTTGAAGGTGAAAATGTATGCCAAGCTGAGTATGAATTGACATACTGATGACTTATAGTTTTAGTATTTTTAAACTATAGGAAATGAGGGAAACCTCCAGAGTCGGATGTGTGAATTGACACACTATTAATAGATAAAAAGCTCCGAGTTAATAACAAACTGCTTGGAAAATCATGGTTAACAGCAGTCTTTTTTATATGTATGGGTATATTATATCCAGGCATTAAATTAGGCATAGCATCGGGTATGGGTCAGCAAGCACGTAATGTAATAATTCAAAAAATAAAAGGTGAATTATCTAAAAATCCTGAAATTGCAAGAGAAATACAGTTCCCTATTAAAACAGGAGCTGATGATTGCGTAGTAACGTTAAAAAATGGTTCAGAAATAAGAGCTATTACCTTAGCACAAGATAAAGGTGGAGATTCAGCAAGAAGTTGGCGTTTTAATATAATTCTTGGTGATGAAGCTAGATTAATAAAAGATGATATTATAGAAGAGATATTAATACCAATGACTAAAACAAAAAGACAATCAGCAATATATTGGAATCAACCTGAAAAAGGTAAAATAATATTCTTATCTTCAGCACATTTAAAGATTAGTGATTTATATAAAAGATTTATGTATCATTATAATAAAATGATAGAGGGTTCTAAAGATTATTTTGTATGTTGTTTACCTTATCAAGTTGGAGTTCAATCTGGAATATTTGAAGAAGATGATATATTAAAAGAAAAAGAAAAACCAACTATGACTTTAGACAAGTTTTTATATGAATATTGTGGTATATTTGTTGGTTCTAATGGTGAAAGTTATTATCCATATGATTTAACTAATCCATCAAGAATATTAGAAAATTGTGAATTAAGTCAACCAAAACGAAGTAAAAGTGAATATATAATAGTTCATGATGTAGCTATTTCTAAAGCTAATAATTCAGATAATGCAAATACTCATGTAATAAAATTAAAACCTAGAAAAGATGGTTTATATTACAAAGAATTAGTATATTCTAAATCACATAATGGAATTTCATTACCTAAACAAATGGAATTTTTAAGAAAATTATATCATTTGCATTTTCCAAATGCTATAAAGATAGTAATAGATATGAGAGGAAATGGCGAAGCTTTACCTTCGTTATTTTATAGTCCTTGGGAATATAAAGATAATAATGGACAAGTTATAGAATATCCTCCTTTAATATTAGATGATGATGAAGAAGGTAAAAGAATCAAGGGTTCAATTCCTATATTAAAGGGTATAACTGCAACAAATTCATTAAATAATACTATGTATACATATATGAGAACTTGTTTTGAAAACAAAACATTAAGATTGTTATTACAATCTACAGATATGGATGAAAAATTTAAAAATGGAGAATTGTCAAAAGAAGAATTAGAATGTTTTGTTAATACTGATTTATTAATCACAGAATTAAGTAATATAAAACAAGACACAACAAATAATAATAATGTTGTATATGAAAGAATAGTAAAATCCCAAAAAAGAGATAGGGCTACAAGTTTAGCATACGGATTATCAGTTATACAAGCTATGGAACTATACAACATAAAAAATGTTATGGATGAAGAAGATGCCAATGATGAATTAATATATTTTTAAAAGAAAGGAGGAAATAATTTGGAAAAAAATCAATACCAAAAATTATATCATATAAATAACTCCAAACAAACTCAAGTAAAAGGAAATCAATTTGAAGAAAAAGCAAAAATGATTACTATGGGTTCGATAGAATCTAAATATTATGATGAAGATATATATTCTTTGGGATTCAGAACAAGAATGTTTAGACAAGGAATAATTAAAGATTTAGACTCTAAAGAAATAGAGAAATATTTAAAAAATCCTCAAAAAAATAAAAAGCAATTAAATCAATTATCAAAATGGTTTTATGTTTCAAATGGAGACGTATTTCAATTATATGATTTAGCAAGAGTATTATCAACATTAGATTATACAATTAATTGTATTGATAAAAATGATAAAAAATACGAGGATAATTTAAAAAAAATATCTAAAAATTTAAGAATTGTAAGACATAAAGAAGTAACTAGAGATATAATAAGTCAATTAATATCTACTGGAACAGTTTGTGGAGTGTGGTTAGGAGAAAAAGATAACATATATCCATTTATATTTGACAATCTAGAATATATATTTCCAGCTTATAGAGAAAATGGGAAGTGGAAAGTGTGGTTTGATTTAGCTTATTTAGATAAATTTTCAGATGTAGAAAGAAGCAGTTATATTAATCAATTAAAACCATATATAACTCAAAAAGATTATGATACATATAAAAGTACTCCTGAAAAATGTAGATATATTGAATTTCCAATTGAAAGAAGTTTTTGTCTTAGAACTCATACCTTGACTAGAAATCAACGTTTTGGTATACCTTGGGCTATACAGTCGATAATGGATTTACAGCATAAAAAAAAATTAAAAGATTTGGAAAAAACAGTTGCAAATAAAATAATAAATGCAACAGCAATTTTGACTATAGGTGATGAAAAAAATCCTAATTTAAAAATGGGTAAGAAAACCAAAATGAAAGTTTTTGGTGGAGTTAAAAAAGTATTATTAGACAATGAAGAAAATGGAGGAGTTTCAGTTGTAGGAATTCCTGAATTTGCAAAACTTGAATTTGAAAAAGTAGGGAAAGAACCATTAGACCCTGATAAATTTGAAAGTGTAAATTCAGATATTCAAAATGGATTAGGATATGCTAAAGGTTTAATAACTGGTAATGAAGGTACTTATGCTAGTAACAATTTATCTTTACAAATATTTTATTTAAAATTATCAGATATATTAGAGTCTATAGAAACAGAAGTATATGATAAATTTATAAATCTTACTTTAAATAACAAAAAATATTTAGATAGTTATTTTTTAGAGTATGATAAAACTATGCCATTAGATAAAAAGACTAAGTTAAATACTTTATTTAAATTAGAAAGTCAAGGATTTGCAATAAAACCTATAATAGAAATTTTAGGAATAGATTATTTATCATATATTAATCAATCTAAATTCGAAATAGAAACAATGAAACTTAGAGATAAAATATCTCCTCCTACAACTAGTTATACTCTTGGTAAAGAAAATAACAATACAAAACCTCAAGATGAAAGTAATGAAAATGATAGTACGGTGACTTCAAAAGAAAATGATGCTAATAATATGCCAAAGTCAAAGTAGGTGATTTAAATAGAAGATATAATTATAATAAGAAAAAAAGATTCATGTGAAATATTTTATAAAGGAAGTATAGTAACTATAAATTATAATGAGAGTCCTGAGATTAAAAGTATGACAGATGAAGAAATTATAAAATATTATGAAAATGGTTTTAAATTTTAAGAGAGGAGATTATTAACTGTTAAAGAAAACTTATAAAAAGTTATAAATATATGTTTACTTTTATAAGTTTTAAGATTTGGTTTTGAGTTAATAGAATATATAGCAAGTCTTTATAACTGTGAAATAGAAATAATTAACACTACTAAAAAAATCAGAACAACAAGAACTCGTTGAAGATTTAGTCCAAATAATAACAGTATTTAGTTGTAAACTTCAAGGTAAACGGGCTGTCAAGATAAGAAAATTAATTAAAGAATTAATAGAAGGTGGTGAGGGGGGTGATAAAATCAATAAAAGTAATGTTGATTCCCAACAACAAACAAAAGACTAAATTATTTCAATGTTTTGGAGTAGGCAGATTTGCTTATAATTGGGCTTTAGGTAAACAACAAGAAAATTATAAGAACGGTGGCAAATTCATTTCAGATAATGATTTAAGAAAAGAATTTACTAAATTAAAGAAAACTAAAGAATATGAATGGTTAAATCTGTATTCTAACAATATTTCCAAACAGTCTATAAAAGATGCTTGTGATAGTTATAAAAAGTTTTTCAAAGGATACTCTAATTTCCCTAAGTTTAAAAGTAAAAAGAAATCAAGACCTAGTTTTTATGTAGATAATGTTAAAATTAAATTTACAGATACTCATGTGAAATTAGAAAAAATATCTAATTCAACTAAAAAGAATAAAGTTAAACTAAATTGGATTAGGTTAGCCGAAAAAGGAAGAATACCAACAGATTGTAAGTATTCAAATCCTAGAGTAACTTTTGATGGTATTAATTTTTGGATAAGTGTAGGAATTGAAGTTGAAGAAAGTACAGCAGTGCCTACTAATAATGGAGTTGGAATTGATTTGGGTATAAAAGATTTAGCAATTTGTAGTGATAATAACACTTATAAAAATATTAATAAAACCAAAGAGGTTAAAAGATTAAAAAAGAAAAAACGTAGGTTACAACGTAAGGTATCAAGAAAATACCTAATAAATAAGAAAGGAGTACGTTATTACAAAACAAATAATATTATAAAATTAGAAAATCAACTTTTAAAATTAAATCATAGACTAACAAATATTCGTCATAATTATTTGCATAAAATAACTTCTGAAATTATAAATAGAAAACCAATGTTTATAGCTTTAGAAGATTTAAATGTAAAAGGCATGATGAAGAATAAACACCTATCAAAAGCTATTCAAGAACAATCTTTTTATGAATTCAAAAGGATTATATCTTATAAAGCTAATTGGAATAATATAAAAATAATAGAAGTTCCAAGATTTTATCCATCAAGCAAAATATGTTCTGAATGTGGCTCTATTAAAAAAGATTTAAAGCTTTCAGATAGAAAATATATATGTTTGGAATGTGGTTGTGTAATTGATGCAAGTATTAATTTGATGAAATATGGTCAATCAATAGCTTAATCACATACAAGATACCATTAATATGTACCGAGCGTTAGTCGGGAACTTAAGCCTTTGGAGTGCTAAGCCCATATGAGTAGATTAATTTCAAAAATGAGTACAATGAAGAAGGAAACAAACATAAAAGTTGAATTTATAACTTTTTATAAGTTTTGTGTAACGGTGAAATAAATGACTGAAGTAAGTAGAACTTTTAAAATGAAATTAGATAAATTAAATAAAGTTTATAATGAAGATAATTTAGAAGACCCTACTCTTTTAAAGGCTACATTTATAATATTAGAAATAAATAAAAAATCAGAACATAATGAAGTTATAACAGAAGAAGAAGCTTTAAAAATGGCGAAAACTATGGCTTTAAAACCATTAACATGTCAATATACACCTACTAGCAATTATTTTATTCCAGATGACCATTTTGGAAGTCATGGTGTATATAAAGAAAAATTCAGATTAGATGGTAGTGAATATTTAGCTACAAAAAGTTTTGCTATAGGTGTCGCAAAAGAAGGATGTTGGGTAGATACAGTAGAAAAAGATGGAGAACAAGTAAAAGTTTTAAAATGTGATTTTTATTTATGGGTTACAAGATATTTAAATATATGTTCTCTAATGGAAGAAATATTTAAAAGTGGTGCAGAACTATATTCTAGTTGTGAATACACATATAAAAAAGAGGATGTAGAAGTAATTGATGGAATTAAATATCCTAAAAATTTAATATTTCAAGGACATTGTTTGTTAGGACGTAGGGAAGATGGCTCAATAGTAGAGCCAGCTTTTGATGTATCTAAAATGACAAGTTTTAATGAAAAATGGACTTCTACAGTTAATGAATTTATTAAAATTAACAATGAAAAAGAAAGGAATGATAATATGTTGATATCAAAAGAACAATGGTTGACTGTTGTTAATGAAATGTCACAAGGAGAAATAAAAAGTAGTTTATATGACGCTTTATCAAAGGTAATGACTGCTGATGAATTTTATGGAATATGGATAAGCAGTTGGAATGTTTATGATACTTATTTTGTATATGAAAAGCCAATAGATAATGCCTACAAATATTATAAAGTTAATTACACAAAAACTGAAACAGAGGTAACAATAGACTTTGAAGGCAAAGTGGAAGTAAAATTCTCTGAAATGTGGACACCAGTAGAAGATTCTGAAAAAGTAGTAAATGAAAAAGAAAAAGAAATAACTTCTTTAAATGAAAAGATTACCACTTTAAAAAATGATAATACAACACTTAATGAAAAGATAAAGACCCTTGAAAGTGATAAAACTACATTAAATAGTAAAATTGTATCTCTTGAAGGAGAAAAGGTAAGTTTAAATGAAAAATACGAACAAGCTACTAATACGGTTACCGAACTAAATGAAAAAGTATCTGTATTACAACCCATAGTAGATACATATAACAAAGAACAATATGAAAAGACATTAAATGAAAAAATTGCTTATTATGAAAACAAATTTTTATCATTAAATGCTAAAGATAAATTTAACGCCAAAGAAACTCAAGATTTAATAGTTAAATCATTAAATGATATAGATGCTAAAGAAAAATTAAATGATATGATAATTGAATTAGTACCTCAATTTAATGAAAAACAAGATAATAAAGATGGAAAAATAATTGGAGAAAATGATGTAACTTTTAATGAATCAAATGATATAAACATACCTGAAAAAGAAGATGTTACAAAGTCAGATTTCGATAGTATGTTTACAATAGAATAATAAATTATTTAATTTAAGGAGGAATAATAAATGGCAAGTAGAATAGAAGATTTTATTAATTTAAGAGGAGAATATGGAGTAGGTAACTTAAACTCATGGGAAATGGAACAAGTAAATGAAGGTGCTTGTGTTGCAGATGATAAAATTGAGAACTTTACAATGGTAGAATTATTTTTCGAGAATGAAGATTCTGGAAACACAACTACACCTATTATAAGAAAATGTAAACAACTAACAGATGTAACAAAACCACAATATTTAATTGCTTCAGTAGAAAGACGAGTTGACTATTCACCAATATTTACAGAAGAACTTTGTGATTTCTATAATAAGAAAGGTGAACAAGCTGGTATCTTTCATATTCCAGTGGGTAAAAGATTTGAAACTTCAAGTTTTAAAATGTGTGAAGAAAGTGGTAAGGAAGTAACAGAAATAAAAAATGGTATGGGGGCTTATTTTGACCCAACAGAAAAGAAGTTTGTAGTAGTAGATTTAACTAAGGCACCTGATAATTATACAAATTCTTCAACAAAATTAGTTGTTGTTGCAAATGGTGATGAATTAGCTACTTTATGTGGAAAACAATTAATTAGATTTGAAGTAATAGCATAATAAAAAATATATAAAAATGAAGGGAGAACAATTAATGAGTAGATTAGATGAAAATAAATTAGTAAAAGTAGGAGTTATGGTTTGTAATGAAAAAGCAGACGTTACATATGATAATGAAACAAAGAAATATATCGCAACAGATAATGGTTATATAAAACAATTGTGTGAGAAGGTATTTGGAGATGGTTCAACTAATCCAGACCCATCTATGTTACACCAATTTAATAACATATTAGTTAAAACAGCAGACCATATTGTAGAACCAACAGTAAAAGAGATGTTAAGTGCATTAGCAAACTATCAAACTGTTCCAGTAACAGCGACTATATTTTATGATATTCCATTATTAAAAAATAGACCTAGAATTATGTATACAGCTGTTGGCTCTACAGCAGATTTAGTAAGAATTGACCAAAGTGAACAAAAGAAAATGGCTATAAGAAGAGTGCATACTTTTGCAACATATTATAATCCATTAGACTTTGTTACTGATTCTGTTAATACTTTTAATGAAACAATTAATAATTTAGCAGAAGAAAAAGTAAGAAGATATTATAATCTTGTAATGCAATGTATTGATAAGGCTGTAGGTGGAGATATTCCAACTAAAAATTCTATACAAGAAGCAAATATTACAATTAAAGATTATAGAAGTTTAGAAGATAGATTTATTAGATGGGGAGGTAAACCAGTATTAATAGCTGACTCTATATTAATAAATCATTTAGCTAATCAATTAACTCAAACTACTAGTGACTATAGAAGTAATAATTTAGCTGATGAATTAAGAGAAGCTTTACAGATTACTAATTTCTCAAGAACAACAGCCGTTAATATGAATAATCCATTTATTGATATGAAAGGTACAAAAACAGAATATCCAGTAAATAAAGGATATATATTTGCAGGTGCATTACAAGGGAAGAAACCAGTTCAAATAACTGAATTTGGTGGAATGAGACAAACCTCTGAAGTTGAAACTTCAGCTAAGAGAATTAAATTACAAATAGATTTTGAAGCTGATGTAACTTTATTATACGGAAGATTAATAGGTGTAGTAGAAGATGAATCACTTAGCATTTAATTAAATAAATAAAAAGTGGGTAATTTATAAATAGATTACCCACCTAAGTTTTAATAAAAAGGAGAGACTAATTTATGGATAATGATAAGGTAATTTTAGCAAGATATAGAAAAGGGGATTATGTAGTAAATGACCCAACAACAAGAAAAAGATATTTTTGGGCTGGTTCTAAAGGGAATATGATAAGTAAATTATCAGTACCAAGAGAAACATTTGATTGGTTAGCAATGAGTACATCATGTTTATCAAAAGGTTCTCTAGTAGTTGTAGAAGATAAAGATAAAGAAGAATTAAATTATACTACAGATTTAGAACAATTGACTAATAATGTTCATACTAGAGAAGAAATTGAAAAAATATTAACAGGAAACTATAAAGCTATGGAGAAAAAGTTAAATGAAATAACTAGCATTGATGAAAAGAAATTTGTACTAGAAGTTGCAAAAGAATTAAAAATTGACTCTTCAACAAAAAGAGCATTTATTGTAAAATGGGCTGGAATAGAAGGTTTATCTACTGATGAAATATTTTCTTCTGAAGATGAGTAGATAAAATTAATATATAAGGTAGGTGTTAATTTTATATGGATGAAACTACAACTTATGATGATATATTAACTTCTTTTATAACAAATTGTAAGGTTAGTAGGAAATTAATACCTACTAATGAAGATATTTTAAAAGAATGGATTCAAAATGGAATAAAATTATACAATAATAAAATGAAAAAATACGAAGATGATTTTAATTATCCTATAACAGGAGATGATGTTATAGAATCATTAGATGTAAAATTAACAGATGATGAATTATTAATTTTAATTAATATAATGAAATTAGTATTTTTAAAAAATGAAAAAACTTTATTTGTTAGTAAATACGGTGTTTTTCAAAAAGAATTTGGTATAAATAATTATAACGCTCAGGCAAATGCAAAAGATTTGGAAATAACTGAACAAGAAAAAGTTATAGATGAATTAATTGTAAATGCATTAGATGATTGGAGTCCTTATTAATGAGAACTTTTAGTGATGAATATTTTGGAGACCATAATCAAAGAATCTTAGATGATGCAATTTATATGTTTGAAGAATCTTTAGAAAGTTTAGAAGGATTTGATATAACAATAAATAATAAAACTAAAACTAGAGCATATATAACAAATAATATAAATGAATATCTTGAAAATAAAGAAATGAGAGCTATGAGTGTTAGAAATGAAATAGAATTAGAAAAAGGAGATTATATATATTTTGAAAACAAAATTTGGATAGTTTTAACAGATATAGATAATCATAAATCTCATAAAAGATGTAAAATAGTAAAATGTAATAGAATTATTAATTTAATAGGGTGTCCTCAACAATATGCATATGCAGATGATAGTTCTTACGGTCAGAAGGGTGTAATTAATAGTACAATGATGACATATACTGATGGACAAGTTAAATTATTGACTCAAAATAATGAATATACTAAATCTATTCCATTAGGGTATAGATTAATATTTGCTAATAGTAAAAATATGGTCTATGAAGTTAGTAAAAATGATATTATGACTACTGAAGCAAGTAGAAGAATTATGCTTAAAGAAACTGATTTTGATTCAAGAGATGATTTAGAAAATAATATTGCTTATAATGAAAAGAAATTGGAATTAAATGGTTATGTAAATCCAGATACACCAATAATAGAAACTAAATATAAAATAGTAGATACAAAAAAATATTTACATAATGAATATTGTCCAGATGGATACGATGGAAAAATGAGATATAATTATACAACAAAAATATTTGTTGAAGATGAAAAGGGAAATGATTTATCAGATGTTGTTTTTGATATAGAAACTAATATAGATAAATTAAATAGTAAATATAAAGTAATTAAAATTATATCTCAAGGTAATAATTTTATAGAAATAAAAAATGTAGCTGGTGCTTCAGATAAAGATTTAAATATTATATTTAAAAAAGATAATATTAAATTACCTATAAAAATTAAATTAGATAGGTAGGTGATTATTATAAATTCTTTATATGAAAATAGAGATATAACAGATGGATTAGAAGGACTCATTCCTTTAAACGAAGGTGGAATATTAGCTAGTCAAGAAAATTTAAGAAAAGCTATAGCTTATCAATTATCTCATGCTAATGATTTTTTAAAATATTTATATTATCCTACAGTAAGTCCTTTATCAGAAGATGATTTTATTGATGAAAATGGTAAATTTATAAAAGGTAAAGAAACAATATTTGATGAAGAAATAAAAGATAAAATTTTATATTTTGAAAAAAGAATACCAACTAATAATCCAGATAGCGTAAAGACATGTTATTTTACAATGGATATGTCATGTGAATCAATAAATGGAAATTATGCAAAAGTTAATATTGAAATGTATATAATGGTAAATGAATCTTTATTAAATTTATATGACAGTTCAAGTAGAATAGCTAGAATAGGTATAGAAATAAATAAAATTTTAAATCATTCAATAGGAGAATTTGTTGGAGAATTAAAATTTAAAAGTGGATATGATATAAATACTCCTTCAACTTATAGAGGGTATAGAATGGTATACACAGCTACAGATTTTAATAGGTGATTTTTATGTTTAATTATAATTATAACTTAAAAGACAAAGATACTTTTTATTGGATACATAACTTATGTATGATTGGAGATATAATACCATTTTATAACAAAACAATACATATACCAAAAGTAAAAGATATTATGAGTTTAAGAAAAACAGAATATTTAACTTTAATAAATATTTATTCATTAGATAAAAAAAGCTTTTTTTATACTGAAGATTTAAATAAAGTGAAGGATATAGATTTTTTTAAAATATTATTAGATTCAAATGATGTAGAAAAAAATGAATATTTTAAGACACTCTTATTTACAAGTTTATCTTATTTTTTGCAAGAAGATATGAAAAATTTTTATATAGTTCCAATTCAAGATAAGATAAATATATATATAAATTCTGATAATAATATGTTCGTTTTAAATTCTGAAAAATTTAAAGAATTATCTGCAATAATGAGATTAATATTTAAAACAAATATATCAGATATTAGTAAAGAAAGAGTTGAAAAAGAAAAGTTTCAAAAGAATTTTGGAAAAGTAAAAAAACGTTTTGCTAAATTATTAAAAGCAAGAGAAACTAGAGAAGAAGAAAATGATGAAACAAAAGAATTTTGCAATATATTTAACGTAATATTACCTATGAATAATTTTGATTATAACAGTATATGCAATAAAAATGTATATCAATTTTATAATGACTATATGATATATAATGCAAAAACAGTAGAAGATTTCAATTTTAATATATATTCTAGTGGTAATGTATCGTTAAATAAAGATTTTAATATAGATAAAGATATTAAAGCAAATATTAAAAAGTTAATTGAATACAAAAATGATTGTATTTAATAAATATATAAAAATATTAAGGAGGAATTAATTAATGGGACAAGCTGGACTTTTATCTGGTGTTAAAGACGCTGGAAATGTTAGATTTATAGGGCTTACTAGTAATGAATTGGGGTTAGACTTAGATTATGCTAATAAGTTTGAATTAAATTTAAGTGAAGATGGTAGAGATTATGCCATGGTGAATGGTGTAGTTCAAGCTGTTGCATTTCCAGGTCAAATAACAGGTACTTTAACAATAGGATTAGATTTAATAAATGGAGACATTCAAGCTTTTATGTTAAGAAGTAAGATGTTAAAGGGATTAAATGATATTCTAAAATGTGAAAAATTTAAATTAACAGAAGACAATCAAACATTAACAACTAAAGAAACACCTACTCAGATTTTTGAAGTATGTACATTAAAAAGAGATAATAGTAAAAAGCAAAGATTAGCAAACGCTACATTAAATGAAGATGGTAAAATAATTGTTTCAGGAGGAAAAGTAGGAGATGTAGTTAGGGTTTATTATTTAACTCAAAAGAACGTAAATCATTTTACAATGACTACAGATGAAGAAGTGTCAGAAAATTATATAGCTTACGCTGATGTAATAGGTAAAACTTGGGCTGGTGGAGATGCTATGCCATTTCAATATAAGTTATATAGTACATCTCCTCAGAAATCATTAGATTTACAATACGATGGTAGTGCTGTATCAAACTTCGAACTAACATTCGATATATTAGCTGATGTTGATGGAAATATTGTAAGTTATTCAGAAGTTAATGAAGATACAGAAGAATTACCAGAAACAGCAATAATTCCAACAGTAGTTGTAGCTGTTGCTGATGATACTGCAAATACAGTTACATTAGGATTTACTAAACCAGAAAATGCAACAAGTATTATATTAAAATATAGTACAGATGATTCTACATGGACAGAAGTAAATACAGAAGGAAGTATAAGTGAAATAAGTATTCCAGCACCACTTACTTCTGCAAATGATAATGTAGTTGTTTCTAATATAACTGGTGACGGTACATATAAATTTAAATTAGTTGTAGATGGAGTAGATTCATCTATTTCTAATAGTGTAACATTTACTGCATAATTAAATACTTATAAGGCGTATCTTAAATGATACGTCTAATTAAATATTTAAAAATTGGTGGTGAAATGATGTCAAAAACTTATAATAGTTTTGAAGAAGCATTAGATGATTTATTCAAAGATGTAAAAGAAGCAATGGTTATAGATGTAAAAGATAAAAGTGAAAAAACATTACATGAATATTCAAAACGAATAGGAGAAATGTATACTGAAAAAACATGGGAAGATAGATATGATAGAAATCCTAATGATGAAAACGCCTTTGAAAATGAGCATAATATAATTACTGATGTTGTAGAAGATAAAAATGAAATAACATTAAATACACATAATATTGCTAAAGGTGAAATATATGATAAAGATATATATTTAGATGAAATAATAGAAACAGGAAAAGGATATGAATATGGGAATCCACCACCTAGACCAGTAGTACAAATAACTCAAGAAGATATGGATGAAAAACTAGAAGATATCATTAATAATAGCTTAAAAAGAAAAGGTTGGAAGATAAAATAAATAAAAATTTAAGGAGAGATGGTTATGAATAAATTTTTAGAAAATGAAAGAATTAAAGAAGTTATATATACTGTGAGAAGTGGGAAAGAACAAATAGTATTTAAATATCCAAATTTAACTCAAAAAAGATATATAAAAGATATGTTAGATAAAAATAAAGAAAGAATAATAAAAAATAATTTTACTTTAACACACGAAGTTGAAATTTATAGATACATAATGAAGAATTTATGTGGAATGGATGGACTTGAAGATTATTCTGATATTGAATTAATGAATTTATTAAATCAAAAAAGAAATGTAAAAATACTTAGAACAAAAATGGAAAATTTAACATATGAATTATTTGAAGAAGTTTTAAATGAACAAGAGAAAGAATTGGAAATACTTAATATAACATTAAAAATAATAGATAATAATAATAAAGAAAAGAATATTGAAGATTTAATGTATAAAGTATTTAAAGATATTACAAATGTTGATGATAGAGAATTAACATTAACAAAAATAAAAGAGTTAAGCGATAAAATAAAAAATAATAATAAAGATAAATAAGAGATGACTTAAACGTTATCTCTTTTATTTTTTAACAAAAATAATAAAGGAGATGGATTTAGTTGTCAAAGGTAAAATTATCTGCATATATAGACAAACACGAAACTTTAAATAATATTAATAATATTATAGATAATTTAAAGTTAAACAATATAAATTTAGATATAAACTTTAATATAAAAGATTTAAATTCTCAAATAAATAATGTTTATTCTGATTTAAATAAAAGTTTAAATAAAAATATAGAAACACCTAAAATAAATAACAATAAAACAGTTGAAAGTATAGAACAAACAGGAGAAATTGTAGATAAATTAATAAATAAAATTAAACAAATAAAAGGTAACTCAATTTCTATAGATAATATTTTAGGCGATAACGTAAAAATAAAAGATACTAGTAAAGATATAGATGAAATACTTAATAAAGTAACTAAAATATCTTCCACATCATCAACTTTTAAATTAGATGATGACATGGTTAGAACAACTAAAAATGTAACTACATTAAAAGATGAGTTAGGTAATTCAATAAGTATTATAAAAGATTTACAAACTGGAATAACTACTATAACGCCTAAAGTAAATTTTGAAAAACAAGAAAAAGAACTAGATAAATTTAATCAAAAGATAAAGGAAATGACACAACAATTAAATATATATAAATCTAATGGATTTTTAAATAATTCTACTTATGATAATTTATCTAAAAAACTTGGTAAATTAGAGTTTGGTGATAGTGAAGAAAAAATAAAAAATTTACAAAAATCAATAAATAATTTAGGCAGTTCTGAAAAAGGTGTTTATAAATTTCAGAATAACATTAAAAGTATCAAAGAAGAATTCAATAATTTAAAATTAAATGATAATTTTTCAAAAATAGATAATTCTGATATAGAAAAATACAACAGTTCATTGAAAGAAATTGAAAGCACATTAAATAAATTAAAGAAAAACAGTCAAAGTGTTACTGGTTTAGAAGTTACTTCTTCATTAGATAACTTTAAAAGTTCATTCTCTAATATTCAAAGTCAAGTTAAAGAATATGATAGTTTAGCTAATGTTATGGCTAAAGTTAGAGAACAATCTGAATTAAAATCTAATAATCAAGCAAATAAAGATGAATTAAATCAAATTAATGCAATAAATAAAGCTTTAGAAGAAGAGTATATTCAAAAACAAAAAATATCAGAACAATTATCAAATACACAAAGTAAACTAAGTATTACTAAAAATAATGGCTTTGTAAGTGAAAATTTAATAAATGAAGTGCAGGGTGATATTAATTTATTACAAAATGCTTTAAATAATATAAATACTGATAAAGCTGAAAAAGAAGTAGATGAATTATTATCTAAAATAACTAAATTATCAAATGAAGATTTATCTAAGTTATCAAAGACTGAAAAAATAAGTGTAGCAACACAATCAATTAGTTCAGAAGTCAATAAACTTAGCAATTCATCACAACAAGTTGTAAGATTAAGTAAAACCATATCTACACTAGAGAATAATTTAGATAGTTTAAAAAATAAATATGATAAACTTGTAGATAAAAATCCAGAAGAATTACAGAAAGTTATTACAGAAATAAATAATTTAAAAAATACATTAAATAGTATTCAAAATGGTAAATTAATAGATAATTTAGATATTACTAACACATGTAATAAGGCAAGGGATTCTTATAGTAAATTATCAAACGTTGTAAAGGATAGTGGATTTAAAACTGGTAGACAAGATGTAACTAGTTTTGGGGAAGCTTTAAAAAATGCTTTTGGTAATGTAGGAATATACATGGGTAGTGCAATGGCATTACAAAAAATATTTGATGTTATGAAACAAGGTATAAAAGATGTTATTTCTGTAGAATCTGCATTTGTTTCTCTAAGAAGAATTATTGATATGACTGATGAGGATGCTAAAAATTTACAAACAGAATTTGGTAAAATGGCTTTAAATTTAGCTACATCAACTACTAATATAACAAACAGTATAACTGATTTTGCCAAATTAGGATATACATTAGATGAAGCTAAAATGTTAGCTACAGAAACTCAAAAATTTAATCTAGCTGGTGATATAAATAATTTAGGTGAAGCTACTACAGATGTTGTTTCAACATTAAAAGGTTTTAAATTAGAAGCTAGTGATGTAACTGATGTAGTAGATAAAATGAATACTGCTAGTAATAAATATGCTGTAAGTGCAAAAGATATAGCGGAAATTTTAAAAAGAAGTTCTTCAGCTTTAAGTGTTGCTGGAAATGACATAAAAGAGTCTATTTCTTTAGGTACTGTAGCAAATGAGGTAAACATTTTGAATTGCCTCCTTTATATAGAAATATATAATGAAAAATTGAGAAAGAAAACTGGAAGGCTAAATATATAAAAATATTTTATATACATGCTAATCAGAGTGGAAGGCTATATTTAAAAGTATAGTCACACGCAACGCATAGGGATTGAAACTATTATAAAAATAATAGAATATAATATCCGTGTATTTTATACACAGTCATATATTTTATGACTCCACGAGTTCTCAACATCTTAGCAAGTGAAGTTGAAGATGAAAAGATATGCTAAACTGGACTAGAATTGACTAGTTGATGAAAATGAGGGAAACCTCCAGAGACTAAGATAAAAAACTTAGTGTTAATAACAAGTTGCGTTCAAGATTCAAGTAAGGTGGGCACAGCGCTTAAGACCTTATCTACACGTATGATTAAAGTAACTAAAGAAAACCCTAAATACAGAGAAAAATTATTAAATATAGCTAATGTAGATATAATGGATGGAGATAAATTTAAATCTACATTTGAAATTTTTAAAGAATTAGGAGCTGTATGGGATAAACTTTCAGATGTTGATAAATCAAATATAGGTTCTAATTTATTTGGTGCTGAAAATATCAATACAGCATATGCGATTCTTGAAAACTACAAACAGTTAGATAATGTAATGAATGACTTAGAAGATTCAGCTGGTTCAGTTAATGATGAATATAATCGTTACATGGACTCTACAGAAGCTAAAGTACAACAATTTAAAGAAGAAGTTTCTCAGATATGGACAAGTTTAATTTCATCTGATTTAACTAAAGGAGTTATGGATTCTGCAAATAAACTTATAAAATTATTTGGAGATGGAAAACTTGTTTTAGCTGGTTTTGGTTTAGTTTTATCAAGTATTTTTAAAGGTAAAGTTGGAAATGATTTATTTACCTCTTTCACAAATTTAATACAAAAAATAATACAAGCAAAACAAGAAGGAGAATTACTTAGTAAAACAATAAATAAAATAGGTAAAACCCAATTACTTTTAGGTGGAATAACTGCTGGATTAATGATATTTGATATAATATCATCTAAGATACAAGAAAATAAAGAAGAAATAGAAAGATTTAATGAAGAAGCTGTAAATGGTTTTAGTAAAACTAATGAAGAAATTAGAACTAGTGAGGATTTATTAAAACAGAAACAAGATTTAGAAGAAAAACTAAATAGCAACACTTTAAGTAGTGGGAAACAAGAAGAATATAAAGAGAAATTATTAGAAATAGAAAGACAATTAGCTGAGACTTTGCCCGATTCTACTTCAGGATATGATGAACAAGGAAAGAAAATTGCTGAGAATACAGAATTAATTAAAGCACAAATAGAAGCAAAAAAACAAGCAACTGTAAATGATGCAAAAAAAGTATTAGAAAATAATGGAGAAAATTTCTTAGGTTTTAATGGAATTTATTCTCAAATACAGCAAGCTAGAGCGTTAAAGAAAACTTTAGATAGTTTTAAAAATACTGAAGATGGAATGGCTGTAAATTATAAATATTCTGAAATAATTGATGATACTATAGGTAATAAATTCGAAGTAGATAATAAGCATAATAAAGAATTAATGAATGAAGCCCAAAATGATTATGATGAATTTATTAAGCAATTTAGTCAAAAAAGAATGGCTATTTTACAATTACAAGAACAAGGTTTATCTAATGATGATATATCATCTATTTTAGGAATATCACCTGATTCATTTATTCATGCTTTAGATGAGTTAAATAATGTACAAGAAAAAGAAGAAAAAATAATAAACGAACCAGTAATTAAAAAAGGTAATACTGATGATATAAAATTATTTACTGAAAATCTAAATGAAGCAAGAAATTCATTAAAACAATTTGGTGATGATGGATTAACTACAGACCAATTAGAAGATTATGAAAATAAATTGAGTAGTTTGTTTAAAGAGACATTTGAAGGTCAAGAATTTAATGTTGGTTCTAAAATTTATGATATTGGTTATGCATTATCAGATTTACAAAAAACAGGTGATTTATCAGCAACTTCAATATCAAATTTAGCAAAATCTTTACCAGACTTAGATTTAGCTAATATGTCTACAGAAGAAAGAGTAAAAGCTTTAACTGATGCTTTAAATGAACAACAAAAAGTGATTGAAAAACAGTCCCAAGACTCAATAAAAACTGCACAAGCAACAGTCACATCATCAATTGAACAATATAGTAAAATAGTGAAATATCAAAAACAACTATCGGAAAATGGTGGAAAAATTACTTTAGATTTAGCAAAAGAATTTTCAGATACAAAGAATGGTTCATTTACTGATTTCATGGGTAATCCAGAGGATATGAATCAAATTTCTGAATATTTTAAAAATAAAATGCAAGAAATTGCTAATTCACATGCTGAAGCTATGGACACACTAAAGGCAAATGACCAATCTTATTATCAAGAAGTTTTAGCTACTGGTGATTTAACTAATGAAAAAATAAGGGAATGGGCTTCTCATTTTATGGATGTTAATTCTGAGTCTTATCATTTTGATTTAAATGAATATACTACAGTTCAACAAGCCAAACAAGGAATAATAGAGTTATTAAAACAAAGATTTGCTGAAGTTTGTTCTAATATGACTGGAATTGGTGCAGAAGAATATGAAAAAGATATGGGTAACTATACCACTATTCAACAAGCTAAACAAGGAGTAGCACAAAAATTAGGACAATCAGTAGCACAATTTTTATCTGATACATTAAAAATAGGTGCTGATTCATATGAATTAGATTTTAAAAACTTTAAATCTGTTCAAGAAGCTAAAGCTGAGTGTTTGAAAGTATTAGGAGAACAATTCGATGCTATTAATAAGAAAATTGGAGAAGATTGGGTTGATTTAAATGTAAAATATAAAAACACAATTGAAGGAATACAGGAAAATCATCCATGGACTCCAGAAGACCAAAAGAACTACAAACAACAACTTGAAAGTCAGTTAAGAAATGACGTTGAATCTAGGCGTTTAATTGCTGAAAAGATGGAAGAAATTAGAAAACTTGAAGTACCAGACTTAAATAGAAATCTTTCAGACTTAAATCCTTTAGATAAGATTGATACAGACAATGGTAAAACTAATAAAGATAATAAAAAAGATACACAAAAAACTATTTCTTTAATAGAAACAGAAATTGATAGATATAAAACGCTTGTAGAAAGAATAAAAGCATATCAAAATGCAATAGAACAGATTAATACGGAAAAAGAAAATAAATCTATTGCAGAACAAAATAATATATTATTACAACAAATAGGTTTATATAATCAATTAAAACAAGCACAAATAAATTTAAGAAATGCTAAACAAAATAGCTTAAATGAACTTAGAGGAATATTAGCTAGTAATGGATTTAGTTTTGAAGATAACGGTGTAATTCATAATTATACCCAACAATTAGAAGCTATAAAACAGGCTAAAAATGCTTTAATAAAACAAAATCCAGATAATAAAGATTTATCAAAACAGTTTGAAAAGATTCTATCTTATGCAAATGAATATGATACTTTAATTACATCTGATATACCTAGTTTAAACAAAGAGATTTCTGATATATGGAATAAGATAGTTAGTATAAATAAAGAAATATTATCTAATAAAGCTAAAGAATATTTAGATAAAAAACAAGAATATATTGATAAAGAATTAGAAAGTATTGAAAATATAAATGAACAAAGAGAAAAAGAAAATAATTTACTTAAAGAAAAAGAAGAATTACTTGATAAACAAAAAGATGTTGCTAAGGCAGAACAAAAGTTAGAAGAAGCTAAAAGAACTAACGATTATGAATTAATTAAAAAGAGACAAGAAGAATTAGAAGAAGCACAAAAAGCTAATAATGACACCATATATGAACAAAATTATAGTGCTGGTACTGAAAGACTTAATGATGAAAAAGAATATTTAAATGATTATATGGATAAATTAAAAGAAGCTTTATCTGATGAGAATTTACTTAAATTAGCACAACAAGGAATTAATGATTTAACACCTACTTTAAATAGTTTAGGTCAATTAACTAATAAGATTCCAGAAACTTTTAATAATATAAATAATTATACATCTAATTTAACAAATGAGTTTACAAACTTTAATACTACATTAGATGAAATTCAAAAGAAATTAAGTAATATAAATACATTAAATATTCCTAATTTAAATACTGGATATATTAGTAGTCCAGTAAATAGAAATAATAAATCTGTTACTGTAAGTAAAATAGAAATAAATAATACTATAAATGGAGGAGATACTCAAGAAGTAACTAAGAAATTAAATGAACTAAATAATGGACTTGATGATAGAATAGTTAATAAAATAGGACAGTTATTAAACAATTAAGACGGAGACATATTATTGTCTCCTCTTTTTAAAATTGAGGTGATAAATAAAAATATGTTTGATTTTAATAATGGAGGGTATATAACTTTCAATGGAATCTCTAGTAAGAAATATAATTTAAAATTAATGACTAGGAAAATAACATCTGATTCATTAGATGTTATTTCTGGTATTGATAGAGAAGTTGTAGAAGAAGATGGCATAGGACATACTTCTCAATTCTTAGAAATAAAACCTAAGAAAGAAAATATAACTTTTGAATTAGTTAAAGCAACAAAAAATAATGTGGCTGAAAGTTTTACAGAAAAGCAACTAAGAGAAATAAAAAGGTGGTTATATACAGAAGAAGGATATAGACCTTTAAAAGTTAATGGATATACATATGATGTTATATTCGTTGACTTAGAACAATCTTTAGTTAATGCTAAAGGACAAGGTTCATTGGTATTAACAGTAACTACAGCAGATGGATTAAAACATAGTAATAAATGTATAGTGGACATAGTAAATAAAAATAATAATATGTCTAGGATAGAATATTTTTATACTAATTTTACAGTAGGGACATCTGTGACAACAGAATTGCAAATAACACAATTAGATGAAAATAAAGGAGATATTATATTATCTAGTAAAACTAATCCTAGTAAAATAATAATTAAAGATTTAAATTATTTAGAAACTGCTAGAGTTATAAATGGAGAAATATATTCAATGCAAGATGATTCTCATAACTTATTTACAAATACGATAATTAATTCTGCTGATTGTTTTCATGTTAATTATGGTTATAATGAAGTTGAATTAGAAGGTTTAGCAAAAATACAATTGGCATTTAGGGCAAATTATTCATGGTAAATTATTAGAAGGGAGGAATTTATTATTCAATATTTAAATTTAAATCAAAAGGTAGATTTAGTTACATTTACATTAATGAAAAATGCTAAAGAAAGCTTATATATAATACCTAATGAATGTATTGTTAATGGAGAAATAAAAAATGATTTAACAATGGACGATATAAGTTCATTTCAATTAAAAATATATAAATATAAAAATATAAATGGTAAAAGTGAAATAAATAGATTATTTAATTTAATAAGACCTAGACAACAAATAATAAGTCAAATTACTTATGCTGAAAGAAATTTGGACGGTTCTAATAAGGTTAGAAAAAGAAGATGGATAATAACTTCTAATCCTAATATATACAATGAAGGAAATGAAAATTGTTATAAATTATTTAAAGTGGAAGAATTTCAATCTATTTTAAAGGGTAAAAGATTAAAGTTTTATCAAGATAATACAATTCAATTATGGAATAAAGAAAAAGAAGAAAATAAAGAAGGTATACTTGATAATTTTGAAGAACAAACAGGATGGAAAATAGATTATGTAGATGAAAATGCTAGATATGAGACCATTAAAGCTATGGGCACAGTAGAAAAAGTATTACAAACTAATTATATAAGCAATAAAGTAACGACAGGTGGTTTATTATTTTCTTTTAATATAAATACTAATTTGACAGAAGGAGAAGATATTTATTTTCAATTTGATTATAAAAATGGAGTTGTGTCTAATTCTTTAGGTAAAGTTATGGAAGGGTATGATAAGTCTAATTCATTTGGCAATGAACCTGTTAATAGTAATATAGTAAAGATAGATGGTTATCATTATTCTATAGCTGGAAATAGATATGGTATAAAATATATATTAACTTTGAAAAACGGGAATATAGCTGAAAGATATGCTGATTTTTATAATTGTGTTGATAATAAATTAACTATAGATGAAATTAAATTTACTTATGAAACAGGTAAAGAAATAGAAAAAACAAGTAAAAAATTCATAAATATAGATAGTGATGTAGATGATACTTGGTGGAACTATTTAAATACTATACAAGATAAATTTAATTGTTTATTTGTATTTGATAGCTATACAAGAACTATGAGTTGCATAAGTAGAAATAGTTTAAATACAGAAGGAAAATATAGTTTTAATTTCAATAAAAATTTAATCAGTTATGAAACTGAAAGCGAAGATAGTACATTTATAAATGGTTTAAAGGTAACTTCTAGTAATGAAGATGTTTCTATAGTAAGTCAAAATTATTTTGGTGATGATACTATATATGATTATTCTTATTATGTTAAAAATAATCTTATGAGTGATGAATTAATAAATAAATGGAGAATATATGAGACGATATTAATTGATTATCAAAATCAATGGAGTGTATTACAAGATTTATTATCTGTTTGTAAACAGCAAAAATTAAGGACAGATAATGAAATAACTACTTTATCATCTCAAGAAGACGTGTTAATGTCATTATTAAATAACTATCAAAATAATAATGATACTACTAATCAAGCTAGAATAAAATCAGAATTAGATGAGGTCACTAATAGAAGAAATAAATGTGTCCAATTAAGTAATTCTCTTGATAATTCTATTAAAGAATACTCAAATAAAATAGCAATTTTAAATGAAAATTCGAAGCCAAAAAACGTTACCAGTAGGGGAGAAAAAATCTTCACAGATGATAATATTCAAGAATTAAATGATATTACTTATATTGAAGAACTTCAAGATGATTATTTTACAGAATCTTATTCATTATACAAATATAGTATTGAATATTTAAAAAATAAATTAATTCCTACAGTAACATTTAAATGTAATATTGTTAATTTAGCTAAATTATTAGAACAAGACTGGAAAAAGATTATGGTATTAGGTTATAAATACAAATTTGAAGATTTAGACGAAAAGACTATTGAAGATTTAGGAGGAAGTAATTTATTAATATTTAAATCTTATACTTTTAATATAAATAAGAGACAAGTAAAAGATTTAACTTTTGTAAATAAACTTCAAAATTCTAAAGATATAAATAAAAATATTGTAGCTGGAATACGCAAAAAACAAGATAGAATAATAAACACTTTAACTAATTATAATACAACTACAAACAATGCTAAATCATCATATAATTTTGTTCAAGAAACATATAAAAATGGTATTAATTTAAGTAATATAAAATTAATATCTGAAACGAATAATAATATAACTAGAATAGGTCAAGATGGTTATATGGTTAAAGACGCTAATGACCCGAATAAAGCTATTTTAATGACTGGTGGAAAGATATACGCCACTGAAAATGGTTGGGAAAGTTCAGCTAAATTTATGGATAGTAATAGAGTTGTTGGAGAAGCAATAAAAGGACAAATATTATTAGGAAGTAATTTATGTATTTCGCAAGTTACTCAAGGTGATAGTATTGGTCAATTTTATGTTGGAAATTTAAATGATGAACATAATCTAGATGAAAATGGTAAAAATTTTGCATTACAAATAAAAGATTCTAATTCGGTAGAAAGAATATTTATAGGATTAATTTACAAAGAAGAATTAGATGCTTATGAAATATTATTTGCTTTAAAAGATGCAGACGGAAATTCTACTTTATCAGCAGATGAACAAGGTAAACTTACTATTTCAGGAGATTTTATACAATATACAAAAGATGGAGTTAAATCTGTTGAAATAAGAAATAATAGGATTACATTTTTTAATTGGAATCAAAATGGACAAGAAGTTGGTAGTCTAGGTAGTACAGTTGGTAGTAAAAATAAAGTACCTTATATAGAATTATATCACAAAATAATCTCAGCACTTGCATTTGGATATGAAGCAGAAATTGAAGATGAGTCAGCTAATATATTTCCTTATTGTAGATTTGATAAAAATTTATTAAGTAATGAATATCCTATTGAATTCTTTGAAAATATAGGAATAAAAGGTGTATTAAATATATTAAATGATATATATATGCATGGATTTCAGATATTCTTATCCGAAAAATATCCTGATTTATGTATATCTACTTCAAAAAATGGGAAAATGGGAGTTTATGGAGGGAATGGATTTCATTCTGAAAAAGGAATTTCTACAGGAGGAGACTTTTCTTGTGAAAAAATAACTGCTACATCATTAGAAGTTAGTGGTGATAAGAATTGTATTCAAAAAACAGATTATGGTAATATACCATTTTATGCAAATGAAGATATAATTTCATTATTAACAATAACACCTATAGATAAAGAATTTGAAACAATATATGATGAAAATTCGTCAAAAAGGAATAATATTGATACATATTCATGTTTAATTGATATTAATAAATTAGAAGATAAAAACATAATTAACCAATGTATTAATTTACAATCAAATTATAATGTTTATATTTTTCAATTAAATAATGATAATGGGTTTGCTAAATATAATTATAAAATATTTAATAGTTATATAAAAATATTTTCTGATAAACCTATGAAATTTAAGATTAAACTAGAAGGAAAGAGAGTTGGTTTTGAAGATAGAAATTTAATTAAAATAGAAGAAAAGAAAAATAAAAGAATAAATAAAAAAATAATAGATAAAGAATCTACTATAGCAAGTAAAGAATGGAAAGAATATGGTAGATGTTTAGATTATTAAAAAGGAGTTGATTAATAAAATGTCAATACAATATTCTCCTACTAGCCATGAATATGTAACTCCTAGGGCTTTTTATACTAAAACTTTTACAACGCCAAAAACAATTAGAAATCAAAGATTTGAATTAAGTTTAAATATAGAAAATGAATGTATAATTTCATTAAGTCCTTATGTAATTTCTAATAATAGTTTTTTGACCGTTAAAAAAGTTAATACTATTGTTAATGCTAATAGTAGTTTTACTACTTATACAGTGGTATCACATACACCAACAAAAGCAAATGAAGTTTATTTAAATAGAGAATTAAATTACATACAATTATATCCAACTGAAGTTGATTCAACTAAAGAAATAGTATTAACATTTCAAGCGAAAGAAATCAATATATTATATAGTGCAATAATAGCCACCAGATATGATTCACAAGGTAGAGTAATAGAAACATTAGAAGACTACTTATTAAAATGTAGAAAAGCATTAGATAGTGTAATAACAATAGGTAGTATTGATTCGAAGGTAGCACAAATTCAAAATGAAATAAATATAATGACTCAAGTTTATAATTTGGTTAAAAATCAATATCCGTTATTAATAGAATTGTCAAATGAATTATCAACCAATATACCTATAGCACAAGAAAAGGCAAATAATTTACAAGAATTAATAACAAAAGCTACTGATATAGAAAGTAAAATAAGTAAAAGCAACAACTATTACAAAATAATTCTTGCTTCAGATTTTTATGAAAATGAAGATGGATTTTATGTTTATGAATTAGAACATGGATTAGCTTCTAATTCTATCATATGGAGATTTGAAGATTCTGAAGGATATGAGTTAATAGATTTAGGACATAAAAGTGAAACTAATCCAACAAATGTATATGTGATATGTAATACAGATAAAGTTTCTGTAACAGCAATAGGGTGTGCTGGATATTGGCAAGGATTATAGGAGGTGATTAAATGAGTTTTTATTCTGATGTAATGAGTAGTGACATGTATGAAAGTGCTTTATGGAAAGAATTAACTGATAAAAATGGAAATGAAATATCGGTGGCTTTAAGTATGATAGGTGAAATACCTACTTCAAGAATGTTAAAAACTCAATTTAGTATAGATGAAACTGCTGAATTAATAATAAAATTACCAGAAGATTTAGTTAGGACATATTATATAGAAGATGTAAATGAACATGATAATTATTATTATATAGATTATAAAAGAGATTATATTTATTTTTCAGAAAATTTAGTACATCAAACTTTTTTAATTAGATATTATGGAACTAGATTTGAAGCCATTTCTGCAAATAAAATATTCACTAATATAGATAATACTGGTCAACCTACTGAATTTTTAGATAATATATTAAATTCTGTTCATGATGTTGTGGAAGTATGTAAGAAGATTAATAATTTACCTGATTTAATTGATACATTAGAGATTGAAGAAGAAAACCTTTCTAATCAAATTACAACAATTGAAGAAGATATAAATACGGCAATAAAAACAAATTCACAATTAAATACAACCAAAAATAATGCTACAAGTATAAATCAAACTCTTAGTGATAACATAGCAAAAGGAGAAAAAGTAAATGCTTCATTATTAAATAATACATCTTCTGGTACTAATTTATCTTCTACACTAGAAACTCAAATTACAACAGGAAATACTTTATCGACAGAATTAGTTACAAAAATTGAACAAGCAAATAATTCTAAAACGAATTTAGATAGTGTCATTCCTGAAGGAAAGGCATTAATTAATAACATATCTAAAACTGACAATTATAATGTTGAAATTGAAGCTAGTCAATTTGTTAAAAATGATACTACTGGTGATTATGAATATACTTTAAATCATAATCAAGATAGTTTAAAATGTAAATTTCAATTTTTTGATGAAGAAGGTTATGAAATTTTTAATATGGGACATGTTATCGATAAAGATAATTATTTGGTAGTAAATGATGAACAAATAAAGATAAAAGTAACTATCAATAAAGGATATTGGGGAGGAACAATTTAAATGAAAGGAGATATTAGTAAATGAGAGTGATAGATGGTGTTAAATTATTAAATAGTCATACACAAAAAATACTTGATTGTAATAATAAAATAGAAGAAAATACACTTTTATTAGAAAATAAATTAAATAAAAATTCGATACTAACTATGGCTAATTTAGGAACTGATATAAAAGAAGCCATAACTGGTGGCTCAGTTGCAGTCGTTGGGATAAATACAGTTGAAGAAAAAAATATAATTGATGACCAAGTTACAGAAAGGAAAACAAATTTTCTTCAATCTGAAAATACCAATTTAGAAATAATATTAACATATAATAAAATAATGCAAGATTCGGGTGCTATACAAAATAATGATAGTTATTGTATGAGTCAATATATAAATATTGAACCTTCAACATCATATTCTTTTAATTTTAAAAGTAACGTTATATATTTTGATAATAATAAAAGTTTAATTAGCAGTGCTAGGGCGTCTACAAATATTCCAATATCTACTCCTGATAATAGTCATTATATGGTGCTTAGTATAAGTAAAACTAATTTACCTGAAGATACAGATAATTTAATAATAGTAAAAGGAACAAAATCATTAAATAAAAGTGATATTAAATACTATTTACATAACAAATACATAAAAGATGAAAGTATAACACCAACAAAAACCTCGTTCTTCTATAAAGATAGAATAAATTTTACAATATATAAAGGGAAGGTAATACAACCATCTGGAGAAGAACAAGATAATGAATCTTTTTGGGATACTAATTTTATATCTGTAACTGGAAAAACAACATATTCAACTAATTTTGACGCAAAAATTTATGAATATAATTCTAATAAAATAATAATAAGAACTTTTAAAGTATTATCAACAAATTTTACAACATTAAATGATACAAAATATATTAGATTTACTGAACAAAATGACACAAGTAACGTTGAAAAAGTTTTATGTAATGGTTCTATAAGTAGAAATGCAGAAGAATGTAGAACTTTCATACCATCTAAATATTTACCATCACAAAAAACAACATCTTTAAATAAAATAGTAACTTTTTATGGAGATTCAATAACACAGCAACATATGTATACTAATACATTAAGTTTAAAAATGAATTTTAAAAAAGTATATAATCATGGTATTGGGGGAACTTCTATTGCAGATAATAGTAAATATTCTAATGTAGAAGTACAAGATAATGGTCTTGGAATATATCAATTAAGTTGTGATTCGACTTATGTTCCAACAAATGGAATAGTAGTACCTTCAAATTTTTGCAAACAAGAAAGAATAAATTTAATACCCAAAGATAGTGAAATTGTTATCATTATGGGTGGTACTAATGATTTCGGACAAAATATTCCAATGGGAACGTTTAAAAACAAAGATGAAAAAACTTTTTGTGGGGCAATGTTATTAATGATAGAAAGAATAAAAAATACACTTCCTAATGCGGAAATTTTTGTATGCAGTCCTCCATATGGAATTAATAATACAGGAGGAAATGTAAATTTATCTTTCCCTAGTGTAAATAGTCAAACAAAAACTATTATCGACTATGGAGATATAATAAAAGAAGCTTGTAAAATAACTAGCAGTCATTATATTCCAGTAGGAGAAGATTCTGGACTTGCTTATTATAATATAGAAGATAATTTACAAGATGGAGTGCATCCTACACAAACAGGAGCAAATAAAATAGCAGGTGTAATGGAAAGATATTTAAAATGTTTTTATAATTTATAATAAAATAATTACAATAAATAGACACCACTAATAAATAATAGAGAAGTGTGGTGTCTATTTGTGCTATTTAAACTCGTCTGATGAACTACATTAATAATATATGATTATACAAATATTTTTATGCAATATTTTTAAATAAATAATTTTATGAAAGAAGGAATTTTATGTTACAAGAAATTATCAATCAATTAACACCTTATATAGTTGAGGGTTGTGTAGTATTAATTACAGTATTGGGTGGTGTATTAACTAATAAACTTGTTAGTTTAATAAAAGCAAAAGAAAAATTAATAATAGCAAATACAACAGAAAAAGATAGAGAAGATATATATACTGTAGGTAAAATGATATGGAATAGAATAGAAGAAAAATGGAGAATTACAGAAAATGTAGAAGAGTTTGTTGAAAGTAAATCTGAAATGTTTGATAAATTACTATTAGAGAAATTTCCTAGTTTAACTAAAGAAGAAATAATAACAGTTAGACAATCTATTGCAGGTGAGTTTAATAAAGGTAAGGAAGCTGTATTAAACGAATCTAGCATAGTTAAAGAAAATATTGCATTAACTAATAAGTTAAAAGATAAAGATAAAGAAATAGCAGAATTAACAGCTAAATTAGAAAGTATTCAAAATGTAGTAAAATAAAAATAAGCAGTAACATAAAACTACTGCTTATAAGATATAGAGATTTGTGTTATATATGTATTTAATAGAAAAAGAAAATAACTTTCTTGGAATACATATACATTATACAATATATATTATAAAATGTAAAGCAATCAATCTATAACTCATTAAGTTAGGTTAAATACAAATGATTATATATTATGATTAATTTAAGATAAGTAAACGTGATATGTTTAATTTATAAAAATTAAGAAAGAATGGTGAATAGGGAATGTATATTTCTCAGAGAGGATTAGATTTAATAAAAAAATATGAAGGCTTTATAGGTCAATCTTATGATGATTACAACGATAAAATTATAAATGTAGGTGATAATGTAAGAGGAACATTAACAATAGGTTATGGTCACGTGGAGGATGTTTACAAAGGACAAACTATAACAGAACCAGAAGCTAATGAGTTATTAAAAATCGATATGAAAAAATATTGTTCTCAGGTAGATAATGAGTTGAATAGAATTAATGTACCTTTTACAGTTGACCAAGGAATGTACGATGCACTGACTAGTTTCTGCTATAATTGTGGAAGTGGTTCTTTAAGAACTTTATTAGCTGGAGGAAGCCGAGATAAACAAACTGTAGCTAATATGTTGTTAGAATACAGGAATAAAGGCTCGGTATGGGAACAGGGATTATTAAGACGTAGAAGAGAAGAAAGAGAATTATTTTTAAATGGAGGAAACTATGAAGGAGGACAATGTCCTCAATGTATGTCTTCTAAAAATGGAAAAGTAGTAGAGCTCCAAAGAATATTAGGTGTAGATGATGACGGGATTTATGGAAATATTACCGATAACGCTTTAAGAAATGCTAATTTTAATGCTAATAGTAGTAATAATTATCATAATGAAGCTTTAACTAAATGGATTCAATTGAGAGTTGGAGAAAATCCAGATGGAATTTATGGTTGTAAGACTGCTCGAGCAGTAAGAGAATTTCAAGCAAAAGAAGGATTGTTGGTCGATGGTATAGCTGGATATAATACTATAAAAAAATTAGCTTTAGTTTAATAAATAAAAATAATTATTGATTAAGGAGACTTGAAATATAGTCTCTTTTATTGAGTAATTATTTACTTTAATATAGATAGATTGGAATAGCTACCCAATTGATAAGGAGGTTTCATTCTTCCTCTTTCTATATTTTATATTAATAAGAATGAAAAATAAATAAAAAAGGACGATAAAAAAGAATGAATAAAAGAGAATATTTAGATTTTATTAGACAATGGAAAAAAGAAAATAAAGAATTAATAGAAAATGGTAAATGTAAAAAAGTGTTTATTGAAATATTGCCCAAACGAGGTAAGAAATGCATTAGTTGGATTAATTCTGTTGGTTATAAAGTTCATTTTATATATAATGATATTGAAGATGATTTAGAAATAATTGATTATTGTAATAAAGAGATAATAAAAATTAAATATCAAAATAATTGTACAAAAATTGGTTCAAATAAGTTAAAATGTTGTCATTTGGGTGATATTACTGGTAAAGTGACAAAAAATTTTAAAGTAAAAATTGGACAAACTTTTAAAGATAATAAGAGGGATTTAACTATAATTAATAGAGAACATAGAAAAGATAATAAAAATAGTAATTTAAAATATTATAAATATCATTGTAATAAATGTGGTAATGAAGATTGGATTGAAGAAAGTAGTTTATTAATTAGTAAATGTGGATGTAATAGATGTTGTATTGGAGGAAGTAATAAAAAAGTGGATAAAACCAATTGTTTAGCAACAACTCATCCAGAATTAATGAAATATCTTGTTAATAAAGAAGATGGTTATAAATATAGTTATGGAAGTGGTAAAAAGATTCTATGTAAATGCCCAGATTGTGGTTTTGAAAAAGAAATGATTATTAGCAATTTAACTAGTAAATATAAGAATGAATTTACTTGTCCAAAATGTGGAGATGGAACATCTTATCCTGAAAAAATTATGTTTAATTTATTAAAACAATTAAATATAAAAAATATAATTCCACAATATTCAAAAATAAATACATTTTGGTGTGATAGATATAGATATGATTTTTATTTTAAATATAATAATGAAAAATATATAATTGAGACTAATGGAGAACAACATTATAAGGATAATAAATTTAAGAAATCAGTTAATGAACAAATAAATATAGATAATATTAAAAAAGAATTAGCTATTAAAAATGGAATAAAAGCAGAGAATTACATAGTAATAGATTGTAGATATTCTAAAGTTGAATATATAAAAAATAATATATTAAAATCAAGACTTAATGATATTTTTGATTTAGATAATATTAACTGGATAGAAATTGATAAACAATCTCAAAAATCTTTAGTAAAAGAAATTTGTGATTATTGGCACTTACATAATGATATAAATAATGAAGGATTAAGTACTGGTGATATTTTGAAAAAATTTGATTGCAAAAAGTGTTCAATAATAAAATATTTAAAATTAGGAACTAAATTTGGTTGGTGTAATTATAATCCTAAAGAAGAAATGATTAAAAGTGGGAAAAGAAGTAGTAAAATTTTAAAAGATAATAATATATATAAAAAAATTGTATTGGTAAATGTGTAAAATGTATAGAAACAGAACACTGTTTCAAGAGTATAAAATCATGTTTAGAAAAATTTAAAATTAAACAGTCAATATTTAAAAATTGTATAAAATATAATGATTCATATAAGGGATATCATTTTAAATATATAACTAAGGAAGAATATGAGGAATACATAGAAAACAAAAATTTATAACACATATAAATCATTGGCATTAGATTAAATAAATAAAATAATAAAAATAGGAGATGAAGAGACAGCTTCTCCTATTTTTATTTATAAAGGTATTTTGAAAATCTACTTAAGTAATTTAAAAATTATCCTAATTGTCATAAGAAATAAATATATTTATTTTCCGCTCAATGATTTGTTCCGTAGGCAATATCTATTGCTTATGACAATAGTATTATGTGTAATTAATTTTTAAAATATACATATGAATAAATATATATTATAAAGTATTCATAATATGTGAGTATTTTTAGTGTATATTGAAATAAATAAAAATAAAAAGGATATTGGTATTGTGAAATTAACTAAAAACAATTTACAAAAGAAATTAGATATTAAAGATATAGGGGTTATAAATATTATATTAGAATATAATAAAGCACTCCCAATATTATCAGAAGATGGAGAAGGATTTTGTATAAATGCTAGAGACTTACATTCACAATTAAAAGTAGGAAGAGATTATTCTGCATGGATAAAAGGAAGAATTAAAAAATATGAATTTATTGAAAATGTAGATTATAAGACTATAAGAAATAATAATAATTTACAAGGAGGAAGACCAAAACAAGAATATTTTTTAACATTAGATATTGCAATATTTTTATGTGAATTAGAAAAATATTCTGAAACTAATTCAGAAATAATTAAATATTTATATTCATTTAAAAATAAAAATACAAAATTAATTATAAAAGGAAGAAATAGAAAAGAAATTGATTTTATACATAAATTAGAAGAGTCTTTAAAGCCATTTAATATACAAGGCGTTAAACAATTTTATGTATTTAAAGGTAAATATAGGATTGATTATTATATACCACAATTAAAAATAGCAATAGAATACGATGAATTACAACATAAGAATAAGAGTAATGTGATAAATGATAAAATAAGACAAGAAGAAATAGAAAAAGAATTAAAGTGTAAATTTATAAGAGTGTCTATAGAAAATTCAGATGAATATAATATAGGATTTATTATAAAAGAAATATTTGATATTGAAATAAATAAAAATATTTGACAAGGGAAATAATGTATGATACAATAAAAGAATATAAGTAAAATACCTATACTCTTTTTGAAATACCATTTAAGTAAGCTTATGAATAAAGCTTTTTATAAAATTATTGTATATGATTCTAAATATTATGTCAATAGTTTTTATAATAAAAAATAAGAGAGGTATATTATTATATCTCTTAATAGAAACGAAAAATATTAAAAAATAAATTACAAGTATTATTCTATATCATATTTATTAATATGCCAATAGAAAAAAGAAGTAAAGAGATAAGTTTTAAATTCTTATCTCTTTTAGAACTTTGAAAATTTAATTTTGAGTACGTCATATTATAAAATATTTTAGTGATTTATATATTTTACAATATGATTATAATACATATATTGTAATTTTGTCAAAGGAGGAGAGATAAAAATTGACTGGTGAATATACAAATAAATTTGAAACATATAAAAATATAGCATTACATAATGGAATTAAATTTGATAATAAAGAAGATGAACAAGCTTTAGATAATACAATAATGGATTTTATTAATTTAGAAGAACAAAAAGAAGAAAAAGAATTAGAAAATAAAAGAAAACAAAAAGAATATTTAGACAAAAATAATAAATTTAAAAATTGTGTAAAAAGTCATTTAGGAAGTTTTTATTTTTCATATTACAACATATAATTGATAAATTAAGTCCTCAAAATTTAACTAGATTTATTTATCTTTGTTGTTTTATGAATTACAAAAATCAATTAGTACATAACAAACATGGCAGACAAATACCTATTTATGAAAATGAATTAGAAGAAGTTTTAAAACTTAAAAAGACAGAAACATATAAAACAAAGACACAATTGATTAAACAAGGTTTATTAATAGTAAATCCAAATGATAAAAGTTTAATGATAAATGATTGTTATTGCATAAAGGGAGAACCTATAAAAAGTCCTAAGAAAGTAGAAAGAGCTAGATTATTTGAAGACGGAATAAAAGATATTTATTTAAAAAGCTTACCCAAAGAACATAAAAATTTAGCTATTTTATTTAGATTATTACCTTATGTAAATTTAAGATGGAATATTGTATGTAAAGATGTTACTAAAGAAATTAAAGAAAATATAGTTCCTTATGAACTAAAAGAAGTTTGTAATATAATTGGAGAAAAGAATATCACAAGATTTAAAAATAAGCTAATGAATATAACAGTATTTGATGAACCTGTTATATGCTTAGGAACAATAAAAAATAAAACAAGCATATCAATTAATCCTAAAATATATTATAAGGGTAGTGTAGGATGCACTAATGAATTAACATTTTTATTAGTATTATTTGATAGTAGAAAAAATATGAAATAAATAAAATTATAATATTATATTTAAATACCAATAGAATATACTCTTATAATATGTCCTCTTAGTCAAGCTATAATCTAGTTTATAAGAAGATTTTACGTTCACAAAATGTAATATATTTCAGTTTATGGTTACATAATGTAAAATATAAATAAAATTGGTTCGGATAATTACCTTTTTAGTAACTTAATAAACTAATAAATAATTAGTCCCAAAAATGAATAAAATATTTTATATATAATAAATAAAAAGGAGATTTTTTAATTAAAGGGTATAATTTCAAAAAAGATGAAGGTAGTCTTATTATTGAATATAAAAATAAAGAGTTTGAGTGTAAAATTGGAGATATGTTAGAATCAAAAATTTCAAAAATAGTAAATTTTGACGAAGATTTATTTCATTATAAAATAGGAGAAATAATAACAAATAAAAATGGTTCTATACAAGTAATAGATAGATTATTTATTCCTAAAACAACGCAATCAGGAAGGGTAAAATATATAAAATATAAATGTTTAGGTTGTGGTAATGTTGATAAAATATATGAAAGTAATTTAAAGAAGGGTTATGGGTGTCCTAAATGTGCAAAGATTAAAAAGAGAAAAAGGTATGTTGAAGAAAAATATAAAGAAGTTAAAGAATATATTGAATCATTAGGAATGGAATTATTATCAAAAGAATATAAAGGTACTCATGACAATTTAAAAGTAAGATGTAAATGTGGAAATATTTTTGAAAGAACTTTATCTATCTTTAAAGGAACACCAAATAGAAAAGGAATTCATGAATGTCCAAAATGTCATGGAATAACAGTTAATACTTATGAATCTGTAAAAGAAAATTTACATAACCATAAAATAGAATTAATTTCCGATACATATAAAAATAATTCTAGTAAATTAAAGATAAAATATAGTGAGTGTGGTCACGAAATAGAAAGAAGATATTCTGATATAATAAAAAATTATAAATGTCCTAAATGTAATAGAAAAGGTTATGGAAGAAATACGGAACAATTAAGAAAAGAAATAAAAGAAATGACGGGTGGAGAATATGAATTATTATCGGAGTATAAAAATTCAATAACAAAAGTTAAAATAAGACACAATAAATGTGGAGCAATCTATGAAACAACCCCTCATAATTTCTTAGATAATAATTGCAGATGTCCTAAATGTTCAATGTCTAAAGGAGAAAATATGTTTAAAAAATTGCTTATGAGAAATAATATTAAATTTGAAGAACAATATACTTTTAATGATTGTAGATATAAGAATCCGTTACCTTTTGATTTTTATATTTCTGAATTAAATTTATGTGTAGAGTATCAAGGGGAACAACATTATAAACCTATGGAATATTTTGGTGGTGAAGAAGGCTTTAAATCACAAAAAATTAGAGACAATATTAAAAGAGATTATTGTAAGAAAAATAATATTATATTAATAGAAATACCATATTGGGATTTTGATATATTAGAAGATTACATAGATGAAGTAAAAGAAATAGCACAACAATTTAATAAATAAAAAATAATTATGTTTAAAAAAGGAATGATGAAAAATATGGGAAGAAAGACAGAAAAGAAGTTTACAAGTTCACCAGAAGAAATAGCATTGATAAGACCAGAAAATTTAAAATTAAAAGATGAATTTATAGAATATTTAATAGGTACTGACCATTCAGAAAAAACTATAACAGTGTATAGAAATAATTTGGATTTATTTTTTATATTTGTTCAAAAATATTTAAAAAATAAAGATTTTGCAAAGTTGAAGAAAAAAGATGTAATAAAACTTCAAAATATAATGTTACAAAAAGAATTAAGTCCAGCTAGAATACGAAATATAAAAAGTTCAATATCATCATTAGCAAATTATTGTGAAAATATCCTTGCTGATGATATTGACGAAGATGAAGAAGACGAAGATATTTTAAAATGGGAGGGTTTTAGAAATATAATAAACAAAATTCCAGCTCCAACTTTAGTTCCTGTTAGAGAAAAAACTATATTAGAAGAAGATGAATGTCAAAAATTACTAGATGATTTAGTATCTGAAGGTCAAATCCAGAAGAGTTGTGCTTTCGCTATTGGTTGGGCTAGTGGTAGAAGAAAAACAGAACTTCTTCGTTTGAAGAGAAGTCATATGGTAGAAGAAAATGTTGTATTTGGCTCATTTTATAAAACACCTGATAAAATTAAATGTAAGGGACATGGTTCTAGAGGGAAATTATTAAATGTCTATGTGTATAAGCCTAAGTTTGATAAATATTTTAATTTATGGATGGAAGAAAGAAAAAGATTAGGAGTTCCAGATGAAATAGATGATATTTTTGTTACTAAGGACGGAAAAGGAAATTGGAGACCAATAACAACTTCAACATTAGATTATTGGGCTGAAGATTTTTCAAAAAGATTACATAAAGATTTTTATTGGCATTGTCTTCGTCACAATTTTACTACTTTTCTTATAGCTTCTAAAATTCCACAATCTGTAGTAAAAGACTTAATCGGCTGGCAAAATTTGGAAATGGTAGATAGGTACACAGATATAGAGATAGATGATAGATTAGGAGAATTTTTTGATGATAATGGTATAAAAAATGATATAGAACAAGGAGATATAAGTAAATTATAATTTCCACACTCACACTCACGTTTATACTCACACTCACACCCAACCTAACCCCAAAGAAAGGAGGTGATTTTCATGGCTTATAAATATACAGGAGTAAATACAATCGATACAAATAATTGTGGTAAAATGGAATTTTCATTGGATTTTATAGGAGCAAAAGATAATTTACCAAAACGAAAAATTCCAACAGGAAGTACGGCAAGTTGTTTTGACAATAATGATTTACATGTATTTTATTTCACAGCTAAATTTAATTCTATTACACATGAAGAAGAAGACGGTTCATGGGATGAAATATAATGTCATAAAATAGAAAGGAGTTGATATTGTATGGATATGGTACTTTATTCGCTTATTATGAAAAAGGTAAATAAATTAGCGTCAGGAATTTCTAGCATAACTGTACAAGAAGAAAGTGGTAAGGTATATTTAGTTATAACTTTTTCATCTGGCACACAATCTAAAACTGAAATAAATGGAATTCTAACAAAACAACAAAGAGACGATTTAGTTAAAGCAATACCAATACTAAATAAAATGTTAGAAAAAAATGGTAGATTAACTTATGATTCTAAAAAATTATTAACAGAAGCAGATTTATCAGATTCTCAAATACAATCAATAATAAAATTATTAGATGCTATCAAAATAGATACAGATAATAAAGTAATTGTTAATGATGTAAAAATAGAAAAAGACACAAACAATAATATCCTTGTCAATGGTCAAAAAATAAATTTTATAGATGATACTTTAACTACAAGTAATATTAAAACTTATTCTATTGATAAAATAATCTCTTTATTAAAAGAAAAGCAAAAGAAAATATATTTTGAAGAACCATCTACAAATGTTGTATTAGAAAACAATGATATATGGATAGATAATAAAGATGGAAAATTAACATTAAAAGTATATGACTTAAATAATACTAAATGGAATGAGATAAGTGGCTCTTCAGAATTTGAATTAAAAGAATGGGTAAGTGGAAATAATTATTTAAAAAATGAGTATGTTGTATATGATTATAAACTATATCAAGTCACAGAAAATATAAATGGAGAAACAACTTTTGATAAGAGTAAATATAAACTTATTATAGGTGATAATAAAATAGTAACAGACTATTCAAAATTACCTAGTAGAATTGATAATGATATTTATTATTGTTTAAATGATTATACAGATACGTCTGAAACTCCTAGTGTAGTATATCCTAAAGGTTTTTATTTATATAATTTTACTTTATCTAAATGGGAATTAATAAATAATAATAATGACAATAATTTTAAATTCAATGAATGGGTAACAAAAGAAAACCATGAAAAAGATAAATATTATTTATATAATCATAAATTGTATGAATGTTTAGAAGATAATAACGATGAAATTTTTGAAGAAACAAAATATAAATTACTCATAGGAGAAAACGATTATAATAATTTAATAAATATTCCTACAATTAATAACGTTGAATTAAAAGGAGATAAAACTTTAGATGATTTAAATGTACAAGAAAAAATAGAAGATAGAACTACAGAAATTGATATACCTTCTACATGGATTACTGAATAGAAAGGGGAATGATGTATGTCAGAAATAAAGAATATACCTTCTAATGAAGGATGGAAGAAATTAGTAAGTTATATTATTAAAACTACCACCATAAGCGAAGCTATAGACGATATTAATTTAAAAACTGATGGCACTTTTTCTTCTGTAAAAATAGACGCTTTATTAAGAAGTTTAAAAGAAGAAACTGAAGGTTATGCTGAAACTCTTTGTGGAAATCTTGCTAGATTAGAATTAAAGATAGTAGACAACGCTGAAAGTTGTACAGAAAGCAATATCTTATATTTGTTTAAAAAAGATGGAGCAAGTAATTATACTGAAGCAGTAGTAATAGATGGTGTTGTACAAGAATTAGGAGAAGCTAATGTAGATTTAGGAAATTATTATACTAAATCAGAGTGTGATACTAAATTTGTTTTAGCAACTTCATTTGAAGATATAAAAAGAAAAGTTAATACAAATACAACAGATATAACTGATTTAAAAAATGGTAAAGTAGACAAGTCAGATGTATCAAAAATATTTAGTAGTGATAAAGCAAAAGGAATAACTACTATTCCTGAAAGTGGAATATCAAGTGAAAAATTAGTATATGATTCTTATAATGATATTATGGGAAGAGTGGTACAAAGTATAGATAATAATAGTACCAATGAAGAAATAGCTAGTGCTAAATCAGTTTATGAATTCAATAAAATAAAAACTTACACAAAACTTGAACAATTAAGCCTAGAAAGTGGTTGTAGTACAGGAGATATATTTAATGCACTACCAGATAATAGTTATTTTGAAATTGGGTGTAATTTATCTAAAACAGATAAGTTATATCATATAAGTGATATTCCATTAGAATATGGTTTATTAACTATTAGAAAATACGATAAAACTAGATTTTCAATAGAGTTGAAACCTAGTGGAGGTTCTGTCATTTCTCCAAATGAATTATATATAGGACAAATAAAAGGTAATGACGGAAGTAACTTATCATGGAAAAGAGTTTGTACTACTGATATTGCTGATATAGAACCGACTTTAATAAATTTAGATTCAAGATATTTTGAAAGTAATACAAAAGCATATTATGAAGTAATTAATGGAATATGTTATGTAAATTTTATGACAGGAAATTTTAAATCTTCATTATCTACTGCTTTAAATAATGTAATAATAGCAGAAGGACTACCAAAACCTAAACAATCTCAAATACCTCATACATTTATTCCTTGGGCTTCTACAAACAAACAAGTTATAATCTTTGTTAATAGAGAACGAAAAATGTTATTACATACATCTGACAATATAGCAAACGCTTGTATATACACACATTTTTCTTATCCAGTAGCAGAATCTTAAAAATGAAAGGAGGTAGTCAAAAATGGCACAAAACTACATAAAAGTTGAAGAAATAAATAAAATTATAAAAAGTATAGATTTAACATTTGCGAAAAAGAAAGAAGTTATAAAAACAGTAACAATAGAGCCTATGTTAGCAAGTAGTGGAAAAGTTTCAACAGATGGAATGTATATCAAAGTTGTTACAGTAAGTGGACAAGAAAGTTATGAACAAATAGATACTTCATTATTTGTAACAAAAATATCTCAATGGAAACCTAACTATTCATATACTTTAGGAGATGTAGTTGCTTATAATCATATGTTGTATCAATGTATTGTAGATGTATCAAATGAAACTACATGGAAACAATCTCAATGGACTTTAATTGGTAGTGAAGAAAGTCAATATATTATAGTTGATAAATATAGTAAATTACCTACAAAAACCTATACTAATTCAATGATAGCTTTAATATTAGAAGATGAAACTATAGACACAGAAGAATATAAAAAAGGTACGTATTTATATGATGTAGCAACTAATAAATGGAATAAATATCTAAATGAAGATTATATTCATACAAATATAGAAACTTTAAATAAATTATCTAGTGATATCACTAAAGATGATACTGGAGTAGTTACATCTGATAAATTAAAATACAACAATGATATTATTGCCTTATTATCTGATATTGAGTCTAAAGAATTTTATATATATGAAATAAATAAAAAATATAAAATAAATAATATTGTTTATAAAGATTTAAAATTATATGTAGCATTACAAGAGACAATTGATTTAACACAATTAAATACAGAGAATGGTGACTTTAAACAGTTATATGAATTACCTAACACTATAAATTTATTTAAATATGAAGTTGGAAAACAATATGATAAAAATACTATAATATTAAAAGATAAAGATTTTTATTTATGTTTAACAAGTCCACAAACTGACGAAAATAATTTCGATAATGCAGAATGGGAATTGTTATCTAAAAGAGAATTAGAAAGTAATAATATAGATTTCAATGAAAGTTTTGGGAAAGAGCCTACAACTGAGAATTATAAAGGAGATAGTGAAAAAGTTGTAAGTTCTGACTATTTAAATAAACAAATAGTACCTATTATAAAAGAATTAAGGCATGAATTAGGACAAGTCTTTGATTTAACTAAATCAATTACATATAATTCTGTAGAAACTAAAGCAGATTTAGATAAGGTTGATTTATCTAACTTAGAGAAGATATTAATATATTTGGTTAAAAGTGATGAATCAAGAGAACAAAAAGAAGGAGCTTATCCTTCGGCTATATATATTGCTATGCCAACAGACGATACTACTAATACCTCTTTTCAATTTATGGGCGAGTTAAATGTTAGTGAAGCTATTATGTCAGCTAGAATGAAAGAAGCAATAGAGAAAGCATTATATATCTTTACTGATGAAATTCCAGAACATTATACTTTATCAGATGACGGAACTGGTTTAACCATTGTATCAGATGATAGTGAAGTTGGTGAAAATCAAATAAAGTTATCTAATGTAAATGCAAAAAAATTACCCACAGATGAACATGAATATGCAGTTGGAGAAATTGTCAAATTAGTTCCTAAAGTAGATAGTACAAATACAGGAATAACTAAATTTGTAAAACGTGATGAAATAGATGTTAATACTGTTAAAGATTTATCTACTATAAAAGAACAAGACGAGGAAGGTAATGAAATTTATTATTTGGGATTTAAAGGTAGTAAAGTTGCTGTAAAATTAGAAGTTGAAGATACTGATATTGATTTTAACACAATTTTATAAAGTGAGGTGTTAATTTAAAATATGCAAAAAATAATTGATAAAACTTATTTAGAAAATCAATTTAAGAATTACAATAAATTTACATTATATAAAAAAGTTGAAGCAATCCCTTCTCATTATGAAAAAGTAGAAAATAGTGTTGAAGGTGCATTAGAAATAGTTGCTAATGATACGGAAACTGTTGGTGATAATCAAATTAAATTAGAAAATGTAACACCAGTTTTACCTACAAGTTATACACCTACAGTTGGAGATTTTGTAAAACATTTTAACGAAGTTGCTGAATATTATAAAGAATTATATAGAAAAGTTGATGACTCATATAGTAAAAATGAAGTTGATAAATTATTACAAAATTTAATTGCTGGTGAAATTGGTGATTTATATATTAAAAAAGATGATGAAGACATTGCAACTATGAAGGAGCATGTATATGAATTTGAAGAATATACCCAAGATGAAATTAATGAATTATTTGATTTAAGCGATGAAAAAGCACAAGAATTAAGTAAAATAATCAATGACTCAATAGTGGCAAATAATAAATTATGGAGTAGTAAAAAGATAAGTGATGAACTTGCAAAAGCTATTTTAGACAGTAATGCTTATTCAGAAGGATTACTAAAAGATTTATCAAGTATAAGTTTAGATTATGTAGAAAACTTGCCAGATACAGGAGAATCAAATGTAATATATATACTAAAAGCTACAGATAGTTCATCTAATAATACATTAAATTTATATAGTAATAATGCATGGGTAACAATAGGTGATTTTACAATAGATTTATCAGAATATGTTAATAAATCAGATTTTAATACTGAATTAGCAAAGAAAGCCAATGATGATGAGGTTTTAAAACATTCTAAAATAGTACAAGATTTAACTACTACTTCAAGTGATACTGTTTTGTCTACAGATGGAAATAAGACGGAATTAGATAAGAAGTTAGATAGAAACAATGATGTTGATACATTAATCGATACAAATAGTGATGATAATAAAGTTCCAAGTTCTAAAGCAGTTGAAAATAGAATTAAATCAAATAATTTAGAAATTGAAACATATGATGTAAGTAAGACTACAATAGAAGAAATTTTAACAGGATTTAGAGCAATTTGTTTAAATAGAAAAGAAAAAACCGTTAGACTATATGATGGCACAGGTCAATTATTCCCTATAGCTGGAAATTATATAGGATTATTGACAACAGTAAATAGTAATGAAATTACTTGTTATTTTATAAACCATTGGAATACTTCCATAATGTATACCTGTAGATTAGAATCAAATGATACTAATATTGTTTTTTCAAGAGTTTGTACTACAAAAGTAGCAGATGTACCAACAACATCTATACCAATTCCGTCTGATTTATTTCCTACTTTTAATACAAGTAGTTCTTATATCAAATATGATGTTACAAATGGAATATGTACTTTATATGTTGCACTTAGACAAGCTAAACGTAGTACAACTGTGGGTAATTCTGTATTATCTGTGCCATTACCAACTCCTAAATCTGGAAAGATAGAACATACTATAAAAAGCGAAGGAGGTAACATTGATTTAACAATTATAATTACAAATGGAACCTCTCAAATGTGGGCTAGTGGTGATGGAACTGGAATTTGTAATTATTTGGGTACATTTTCATATCCAGTAGCAGAAGAATAAATAAAAGAAAGGAGTTAATTGAATGTCAATAGATATAAAAAAGATTAAAACACCTAGTAAAAATAATCTAGGTGTTATCATTTCAATGTTAAAAAGCCTTAGTAATACAACTCAAGAGTTAAAACAACAATGTATTAATGATTATGATGAAACTAAGACTTATTCAAAAGGACAAGCTTGTTTTTATAATAATGGAATGTATGAAGCAAAAACCACTACTACAGGAGAATGGAATTCAAATTCATGGCAAGAAATAGATACTACAACTGTTAAATATATGACTGCTGAAGAAATAGATGCTTTATTCAATAGTATATCTCAAGAAACATGGGATTACTTGAGTAATATTATATCCGATACTACTATATCGACCACAAAAACATACTCTTCAAGTAAAATTTATGGTGAAATTCAAAAAGCTATAGATTCTTGTAATGATTATACTTTAAAACAAATTGCTAAAAAAGTTACTGGTAGTTATAAGTTAGCTAATACTATTGAAGATATTAATGATAAATCTTGTTTATGGTTATTAAAAAATAATGATACAGGAAATTATGATAAAATATATGTAATGCTTGAAGATAATACTAAGGAACAAGTAGGTAATACAACTGTAGATTTAAATGGATATGTTAAAGAAGAAGTATTGAATGATTATTTAAAAACATCTGATGCTGATGGAAAATATGGGACTATAATTGAACTTGATAAAAAAGAAAACAAAAGTAATAAAACTACTACAATAGATAATACGTCTACAGACGAACAATATCCTAGTGCTAAAGCAGTTTATGATAAAATAAATAATACTTTAAATGATATTACTTTTGAAGATTTTGATTATACAGACTCTGAAATAGAAACGAATTTAGCAAATATATGGGATTAAGGAGATGAAACAGTTGCCAAATAGTTTAACGGATAAAATAAAAAGTAATTTTACAAACGCTATTGTAAAACATTTAACAAAATTAGTCAGCGATATAAAAAATAATTTTTATACTAAAACTGAAATTGATAATAATATTAAAGATATTACTTCCTCATATGTAACAACTAGTGAAGCTGATACTTTAGTAAATTCAAAATTTGCAACATCAAAATTAAAAAATGTTACTTCTAAAACAATATATAATGGTGTAGCAAATTCAATTAGTTCATATTCATTAACAGAAAGTGTAAAGAATTATAATTATTTAGTTGTATATTCCAAACTTTATAAAAAAGGTAATTCTAATGTTAAAGGATTTGCATGCTCACAGTTGATAAAAGTGAGTGATATAGATTATGTTTCTTCTTATGATAATCCACAATATAGAATATCTGTTTCCAACGACGATGGATATTATGCAGATTTTTCTTTTACTGGTGAACAAACTTTATATATCAAAGATTTAAATGCAAATGGAAATATAACATATATGATTTATATATATAAGATAGACGGATTTAAAATAAGTTAAAAGAAGGTGTTTTAAATGTTAGTTAAAAATAGTATAACAAAAGCAATAATTAAACATTTAACTTATTTTGCAAATACTATTAATAGTAAAATGTATAACAAAAGTCAAACAGATATTAAAATTTCAAACCTTAATAATAATATAAATAATAATTATATAAAAAAACCGGATTTAGAACAAAAGGCTATTAATAGATATAATACAGTATATACTGAAAATGTTATTTTTAATAGCATTGCTTCATCTAAAGGAACATATGCATTATTAGATAGTATAGAAAATTATAATTATTTAATTGTGTACATGCATTTATATGTAGAAAATAGTATGATTAGAGCGTTTAGATCATCGCTTATTATAAATGTTAAAGATAATGCATATTGTACAAATTCGTCAGAACCACAATATAGAATACAAGTAAGTAATAAAGATGGTTTTTATATAGATTTTAGTTTTAAAGATAATGTAACTCTTAATATACATTCGGCAATTTCATCAAATAACAATTTCACTCCTCGTATATATAAAATACAAGGAATTAAATTGTAAATAAAACTACATACTGGTTGGACTTAATAAATTAAGTCGAGAAGTAATAAATGATAAACCTTTAGTTACTAAAGAAAATATTTTATATTTATATAAAGCTACTGATGATACTTATGATTCTACTACTTATACAAGCATTTATAAAATAAATTAATAATTAAAGAATTTAGTTTTTACTTTAAGATAAATAAAAATAAATACACAATTAATTTTAACACATATGATATTTTAAATTAAAGACTACTCTACTATTTACTTGTTTTTAAATTAATTTAAAATATAAATTACATATAAAAGAGAGTGGAATTATTTTCTACTCTCTTACTAATAATTACGTAATGTTTTAAGGAATTCTCTCATGATTTCAGGATGATTATTAAATGTTATTAAGATACAATCAAGTATTTTAGACATTGGTTTCTTTTTCTGCTTAGATAAAGATGATAAATATTTATAGAAATCTTTTCTAATTGTTGTATGTATTACTTGTCTACCATTAGGGTCATGAAGATAATATAATTCATTTCTAACCTTAAAACTATTAATTTGTATAAACTCTTCTTCATTAATATGTTGATTCATAACTTGTCCTCCTATATAAAATATAACATACAAATTAAATTAAGTAAATAATTTCGTTAAATACAAATTTCACTAAAAGCCAATTTTAACGAAACAATAAGGGGTAAGGCATTGATACAACTAAGATAAAAGAAGATTATAAAAATTAAAATTATACACGAAAATTATTAAAAGGAGATGATACGAAGTAATAGAATGTTAGATAAAATAAAAAAGATGACTAGGTTAGTAGCCATCCTGTGATAGGAGAATGAATGATGATTCAATAAAACCTATCACATATTTATTATAACATATTATGTAAGAAAGTCAAGTCCTTTCTAAAATAGGAAGTGATAAAATAGAAAGGAGTTAAATTGAAAAAGAATGAATGATGAAGAATTGATAAAAGCAATTAAGGAAAAAGACAAAGAAAAGGATAGATTGATGGATTTACTAGAACAATCTATAAAAGTTAATGAAAAAATAAATAAAAGATATTTAATTAGAAGTTATGTTACAGGATTAATGATATTTTTAGTTATTATTGCTTGGATAGTAGGATATTATTCAATTCCTTCTATATCACGATATTGTGTAAATAATAATGGAGGAGATACTTCTAATCAAACAATAAATATAAAGGATGGTGAATAATGTGTTAGATATCATTAGGAAAATTTTCTTTCCGAACGGCAGTTTGGGACTAGCCTTTAAATCTTTACTTAAAGGATTATTTAAAATGAACAAATTTGATAAAGGAGATAAAAAGTAATGGATAATGATACAAAGATTGCTTTAGATTCTGTAAACAAAAGAATAGATAGAAATGAAGAAGACATAAAAGAGTTAAGAAGAACACATGAAGAGAATATAAAAGAATTGAGAAGTAATGACGAAAGAAATAAAGAATTAACTACATCACTAGAAAAAACTGTAGCTGTATTTGCTGAGAAGGTAGATAATTATATAAGTAGTGATAGAAAAAAATCTGAAAAAACTGATAAACTTATAGAACAATATGGAGAAAGAATAAAAGTATTAGAAGAAACTCCATTAAAAAATAAGGTAAAATTCTTTACTGAAAACATTCAAAATCCTATAATCAAAGCTATAATTGGAATTTGTATAAGTGGATTAGGAATAGGATTGATATATTTATTGGTACAAGCTATTAGTAAATATGGATTTTAAAATTGCACATAAAAGAGAGTAGAAAATAATTCCACTCTCTTAATTTAAGGGAGAGATAAGTAAGATGAAGAAGATATTCAAGAAAGAAATAGCTATGGAATTAAGTGATGTTTTTGGTCACAAAATTAGAGACGCAGAAGTAAATAATAAAAAACCTAATTTTGTAGTTTATTTATTTGACGATACAAAAGAATTAAGAAAGGATTTAACATTTATATCAAATAGAAATAAATCAAAAAGGAGTGAATAAACTTAATGAGTTTAACACATTTTAAAATAGTAAATGAAAATAACAATGAGGATATAAGATATCTTACAGAAAAAGATATAGAACTTTTAGATAAAAATTATAGCACTGCTAGTCCATTTAATGATAATAAATATGGTAAAATGAAATTATTTAATTCATTAATAAAATATAATATGGGTAGTTTTTATTTTAACTTTTGTGAAAGTTTAAGTAAATATGATGGTGCTATGTTATTTAGATTTTTATATTTATCAACTTTTATGAATTATAAAGGATATTTACAATATGGAAATTCATCAAAACAAAGTTATAATTCATTAGTTGTTAGAAAGGATATTCAAGAAATTTTAAAATTGAAAAAGACAGCATATTTAAAAACAGTTAAATATTTTGAAGAAAATAATATGATTAAATATGATGATAATAATAGAGTATACATAAATTGCAAAATATGTTTAAGAGTGAATTAAACAATATGGAGAAGAAGAAAGATAAAATAAGAATGTTTGATAAGCAAATAAGAGAACTTTATGAAAATTCTAAGCCAACAGAACATAAGAATATAATACTTTTATTTAAACTAATACCTTTTATTAATAGAGAAACTGGATTAGTTGTTTATAATCCAGAAGAAAATGATATAGGATTGTTAAAGCCTATGAAAAGAAAAGACATATTAAATGTATTAAATATAAATAATAATAGAACAATAAATAATTTATTAAATATAAAAATAATGAATGGTACAGAATCAGCTTTTACAAAAATAAGTAATGCTTTTGTTAAAAATGCTTATATGGTTAATCCTAGAATTTTCTATGGAGGAACTTGTCAAGAAAACTTAGAAGTAATATTAAATGAATTCTTACCTTGCTTTAAAGTAGGTAATAAAATTAAATAAATAATAATTAGTATATAATAATATAAACCGAAAATAATAATAAATTAGTTATTCATTAATTGGTTCGCGAAATGCACCTTTTTGTATTTAATAAGTTTGTAAGTTGCATGTATTTAATAAATAAAAATATAATTAAAGGGATTACACGATTAAAAGTGTAGTCCCTTATTTTTTTGCGTTTAAAATTCATAGTCTAAATAATCTCTTATATCAACTTTTCTTTTATTAAATAATCTCCATAATAAAGATTTTGATTGTCTATAAATTGTATTATTTATTTTTACTGCTATTATTGTAGTATCTTCATTATTAAGTTTATCGAATAATTTTAAATCTTTTAATCTATCAATATCTTTTTTAGTTAAATTATAATTAATATTATCTTGCGTGAACTGCCACGAAAACCAAAGACTTCATAGCTTCTTGGGACTATACTCTTATGAGTATTTCATTACCAAGCTAACAACCGTGTTCCACAGTCTCTTATATTCATCGCCGCATTATAATCTCTATCATTTTCGTATCCACAATCACAAACATACCGTCTGTCTGATAATTGCAAATCTTCTTTGATTGTTCCACAACAATTACACAGTTTACTTGATGGAAACCATTTATTAATTTTAACAAACTGTTTTCCTTGTTCTTCTAACTTATATTTTAGAAATATCCTGAACATTCCAAATCCGTTATCGTGAACATTTTTGCCAAGTTTTAAACATTGTGCCATGTTTCGTAAATCAATATCTTCGACTATAACTGCATCATATTTATTTGCAATTTTTCTTGATTCTTGATGTAACCAATCTAATCTCTGGTTAGCAATATGCATTTGCAATGTTGTTATTCTTTGTTTCTGCTTATGCCAGTTATTAGACTTTAATTGTTTTCTTGATAATTCTCTTTGAAGTTTCTTTAATTTTTCTTCTGATTCTCTGTAGTAGTGTGGGTGGTAATTGGCTTTCTTACCATTACTATCTACATAGAAATCGTGTTGAGAATAATCTAATCCAAGAATCTTATCTGATTTCTTTGGTTCAATATTAATAACATATTCAACACATAAACTTGCATGAAATATACCTTTATTATCCATTGAAATCGTACAATTCTTAATAATAGAATTTTCAGGAAGTGTACGATGTTGTTTTACTCTAATAAGTGTTTTAAGTTTTGGAATTTTAAGCATTGAGTTTTCTAATGTTATTAAATTCCATTTACAACCTAGAGACTGGTTATATGTCCTGTACGAAAAATCATTTTTCTTAATACTTCTGAATTTTGGCATACCTTTTAAATCTCTGAATGTAGGTTTAATTCCTAATGTTTTTTCTCTTTTACGACTTCTTTTTGTATAAGTCTTTTTATCATATTCTGTATTGAATTTTTTAATAGCATCATTAAAATCCATTTTTGCACTTGATAAACATTGAGCATCAACATTCTTCATGTAATAAAAATGTTTTGAAAAATCGGTGTATTTACTCAAATGCAATTCTGATTTTTTAATTACACCATTTTGATATCCAGTCTTTTCGAGTTTCCTATATAATTCGTCAACATACATATTATATATTTTTCTTGCACATCCAAATGATTGTAAGAAAAATTCTTTTTGTTCTTTTGTTGGAACAATTTTGAATTTATAACCACGATTTATTAAAGCCTCCATCAACGTATCTCCTTTCTTAATTATTCTATTTCTTACATATAATATACCACTTCTTGAATATTTCCTGTTGAATTTGAAATATATTATCCCTCCTTTAAAATTTCCAATAAAATCACGATTTTAAGAATATTAAATATTAAAATAATAATAGCTATTTTATACCTTACAAACGTGATAAATACGTAGAAAAAAGTATTTAAACAAGCTATTATTAATTGATTAATACCCCCACCTCATATTAATATATAGAAGTGGGTTTATATTGACGATTATATTAAATTATTAATTTCTTTTCCATAATAATTTATAATTATAAAAATCACCTTCTTCTCCTGATAATGTATATACTTCATTTATATTTGGATGTGAATCACTTTCTAAATTATCATTATAATGGTCTAAAGATGTAAATGTATTTTTCCATTTGATAATATCTCCTACAGATGTATTAAATAATATTATTCCTTCTAATACATATTCAGTTTTAGTTTTTACTTTCATACCAGTTTTTAAATCTTTCTTCGTAAAAGGTTTACATAAGGTACAAATTTCATTATTTTATATGTATCCTCAAATTCAAAAAAGAAATTTCCTCTTGTATTAACAAGAACACCATTTTTATTTCCATATTTATCTTTTGTTATATCTATTAAATTACTATCCATTGTATTAATAAATTTATCGTCAATATCAAAGAAATCATCTAATTGTAATAAATTAAATGCTTGTAATGGTGAAAGAAAGATATCTTTTAATTGTTCTTTTATATATCAATCGTCTAGAGTAGTCCACCAATCTGATGTATCTTTCTCTTCTTCATATATTTTATAACAATAATTAGATTCATTATCTATATTTGTTAATTCCCCAACACTGTATGTATTTATATTAATTAATTTATCCCCTATTTTAAGATTCTTTGCTTGTTCTATATTCATAATCATCTCTCCTTTTTATTTTTTCAATATTGTTTATTCTATCATTAGCTTCTTTTATATAATCATTATTTAATTCAATTCCTATGTAATTTTTGTTTTGCTTTTTAGCAACTACTCCAGTTGTACCACTTCCCATAAATACGTCTAACACTATTCCATCTTTTGGACAACAAGCGTCTATTGGCGTTTCAATTAATTCTTCTGGATAAGGAGCAAAATGGTGTATTTTTGATGGTTTTGTATTAATATCCCAAACCGCACGTTTAATTCTTCCTTTATCAATGTTTTTATTTATATCATCGGTTTCATATATAAAATATGTTAGTTTTGAATCCATATCTATAAATTCATTAGAATTATCATTTAATAAATATTTTATAACATTCCAATGTTCTATTGTCGGATATGAAAATCCTTGTTTATCTCTTCTAAACCAATGTTCTATTGTTGTTTTATTAATATTACTTACATTTTTTACTATTTCTTTAATTGAAATTCTATTTCTTAAAAAGTCTATAAATTCCTTTTGAGACGGTAGATTTGGTCTTATTTTAATTAATTTATTACCTCTATTTTTTGCTCATTCCTTGTCTGACTTTTGACTCTTGTTCTACATCTTTATATTTTGTATTATTATTTATTTTTTTTTATTATTTTTGATATTTTTAATATATTTTGTCTTTGCATTTTCATATTGTGTTTTAAAATAATAGTTTTTACTTTTTGTAAAGAAAAATAATTTTTCATAGTCATTATTAAATCGTGTTTTAACACTTGAAGGCATGGCATTAGGTTTATGCCAAATAATTTCATTTCTACATATCCATTTATTATCTATCATATTTATTTTAAATCTATCGGGAATTCCTATTAATGAACCTTTTAATACTTCTTTGTTATTGTTTGAATATTTGTCCCCTATATTAATCCATAAACTTCCTTCTTCTTTTAATACTCTTTTTACTTCATCGAATATTTTTATTAAATTATTAAGATATTCTTTAACAGTTTCTTCAAGCCCAATTTGACCTTCAACTTCATAATCTCTTAAATTCCAATATGGAGGGAAGTTATACACATATCTATTGATTTATCTGGAATTTGTTTTAATATTTCTAAACTGTTTCCATTTATTATTGTGTTCTTAATATTTTCTATATTATACATTTTTATCACCTTCTTTATTTTCAATATGATTTCTATAGAAATCTATAAACCTTAAATTTTTAATATAATTCTCAGCATTATTTTTATTTTCTCTTAAATATTTTAAATGTTTATAAAAATTAGTTCCATCTATCATCAACTACTCCTTAAAATTATTTATATAATTTGCAATATCATCTAAATCTTTAGCTATATAACAACCACGTCTTTTAAGTAATTCTTCAACATCTTCTAAACTTCTTAATTTACCATAAGGAAAATAATTTTTGTTTAATATACAGAAAATTGTATGATTAGGATTACCATGTCTATATGAACTATCCACTGCTTCACATACACTAAAATAACCCATACAATCAACTGTAATACAATATACTTCGTGTGTACAAATATTATTTTTTTGATTAAATTCTTCTTCATAAGCATTTTTATCTCTTCTATATACAACTGGATTATAATAATCTACTTTTAATTTAGGTATAAGGTCTTTTCTCCAACCATATTTATCATCAAGAGTTTTATCTTGAACTACTGTTCCACCTAAAAATACTTTCATTATCTACTCCTTTTTAAATTAAAAAGAGAATAATAAATATTCTCTTAATATTATAATAATTTATCTGCTAAATCTTTAAAGAATATAGGATATCTTTTAGCCATTTCTTTTAATAAAGGTTTTGTTACTTCTCTCATTTGAGGGTGTGCTACATCTTCACATCTTAAACTAAAGAAATGTCTCCATTCCCTAATATCCATTCTTACATTAATTTCTGTTTTTACTGAATTAGGTAATACACTTCTTGATATATTTGGTGAAGCTCCTAATTTTGATAAATTTAAATAATGTTTCTCTGCATCTTTACAAGCTTCTTCCCATTCATTAATTATTAAATCAATATTTTCTTTTGGTAATGTTCCATTATTTAAAGCAGTATTCATAGCTAAGTCTAAATTAATACCGTTTGATATATCTATAAATGACACTTGATTATCATATTTCTCTTTAGAATAATTACAATATCTTGTGGATTCTTGTGCATAACTTGCAAGCCTATGTCTTACAATTTCATGACTTACTCCTCTATCACAAGTAAATCTTACAGTAATATTGCTAAATTCAATCATTGCTTCATGTCCTCTTTTAATAATTCCTTTTATGAAATTATAGCAACTATCATCTGTAATCTTATCTTCTGACTTATAACAAGTTCTTGCAACTCTTTCTATTTCTTGTAACATTTCCTTTTCAGTTTCCTTTGTAATAATTTCAAATCCAGCTTTTATTTTTTTCATAATATTATCTCTCCATTTCTTTTAATTAAATTATTTTTATTTATTTTATTATTTTATATATAAAACTATAGTAAATATAGTTAAATATCATTTTTGTTGTTTATTATTCATTGTAATCAAATAACATTGAATAAACATCTGAAACTCCAATTCCATCAAAGGGGTCACAATTTTCGTTATATATAGAACTCCCTTGGTAAGCAAGCCATTCTAAAGTCTCATCTTTGGTGCGTCTTTCAGCATCATGCCATTCTGGTTTATTACATTTACGATATATTTCTCTATCTCTTTTAAGCTTATTGATTTGTTTTTCGTGTAATGCTTTATTATAAGCTCTTAATTCTTCTAGCGTTATAACTTGTTTTTCGTTAAAATAGCATTTACCTTTTTCTTTATAGCAAGCGTGCTGACCTTTTATAACATACTTCCCCTCTTTTCTCCATTCATCAAAAGTTTTTAATTCCATTGTTTTAATCCTCCTTTACAAAATAAAACTCTCTATCTGTATTTAAACATCTTTATATACTATTATTGCAACTTTCATATTTGGGTAAGATATTGAAACAACATATTTTAATTTATTGGCTTTTTCTGTAACTCTATCTACAAAATCACTAAAACTTTCATATTCAGTTACATAATCTGAAAACCCCATTTCTCCATTGTCATAAGTTCTACTTTTTCTAGTTACTATTAATTGCTTTATCATTCTTCTACCTCTCTTTACTTTTTTATATCATAATTAACACTATAAAACTCAATAATATTG
>ERZ808278.121-NODE-121-length-63036-cov-5.994300_pt1 | contig 63036 bp, 45 predicted proteins | sample MGYA00521239_ERZ808278 | MGnify/ENA primary metagenome ERZ808278 (study PRJEB31516, sample SAMN03275600) | gut metagenome | biome: mammalia-associated habitat; material: feces | host: Papio cynocephalus | place: Kenya | collected 2012-07-17 ... | reverse complement strand
CAACGACCCCGAGATTACAAATCACGTGCTCTGGCCAACTGAGCTAAAGAGGCAGTTGCTTGTTTCAAGCGAGTGCAAAGGTACGAACTTTTTTTAAATCGCCAAACATTCGCTATCTTTTTTTTCAAAAAAAATCATTTTACAGTCCAAAACGGCCCCTTTTCCCAGTGCCTGTCCACCATTTGGCTCACAATATAGCGACAGCAGAGGTGGACCCTTCCGCTAAAGCAGCCTTATCGTGGTCGCTCCACACAAACGCGCCGCCCCCCCTAAAAGCCGACCGCATCAAAGGCTCACGGAGCCACGCTGGCCACTTCCCCACCCCCCATATACACGATGAGGACGCGAATACCGCGTCCTCACTGTGCAATTTCAATTTTTGATGCAATTATATATGCACTATAGGTGTGAAGGCCAAAAAAAAAGAAACGTGCCTTAACACACCGAGTGCTCTCGTTTACTTACTCTTGTCGAGCTTTTCAAGCTGCTTCTTCAATGCGTCCACCGCAAGGTCCACAGCCTCCTCAAATGTGTCGGCCACTTTGCTGGCAAACAAATCGCCCCGCTGGGGCACGTCAAGCTTGATGCCAGCTTCCTTGTTCATCGCGGTTTCGGGTTTCACCACTTTTAATGTCACGTCCACACTCGAGATTTCCTCATAGTGCTTAACAAGTTTTTCCACTTTCTTGTTGATGAATTGCTCAAGTTTCTCTGTTGCATCGAAATGGATGGATTTAATCTTGATTTCCATATTACCCTCCTTTTTTTAGAGCCCTTGGATGGGCGAGTTTGTAATTATTTATCAATTCACTAAACGTGATATGCGTATATATTTGCGTGGCTGCGAGCGACTCGTGTCCAAGAAGCTCCTTCACGCTGTTGATTTCCGCTCCGTGGTTGAGCATGGCGCTGGCAAAACTGTGCCGAAGCACGTGTGGGCTTTTCTTCCCTCTCACCCCAGCCTCGCCAAGACTGTCGTGCACTATTTTATATATTAAAGAGGGATACATTTCCGCGCCTTTCTCGGTCACGAGCAGCTGGGCAGCGCCATCCAGCCCGGTATCGGTCCGCAGTTTCCTATAGCGGTCGATGAGCGCGGCCAGCGTTTCGCCAAATGGCACAATTCGATCCTTGTCGCGCTTGCCATGCACCTTCATCTGGCACTGCGCCGTGTCCACGTCGCGGTCGAGAAGCCCTATCAGCTCCGCTCGGCGGATACCCGTGTGGTAGAAAATGGCCACAATCAGCCTGTCTCTCACCTCCACGAAGTCGGCGTCGGCGGGCAGCGGAGCGTCTAAGAGCGCGTCCATACCTTCCTCGCGCACATATTGTGGCAGCCGCTTTGGCACTTTCGCCAATTCCACGTCGGCGGCAGGATTCTCAGTCATCTCACCCGACTTCACGAGCCACCTGAAAAAAGCCCTTGCAGCCTGCATTTTTCGCCTCACTGTGCATGCACCGTCGCCCTGCTGGGCAAGGCTCACCACCCATGCGCGCAAGTCGCCTGGCGTGACGCTACGGAAATTCGGATCCTCCTCGCCGTGGGCAAGAAAAGCGGCGAGCTGGCGCAAGTCGTCCTCATAGGCCCTCACCGTGAGAGGCGAAAGGTTTCGCTCGAAACGAATATATTGCACAAACTGGCTGATTTTCATAATCCTACTTTTTCAAGAGGCTCACAGCGCCATCTCTTGGCTACTAATTTAGCAATCTTTCTTGAAAGTGCAAAAGCATAGGGTCATAAAAAAGATTAATTTCTATCATTCACCTTTGCTCCTGCTATTTCACTATCATCTTGACGGCTTTGCGCACACCGTCGGCTGTTTGCTCCACTTTAATGACAAATGTGCCGCTCTGTGGATTTTTCACCTCTACGCCTTGTATGGTATAGTAGCGGACAGACGCATCGAACTCCCTGTCTATGTCGGCAACGGCAGTCGACGATTGCGATTTAATCTCCACATTGTCAACATATATAAAATTGTAGCTTTTCACACATTCACCCATAAGGCCTATGCGCACATTATTGCTGTCGTAGCCGCTGAGGGGCACTTGCACGAGCGTCCACTCCTTTGCGTCGTCCACAGTGGCTAGGTCTGTCCATTCGCCATACCCAACCTGTGCCTGTGCTGTGAATTTCATATTGCCGGTCGGCATCAGCACATACATGGAGAGCACGGGATTGGCAATGCCGCTCAAATCAATTTTAGGGCTTTCCCATCGGCCGACAGCGCCATTGGCATATGCGCCCATATCCGCACTGCCACCATCGCCATCATAGCTTTGGTCGGCGCGTGCCGACCACGACACATCGCTGTTCTTGCCCACCAGCACAGTCTTTGTCCATGGAGAGGTCTGTGCCGACGCTCCTGCAAACGTCTCTATGTAAGGCACTGCGTAGGCCTTGCCAACAAGCTGCATATTACTTTCTGTGGCAGCTCCATACGCCCCGCCCACCGAAGCGGCTTTCACCTTGAATGTGGTGGCTTTCTGCTCGGCGGCAGCGTTGAGCCTCACATCATAGCTGGTTGCCGTCAAATCGCTTGCCACCACAGTTCCATCTGAGGCCAGCACCTGATACACTACATTCGCCTTATTCACAAAGCCGCCATTCACGCCTTTGTCGGCGAGTTGCCACGTGAGTGTTCCGTTGCCATCCTCATGGTCGGCAAACTTCACATTCTGCGGAGCAGACGGCGCGTCTTCGCCCACGAACACAGTCACCTTGGCCATGTCGCTCTCACCCTCAGCATTATACACCTTCACGCCATACGCATAAAGGCCTGCTGCAGCGAGAGTGTCGGTGAACACAACTGGAGATTTGTCCAAGGAATCAGCACCGGAAACTATACCAACTTGCTTGCCGTCACGATATATCTCCGCTTTACTGATTGCGCTCGACAACGGCTGCCCGTTTGAGGCCTTCGTGGGCAGGCAAAATGAGATTTTTGCTGTGAGCTCACCGCCATCGCCGGCTGTAGCACTAAGATTAGTCACTGTGTCGGGTGCCATGGCGCTAACACCAGCGGCAAGCGACACATTATCTATAGTGGCAGTGCCTTGCGACACGGCACTGACAATGTGTATGCCAATATACTTCACGCCATCCGACTCTGGCATAACGTTCAACTTGGCCCTTGCGGGCGCAGCCGAGGTGGCGGAGGTTGAAATCGCCTCGCCCACCGCTGTGGTCATGGCATCTGCGGTAGGAGCATCACCCATTTTCACCTCCACGGTGTTGGTGTAGCGCGCGGCGGTGCCATAAAAGTCGAAACCGAGTTCATAGGAATAGCCGCCCCTCAGCCGCATGGCAGGCAAGAACAGCCAGTCGTCTGCCGTCTTCGAGTAGCTGGAGCGGTATTTCATCGACTTCAAAGAGTAGTACCATGTGTTTTTGTCTGCATTTGCATCCACTATCGTATAGAGCGATGGCGAGGTGGCTTCTGTGAAGTCCTCACTATAAGGAGGCTGTAAGTACGAGCCAAGCACAAGCACATTACTTTTGGCAACCGCGCCTTCATGGCCTGCATTTACTGGCGACACTTCATAATAAACCGACTGGAGCAGTTCGTCGGCATACGGCTCTTGAAAGCTGGAGCCTTTCAAGCCTGTGGCCACACGCACTGCACCCGGATAACGGGTCACATTGTACGACAGGTTGGTGTCTGACATATACCCGCCATTCACGGTTCCGCTTGGTTTGCTCCATGTGATGGTATTCACGCCATCTGCATTGGAAAACTTCAAATCACCTACGGCAAGAGGGGTGTCGTTGCCCACAAACGACTTCGCCGACGCCTCTGGGCTTACGCCTTCGCTATTGGAGAGCGCGACCGTAAAGTCATACTCCCCATCAGCCGCCACAGCCACAGGAACAGCCACTTGGGCGCCTGTCTGAGCCTTGCCCTCTGCCACCGATGAGCCGTTGGCTTTCACGGTGTAAGACACCTCGCCGCTCAATTTTGCGCCTGAATATGTAGTGGATGGCACTCCAAAGCTCACTGTGCCCTGGAGCGACCCGTCCTTGAATGACACGGCAAGGTCGGCTGGAGCCGACGGTGCGGCATCGGCAGTAGCCTGATCCACAATCCATGCGCCCACCACCTCATCGCCATTCGGGGTGGCCCCCACAAGCGTGGTCGCTGCCGTGGCAAGATCCACGGCATAAACATTCGAGTTCTCCTTCTGGTCGTTGGCGAACCAGTACATCGTTTTTCCGGCAGCGTCAATCACCGCCGACTGGTCGTAGTAAGGGCGTACACCCGTGTCGCCCACCTTTGTCAGTGAGCCGTCATTCTTGCTAACTCTCACAAGATAGCCGCCATCGGCAGAAGTGGTGGAGGTGCTTGCCGTGATGCCATACAGGTTGCCCTCACGGTCGGCCGCCATCACTATAAGCGACCCGGCCATACGTGCCACAGAGGTTTTGGTGTTGGAGGCCAAGTCCCATTTCTTCAATGTGGGATAGAGGAGCTGCTGATCAGCGTCATACTCGAATCCGCTACAGTACACCACCCCGCTCACAGGGTCGAGCGCACTCGATGTGGCACGATGGCCATACACCGTGGCCAGGTCATAACCTATGCTTTTTGAGCTCAACTGCGCTCCACTCTGTGCATCATACACATAATAGTTGGCGGAATTCACCATGCCATAGGCAATGCTCGACACAAAGGAGTATATTTTCCCGGCGCTCATCACTGCATCGCCAGTGATATTAACCCTTGGTATGGCGGCCACCTGCTTTCGCGCCACAGGAGCTGCTATGGTATAGCTATACACACCCGTGGTGCTCACGTCCTTGTCGTTGTCATACATCATCACGCCACACACGCGGGTATTGGCCACAGATGCCACCTTCTGAACCGTCGAGGCATTTTTCTTCGAAAAGCCTTTTGTTCGTGGATTCCTGCCCATCGTGCCAAAAGCCTCTGCTGGCGTGAGTCCACCGCTGTGCGAGATAGCCACATTCTCAGCCATAGCGGAGACACACCAGAGCGCCGACACAAGTAAAATAGTAGTCTTAACTGTCATAATTTCCTATGCAATAATTACAATTTAATATCAATCACATCGATTGAGCGATAATTTAGCGGCAAAGTTACGAATTTTATCCTTATTTCTCGCATTAGCCTTACTGGCGGAAAGCTATTTTTCTAATTTTTAACCACTCCACACCTCCCAAAGAGGAAAATTTAGCTGGGCGCCCAAAAGCAGTATGTTGTGACAGCGCTTTTTGCGTAATCAAACAATATGGCGTAAATTTGCACACCGACAATACAAACAAAACTCCTCTTTTGTGATGAAAAAAGCAATTTCTGCAATTCTATTGATGGCCGTGTGGGGCTGTATGGCTTTGAGCGCACAGGTGAAGCGGCCAAAACTTGTGGTGGGTATCGTGGTGGACCAGATGCGCTGGGACTACCTGTATTATTACCAGGATCATTTTTGTGAAAATGGCTTCAAGCGCATGCTCCGCGAAGGGTTTAGCTGTCAAAACGCCCTTATCAACTATGTGCCCACTGTCACCGCCATCGGTCACTCCAGCATTTTCACCGGCACAACGCCTGCCGTGCACGGCATCGCCGGCAACAATTTTATGGTGGACGGTCACTCAGCCACAAGTGTGACCGACGGCAGCGTGACTGGAGTTGGTTCCAAGGGCAAAGCTGGACAGTGCTCTCCGCACAATCTCCTCACCACCACCATTGGCGACGAACTCCGCGCCGCCACCTCTTTCCAAAGCAAGGTGGTGGGCATCGCCCTTAAAGACCGGGCGGCAATTCTTCCTGCCGGACACAGCGCCAATGCCGCCTATTGGTACGACAGCAAACTGCCAGGCTTCATCACCAGCACATACTATATGCAGCAGCTGCCGGCTTGGGTCAGCCAGTTCAACGCCTCGCTCAAAACCGACCCTATGGCCAAAAACGCCACTACGCACCATCCGGGCATCGCCACCACATTCGATATGGCCAAGGCGGCCATCGCCAATGAGCGGTTAGGCCAAGGCTCTGCCACCGACATGCTCACCGTCAGCATATCCACCACTGATGTGGTGGCGCATATCCATGGCACTCACTCGGCTTTTACCGACTCCTGCTATTATACCCTCGACAGGCAATTGGCCTCTTTCCTCAACGTCCTCGACCAGAAGGTGGGCAAAGGGGAATACCTCGTGTTTCTCACGGCCGACCATGGTGGCACCAACAACTTCAAGTACAACCATAGCCACAAACTTCCCACCGGCGGCTGGAGCTACTGGAAAGACGAAAACACCACCTACAACGAAGCGCTCAAGGCCAAATTCGGCATCGACAGCCTCGTGGCCGATGTAATGGAGTATAGCCTATACGTGAATGGCGACCGCGTGAAGCGTCACGGGCTTTGCCGCGACTCTGTGGTGCAGGCCATCAAAGATTATTTTGAGCGCGACCCTGACGTGGAGCGCCTCGTAGATATCGAGAACCTGGCTAACGAGCCCATTCCCGCTGAGCTAAAAGAGCGCATCGTGAAAGGATATTACAGGCACCGGAGCGGCGAAATTTTCATTATGCTCAAGCCTGGCCGCTACTGCGGTGAAGAAGACAGCGACGGCAGCAACCACGGCACATGGAGTATGGACGACAGCCACATTCCATGCGTGTTTATGGGATGGGGCGTGAGGCATGGCGAGACGATGCAGCCCACATCCATCACCGACATTGCCCCCACCGTGTGCTCAATGCTACACATACAGATGCCTTCGGGCTGCCTCGGCAAGCCTATCCCAGCCCTCGCGCCCTAAGTATAAAAAGGTGTGGGCTATAATGTGGGTATGATTTTCAAGCCGCCTCTGAGCCGGCATTACCCATTAGCGCACTTGATAGATGATGCGGAATTTGCCCTGCCGGTCAATAAGACCCTCATAGGTGACCTCTCCGTTAGGCGAGAGGATTTCGGCTGGAGCATAGCCGTCGGCTGAGAATGCGCCTATCTTCCATGGATAGCAGTAAACCGAGCCTACGCCCACCACCGATGTCGCTCCATCAGAATAATGGGCCACATCGCCATCATCATACCATGGTGTGCCCCACTCCGCTGTGTGCGGGTCTTCCTTTATTTTATGCCCTTTGTGAATAAGGTAATGCGCCAGATCGGACTGAATCACCAGATTAGTAGGCACTTCTTCACCACTTTCCTCGTCGATGTAGCGCATATAGCCATTACCGTGATGCGTGGCAGTGCCCCACAAGGCATACCCCACAAGGCGCCCGTCGGTAGAGAAATAGCGGGCAAACTGCCCGTCCACTGTGTCGTCCACCGTCATTGGAGCTATGGTGCAGACGCCCTTGTCGTAGTCGCTGACCGATGCTGGGTCCACAATCTCGCCACTCACTTTCTTCGGCTCAAATTTCTTGCGCCCCGACATATCGATGAAGTAGAAATCATCGCCACCTTCCTCCACCACCAGCGCCAAGCTGTCGCAGTAGGAGCGCGCCTCCTGGTATTGTGGCTGAATCACCATTTTGCCCAGTGCATTCATGTATCCCCACTTGCCGGTAAAGGCGTTCTCATCGGGCAGCACATACACCGCACGGCGACCCTCTTTCAGCGGAGCTATGGTAAACTGCTTTTGCCCAAACTGCCGAGGCTGGGTGAGCACGCCAGGCGCATACGGGCGCAGGTTGCGGTCGACCAACGTCCAGCGCAAATTAAAGCCCGGTGTGGATTCGCCCACAGCGGCTATGCCGTCCACAAAATTTGTGGCGCTCACATACTTTTTAGGAAGCCGCTCAATCGCGCCAGTGGGCTTGATAAGGTAAAGCTGGCGGTCGGCACCGTTTTTCTGCATAATCAGCCCCTCTGGAGCCATCTGCGGAATTCTTGTGAAGTCGGCCACGCGCCATTCATTTTTGCCACCCATCATTTTCCCGTCGATGGTATAGAGCGTGTATGCCACGCCGTCGGTGCTAACGCCAAACACGCCACAGCTCACAGGGGTCACTATTTTCGTGCTTTCGTCTTCGCAGTCGGTCAGAAACATGGTGTAGCCAGGCACCAGCTCAAGCGGCATACGCAGCGACGGCTCCGTGCCGGCAGTAGCTGCGCCACCTTTCTCCACAAGTTCGCCAGCCTTGCCGTTGCCACTATTCTGCGTGACCGATTGCCCTGCCTTGCTGCGGTCGGTAAATATCCACGCGGCAGTGGTCACACCGCCTTTCCACACGGTTTCCGCACTTTTGTCATAAGTTTTCTCCATGGCGTTGCCTTGAGCGAAGCACCACACGCCACCGCACACGGCCAGTGTCAATGACAGTATTGGAATTCTTTTTTTCATGCTGTTCCCTGTTTTTAAAAAAAATACTTATTGGTGTTAGTTTGTGGCAAAAATAGTAAAAAAATCCTGAGCCACAAAAAGTTGCCCAGGATTTACTCTAACATGATATTTTGCAGGGGGGGTGCTTATTTAATCACCTTTTCGGTAGAGGTGGTGCCGTCGGCATACTGCACGCGCTTGATACACACACCCGTGGTTGGCTCGGCTATCTGCTGCCCTGCCACGTTGTAGTAGCTCACGCTCTTCACTTCACGCACATCGGCGTTCACATCATTGATTCCCGACTGTGGGCGATTCACATACACCACATTGCTGCGGCGCTCTTCACCGCCACCACGGTAGATGCTCTGAACGCCTATTTTGTCATAGCCCTGGTCGTAAAAATAAATGTTGCTCTTTTTGGTGGAAGTGCTCAAAAATATGTCGTATTCTGTATCAGAGAAGGAGTACGGGATATCGGTCATCGACTGAGTAAGACCTTTAAACACTTCTGGAGTGAACACGTATGGGGCATCGTTATAGTACACGTTGTAGTAAAGATTGTTCACGTTAAGGTCGTTACCGTCCACATCCACTGTAGGAATCAAGAATTTCAACACATCAAAATTGGTCGACACCCGGATATCCGAGGCCGTGAACTGCGGATCGGCAGGCGTCATGGCCTTGTCTTCCTGCGCAGTGAGGCGGGGAGCCACCAGGTCGGTGATGATATACAGATTGTCGCGGCCGCAGTTCACAACCAGCGACGCCGGATACGTGGCCGACACATTCCCGTCATTATCCACCGTCATGGTCACGTGGTCGGTCTTGTCATAGTTGAAGTAAGTATTCTCGCCTTCCGTCTCCACCTTTGCGTTGCCAGTGAGCAGATACACGTGGGCATTGTATTCGGGATCCACCCCTAAATACTGCCTGGTGGGCACTTCCACCGACTTGTAGTCGCTGGCCATAGTGGCATGTATCACGGCGTCGGGCAAGCCTTTTTCAAGGTGGTCCACATACAGGTCGTTGTCCGAATTAAACACGTTCACCATGGAAAATTTCTCTGCCGATAGGTCGCTTGCATCCGACTTGTAGGTCAGTTTACACAGCGCCTTCTTGGCGTCGGCTGGCTTTATGGCCGGCTGGTCGGTATTGACGGTATATTTAATATTATAGTCGCCCATGTAGAACCATGAGCCATCGGCATCGCAAAGCCCCACAAGGCAGTCGTCAACCTGCGTGAGCACATTGTCTTTCCAAGTGAACTTCACATCTTGCGTAGTGGAGTCGGGCACAAACGAGCTGCCGTCGGCGTTCGGCACAAGGCGCTGCACATAATAAGGGTCGCCGGCGTCGATGCAGTAGAGCTGGGGCAAATGCATCACTATCACATCGCCCTCCCTCTTTTCACATTTAATCCACGGACTGCCAAGCCCCCACACATATGCCTGCGAGATAGGCGCCTTCACATACACGAAGCCATCGTTGGCTTCGCCCACACCGCCAATGCCGCCATCCACTTTCTGATAGTAGGCACTGCCCCAGCCCAGTCCGTAAGCCTCTGAATTCACATACATGTTGTCGAGCACCTTGCCGGCAGGTGCGTCAGCCACCACAGTGTCGGTGGCTGACGCACTGCGTTTTGCCTTTTTGAGCGCCATCACGCCAGCATCACCAGATTTCGCCACACGCTCGCCCAGGGAGCACTGCCTTTTGATTGGGGCGTGGTTGCGAGCCACACCAGGCAGCAGCAAGTCACTTGCCGAACCCGTCACACAACACAAGGCCAAAGCGGCCACTAAGAAAGTAAACTTTTTCATAAGCATCACTGTTTTTATCGTTTTTATAAAAATTCAAAGCAAAATTACTCATAAAAATAATATTTAAAAACTATTTTTGCCGATTTTTGCATATTTTTATAAGTTCACAGTTCAACCACTACCCAATTATTCAACAACAGAAGTAGGGCGAAAACTGAGCGCATTTTGTAGCAATTTTCGCTTCTCTATCACAAAAAAAAATCGTAACTTTGCTTATACACTTTTTTCTGCTATTTTTAAGCAGGGAAAAAAGGTGCATACTGTGCTTAACAAAAGCAACCTCTAACTAAAAAACTATATTACAACAGCAATATGAAGAGTACCGCAAGACCATTCAAATTCGTGAAGATTACTGACAGCGACGATTACGAGAACCGCATTCCTGTGGTTGCCATTGGCGACGACGAGGGACTCAACATAGCCCAACTCGTGGAGAAGTACCAAGACGACCTCTATGGCGCCGACATTAGCGCTTTAGAGATGCTGCAAGAAATGCTGGGAAGACTTGAAACCTATGAATCGGCTCGTCCGATCGCCATCGACGACCACCACATCATCAAGCTCCACAACTCAAACAAATGCGCCCTGCTCCAGTGCGTGAATGGAAAAGTGGTGGTGACCGACAACACTGGCCGTGAGCACCACATGGAAGAGGGCGAGTCGCTGCTAATCCCTGCCGCCACCACTCTTGTGGCTATCGATGGCTACGGTGATGTACTGATCACCGACTACTAACGCCGCACCGCAGTATATATATTTATTAGTGGAATATAAATAGACAGGACACGCAATAACCGCGCCCATAGTTTGTCGTGCGCGCCCCTTCACCACGCCCAACGATGGCAGAAAACCAACAACAACAAATCACAAAATAGCAGGGGCGTGACATAGAGTGAGCCGATGGCAAACAAAAAAGCTCCACTTGACAGGAGCTTTTTCAATAGCAAACAGCAATTTTTTAATTTTCTAAAATCATTGTAACATACAGATATACAATAAAATATGTATAATCAGTTGTTTGCTACAATACAAAGATACAAATTTGAAGCAATTCACAATAAGGATTATTCCGTTGTGAAAACATCAAGGGCGGCTTTTGTCGCTCTTTTTTGTTGCCGGGGCGAAAGGATGGTGTGCGAAACTTTTTGTAACTTTACAAATTATTGGCATAATCATCATATTGTGCGGAAATCTTCAATTCTCTATAGATAAAATACGGCAAGTTAATGAAGATAAAGTTTTGGATAGAGTATGTGGCGGCATACGGTGAGGAGCTTGTGCTGAATGTGGACGGGAGCGGTGCTGTGGAGCGGTGCGTGATGAGCTCGGTGGACGGGCGCAACTGGAGCTGCGAGCTCACTTTTCCTGCCGGGGAGCAGCCTGTGGCACGTTACCACTACAGTGTGGAGCGCGCTGGCGATGTGGTGAGGCATGAGTGGCTGGTGCAGCCTCACTGTCTCGACCTCACAACTTTGAAATCGGACAGCCTCACTGTCTACGACCACTGGATCGACAACCCTGAGAATAGCTATCTTTACAGCTCGGCCTTTACGGAGTGCTTCGCTCGGCGTGATCTGGCCCATGTGCCACCCACCGACTATTCCTTCACGGTGATGCTGAAGGTGCGCGCTCCGCAGCTCCGCTCGTGGCAGCGATTGGCCTTGGCTGGGGCAGGCCACGCCATGGGCAACTGGGCTGTGAACCGCGCGCTGCCTATGGCGGAGCATGCCCATAATGAGTGGGTGGCGGTGATCGATGCTTCGATGCTCGACTCGCGGGTGCTGGAGTTTAAGTTCATAGCGGTGAACGATGGCGATGCCGCCCATGTGATGTGGGAGTGCTGTGCCAACCGCACCGTGGTGCTGCCTGAACTGAAAAAGGGCGAGGCGGTGGTGTATGAGCTCAGCGAGGCTTCGTTCGGCCTTCCTGCATGGCGCGTGGCTGGCACAGTGGTGCCTGTGTTCGCACTCCGCAGCGAGGGCAGTTTCGGCGTGGGCGACTTTGGCGCCCTTAAGGAGATGATAGACTGGGTGGCGTGCACGGGTCAGCGTGCGCTCCAGGTACTTCCGGTGAACGACACCACCGCCACTGGCACTTGGCGCGACTCTTATCCCTACAACAGCATCAGCATCTATGCGCTTCACCCTCAGTACGCCGACTTGCGCCAGCTTCCACCCCTCGCCGATGAGAATCGTGTGCGCTATTACGCCCACTTGCAGCACGAGCTGAACGAGCTGCCGCAAGTCGACTATGAGCGGGTGAATGCCGCCAAATTGGGCTATCTGCGTGAGCTGTATGCGCAAGAGGGCGCTAAAATGATGCACACGAAGGCGTTCAAGACGTTTTTCGAGTGCAATAAGCACTGGCTTGTGCCATACGCCGCATTCTGCCATTACCGCGACCAGTATGGCACCGCCACGTTCAGCCGCTGGCCCAGTCACCGCTCTTTTGACGAGAGTGCGCGTGTGGCGATGGCCAACAGCCGCACCAGTGAATACAAGAAGGTGGCGCTGTGGTACTTTGTGCAGTTTGTGCTCAGCCAGCAAATGCGCGCTGCCCACCTGCACGCTCGCCGCAAGGGCGTGATTCTCAAAGGCGACATTCCGATAGGCGTGAGCCGCGACGGAGTGGAGGCATGGGTGGAGCCTCGCTATTTCCACATCGACAGCCAGGCCGGCGCTCCGCCCGACGCATTCTCCACGCGAGGACAGAACTGGGGATTTCCCACCTACAACTGGGACGCAATGATGGCCGACGGCTGCTCATGGTGGGTGAAGCGATTTCGCAAGATGGCGGAATACTTCGACGCTTACCGCATAGACCATGTGTTAGGTTTTTTCCGCATCTGGGAGATTCCTGCCAATGCAGTGTATGGCTTGCTCGGCCAGTTCTCGCCAGCGCTCGGACTGACGCGGGATGAGATTGAGAGCTATGGCCTTACGTTTAGCGATGCCATGCTTGAGCCTTATATCACCGACTGGACGCTGAACTGCACATTTGGCGCACTTGCCCCGGAGGTGCGTGAAAAATATTTGCAGTCATCCTCTCGCGACGGCTTCTACAGCCTGCGGCCAGAATACAGCACCCAGCGCAAAATAGAGGCTGCGTTCTGCTCCGCCGGCCAGGATGGCAAGAACGTGGGCGAGCTACTGATGAATATGGTGAGCGACGTGCTGTTTGTGCGCGACCACAGGGACTCCAGCAAGTACCACCCACGCATAGCCGCACAGCGCACCTTCGCCTATGGCGCGCTCCGCCAGCCCGACAAGATGGCGTTTGACCGCCTGTACACCGACTACTTCTACCGCCGCAACACCGACTACTGGTATCGCGAGGCCATGAAGAAATTGCCTCGCCTTGTGGAGGCCACGCGTATGCTCGTGTGTGCCGAAGACCTGGGGATGGTGCCAGAATGTGTGCCGTGGGTCATTAATCAGCTCCGCATCCTCAGCCTCGAAATCCAGTCGATGCCCAAGGGCCCCAACGTGGAGTTTGGCGTGCTGGCCCACAACCCTTACCGCTCAGTGGACACCATCTCCACCCACGACATGCCCACCTTGCGGCAGTGGTGGGACGAAGACTACGCCCGCACGCAGCGCTATTATGGCGAAGTGCTGTGGAAGCAGGGGCCTGCGCCGCACCCCCTGCCCGGCAGTGTGGCTGAGCAAGTGGTGGCCAATCATCTCAGCTCGCCATCAATGCTGTGCCTGCTGTCGCTGCAAGACTGGCTCGCCATCAGCGAGCGCATTCGCCTTGCCGACGCCGACGCCGAGCGAATCAATGTCCCAGCCAATCCGAGTCACTATTGGCGCTACCGCATGCACTTGAATATCAGCGAGATGAAGGCTGACTCTGAATTCAACGACCAACTAATCAACTTAATAACCAATAGCAGACGAAAATGAAAAAAATTGCATCGTTACTGACTTTTACGGTCATGGCGCTGATGTGGCTCGATGCCACAGCGCAGGAGGTGAAATCGCCCGACGGCAACGTGGTGGTGAACTTCTATCTCGACAACAGCAGGCCCACCTACACCCTCACTTACAAAGGGAAGACCGTGTGCGCACCCAGCCACTTGGGGCTCACCCTCGCTAAAGACAAGCACGCCAGCAATGGCACTCGTGAGCAGGATCTACTGGAAGGCTTCACCATAGCCGACACCCACTACACCACCTTCGACGAGACTTGGACACCAGTGTGGGGGCAGTACAAGCACGTGCGTAACCACTACAATGAAATGGCGGTGACGCTCAACCAAGCTGCCATGAGTCGAAAAATTGTGATTCGCTTCCGGGTGTATGACGAAGGAATAGGATTTCGCTATGAGTTTCCGCAGCAGAAGAAACTCAACTATTTTATCATTAAGCAAGAAAACAGCCAGTTCGCCATGACGGGCGACCACATGGCGTGGTGGCTCGCCGGCGACTACGACACGCAGGAGCACCCTGGCCAGACCACGCGACTGTCGGAAATCCGCGGCACCATGAACAAGTGCCTGCATCGCCCTAATGGTGTGAAGCCTGACAAGATGCACGATCCTGTGACGCGCAACTCTTCGTCATCGGTGTTCTCTGAAACAGGCGTGCAGACCGCGCTCCAAATGAAGACCGACGACGGGCTCTACATCAATATCCACGAGGCCGCATGCGTGAACTATGCCACTATGCATCTCAACCTCGACGACAAGAACATGGTGTTTGAGTCGTGGCTCACCCCCGACGCTGTGGGCAACATGTGCTACATGCAGACCCCTTGCAACACCCCTTGGCGCACAGTGATGGTGAGCGACGACGCCCGCACCATGCTGTCGTCGTACCTCATCTACAATCTTAACGAGCCGTGCAAGATTGAAGACACCTCATGGATCCACCCCACCAAGTACAATGGCGTGTGGTGGGAAATGATAGTGGGACGCAGCACATGGAGCTACACCAACCAACTGCCGTCGGTGCGCCTCGGCACCACCGACTTTACCCATTGCCAGCCCAACGGCACCCACCTTGCCAACAACAAGGACGTGATGCGCTACATCGACTTTGCCGCCGCCAACAACCTCGACGAGGTGCTGGTGGAAGGCTGGAACATAGGCTGGGAGGACTGGTCCAACCGCTGGAAATACGATGTGTTTGACTTCCAGACCCCTTACCCCGATTTCGACATCAAGGCGCTCAATGAATACGCCCACAGCAAGGGCGTGAAGCTGATGATGCACCACGAGACAAGCTCTTCTGTCACCAATTATGAGCGCTACCTGGAAGATGCCTACTCGCTGATGAACAAATATGGCTACGACGCGGTGAAAAGTGGCTATGTGGGCGACATCATACCCCGTGGCGAGCACCACTATGGCCAATACATGAACAATCATTATCTGCACTGCATCACAGAGGCTGTGAAGCACCGTGTGATGGTGAACGCCCATGAGGCCACGCGCCCCACTGGCTTAGCGCGCACATATCCCAACATGGTGGGCAATGAGAGCGCGCGCGGCACGGAGTACGAGGCTTTTGCCGGCAACAAGCCCGACCACACCGTGGTGCTGCCGTTCACCCGTCTGCAAGGTGGCCCTATGGACTACACCCCTGGCATTTTTGAGACCGACCTTGGCACATGGAGCAAAAACAAGCGTAAAATCCACACCACGCTTGTGGGCCAGCTTGCCGACTATCTGGTGATGTGGGGACCGCTACAGATGGCAGCCGACTTGCCAGAAAACTATGCGAAGTTTGACGATGCCATGCAGTTTATCCGCGACATGGCCATCGACTGGGACGACTCTCAATATATCGATGCCGAGCCAGGCGCCTACATCACTGTGGCACGAAAGGCAAAAGGCACCCAGAACTGGTTTGTGGGTGGCAAATGCAACGAGAATGGCCACAAGGTGACAGTGAGATTCGACTTCCTGGAAAAAGGACGCAAATATGAGTGCACCATTTATGCCGATGCCAAGGACGCAAGTTTCGACAAGAATCCAAAGGCCTATACCATCACAAAGAAAACGGTGAAGCAAGGCGACAAAGTGAATATGGTGGAGGCTCCCGGTGGAGGCTTCGTGATGTCGGTGATTGCGAAGTAGCCTGCGAAAAATGGTATCGTAAACACAAAGTTGAGGCGGGTCCAGAGCAGCATCTGGGCTCGCCTTTATTCTTTCCAGTAAAAAAGAGGAGGGGGTGGAAAAATAATAAAACCCTATAAGGCTGGGAACACCTTATAGGGCTTCATCAACTTTTATACATCTGTGTCAACTTAAAAAATTTGACTTGAATAGATGTGTGGATGAATCCAATTCTCTATTTCGGTGCAAATATCGCACAAATTCTGCTAAATAGGAAATAAATTGTGTATTATTTTATATATGTTTTCATGCGTGTAGGCGCAAGTGCTTGCGCCTCAATGCTAATACGGCAAAGCTGTAGAAAATATTGCCACACCGAAGTGCGGCATAAAAGCAAGCTCGCGCAGTGATATACAAGCCTCGTTTTTCTTGATTATGATTTTTTTAATTTTTTTTCGAAATAGCTTGCGTAGCTCAGAGTTTGTTGTTATATTTGCATATGGATTGCTAACTAACTATTATATAACCACAAATTAGTGACCTTAATCTTAATGTGATACACAAGGGTTATAGGGCTGGATGAGCAATCCAGCCCTATAATTTTTTAGCAATTCCAATCATCACCATTCATTTCGGGTAATCAAAGAGAGCCATTCGCTGCCAAGCGAAACGGGGTCGCGCTATGCCCATGCATTTGTGCAAAGCAAGGAACGCCATAGAATAAAATGTAGGGGACTCACATACACAAAAAAAATGCTAACAAAGTGACATGCACAATGTTAGCATTTTAGTGGGTACTCGGAGCGGGACTTGAACCCGCACAGCCTAAAGGCCAAGGGATTTTAAGTCCCTCGTGTCTACCGATTCCACCATCCGAGCAGCTATTGCGGTAGGCAATGCAGTGCAAAGTTAATGCTTTTTTTTTATAATGACAAATTCTTTCTCACCACGAATTACTAATTCCTGCCACGAATATCATTATTTAACCACGGATTTCACGAATTTCTCGAACATATTCTCCTGACATTTTTCGTGGGATTCGCGCAATTCGTGGTTTGAGTAATGCAATTTGTGATTTAATAGGAGGTGATAATGTAGCCTCCGTTCACCGACTGGCGGCACTTATAGGTGGTAAGCCCCACCTTTTGCGTGATAGCAGTGCCCGAAATCGGCCCGCCTGCGCCGTTAATCACGTTGTAGTGCGATCCACACTTGGGGCACACCGCCTCCAGCTTTGCATCCACCGTGAGTGTGCAGTCGGCGCGTCGCTCCACAGGGCAAGCCGCGTCGTAGGCGAGGGGCTCGTCCACGCCCCTGATTAGCAGCACGCCGCCAAAGCCTGTGTAGGTGTTGGCGTTGTAGGGGAAATTGGCGGGCAGCCGCTTGTCACGGTTAAAGATGCGGTATTCGCCCACGCCGTTCACGCCATAGGTGTTCCACACCCCATAGGTGCCCAAGTCGAGGCGCACGGTGTAGGTGGGAATCACATTGTTGTCGATGCGGTTGCAGCCAGCCGCCACGCCCAGAAGCAGCAGAGCCATCAGCGCTGGCACATATAGTAATTGTCGTGGTCGTTTCATCAAAATCATCGTCCTAAAAGGTGGTTGAAAGCCTCGTGATAGGTGTGGAAGTCGAAAGCGTCGAGCGTCTTTTGGTAGAGCGCGGCAATGCGGTCGTTGCACAGGTTTCCAATCGACCCCTCATGGGTGTGGTGCACCTTCTTCACTGGGGTGAACTTGCCGGCCTCAATGTCGAGGCCCACCTTCTTGTAGGCATCGCGGAAAGGCATTCCGGCAGCGGCAAGGCGGTTCACCTCCTCCACGCTGAACATAAGGTCGTAGCGCGGATCGTCGAGGATATGCTCATTCACCTTCACTTGCCCCACCATGGCGTTCACCATGCTGATGATGGCCTTTATCTCGTCGAAGGCCGGAAGGAAATCCTCCTTGGTGAGCTGCAAGTCGCGGAAGTAGCCCACAGGCAGATTGCTGGTGACCATCGTAATCTGGAACGGCAGAGCCTGCAGGCGGTTGCAGCGTGCGCGCGTAAGCTCGAACACATCGGGATTTTTCTTGTGGGGCATAATCGACGAGCCAGTGGTGTACTCATCAGGGAGCTTGATAAAGGCGAAGTTCTGCGAGTTGAACATACATGCGTCGAACGCCAGCTTTGAGATGGTGGCGGCAATGTTGGCGATGGCGGCCGCCACTATGCGCTCGGTCTTGCCACGCCCCATCTGGGCATACACCACATTGTAGTCCACCGACGCAAAGCCGAGCAGCCGGGTGGTGAGCTCGCGGTCGAGCGGAAACGACGAGCCATATCCGGCGGCGGAGCCAAGCGGATTACGGTTGTTCACATCGTAGGCGGCGCGCAGCACCACAAGGTCGTCGGCAAGCGACTCGGCATAGGCGCCAAACCACAGGCCAAACGACGAGGGCATAGCCACCTGCAAATGAGTGTAGCCCGGCATCAGCACGTCCTTGTAGCGCTCACTCTGGTTCTGGAGCGTGTGGAAAAGCACGGTCAGATGGCGCACCACATCCTCTATCTCGCTGCGGATGAAGAGGCGCAGGTCCACCAGCACCTGGTCGTTGCGCGAGCGCCCGGAGTGAATCTTCTTCCCCACGTCGCCAAGGCGCCGTGTGAGCATCAGCTCCACTTGCGAGTGCACATCCTCCACACCATCCTCTATCACAAATTTCCCGGCCTCTATCTCTGCGTAAATCTCACGCAGCGAGGCGGTGAGCGTAGATAGCTCGTCAGCGGTGAGTAGGCCTATGGTTTGCAGCATAGTGATGTGGGCCAGAGAGCCAAGCACATCGTAGCGGGCCAGATACATGTCCATTTCGCGGTCGCGTCCCACGGTGTAGGCTTCCACATCGTGGTCCACCTGCACATTCTTTTCCCAAAGTTTTGATGCCATATCTTATCTTCTATAAAAAACCTATATAATAATGATGCGCCCCGCACGAGCGCACAGGCGCATTGAGCGACACAAAATTACTAACAATCGTAATGCCTGCAAACACAACGCCGCCATTTTTCACAGATTTTTGCTACTTTTGTGGAGCATAAGAGCCAATTATTTGCTCCCAAAGTGCACCGACAACGACGAAACAAGAACAACAATGCATAGGTGCTGGATAATAAACGAATAAAAATGATGAACAATAATATTATGGAGCCTTTGTTTTCTGTGATAACGGTCACTTGGAATGCCGCAGGCGTGATTGCGCCCACACTGAAGAGCGTGAAGGAGCAGACCTTCACCAATTTTGAGTATTTGGTGGTGGACGGCGCCTCCGCCGACAGCACACTGTCCATGGTGGAAGCAGCAGCCATACCCGGCACACGAGTGGTAAGCGAAGCAGATGGCGGACTGTACGACGCCATGAACAAGGCCATTCGCCTCGCCAAGGGCAAATACCTGATATGGATGAACGCCGGCGACGCCTTTGCCGCCCCCGACTCACTCGCTCGCATGGCAGCCGTGGCCGCCGACAGCCCAGGCGTGATCTACGGCCAGACACAGGTGGTGGACGCGTCGCGAAAGGTGGTGGGCATGCGTCATCTCACTGCCCCTGCCACGCTCACCGCCAGCAGTTTCAAACAAGGTATGCTGGTGTGCCACCAGGCCTTTGCCGCACGTCGCGACATTGCCCCACCCTACAACCTCGCCTACCGCTTCAGCGCTGACTTCGACTGGTGTATACGCGTGCTCCAGAAGTCGGAGCGCAATGCCTATGTGGCTGGTGCGCCCATCGTGAGTTTCCTCACCGACGGCCTCACCGACAAGCACCACAAGGCCTCACTCAAGGAGCGATACCGCATCATGTGCCACTACTACGGCACCGCCTCCACCACCATGCGCCACATAGGCTTCGCCATGCGCGCCCTCATGCGCAAGCTGAAAAAGGCGTAAGCGCCATGGGGCGGATATTTTTGGTGGTTAGCGGAAATAGATGTAATTTTGCACATTAAACAAAAAAGGGAGGCGGCCACGTCTCCTGCATTTCATATATTTAATTATCACATTTTTTACACTTACGCAGAGAAGAAATACGATATGGACTTAAAGTTGAGCTACGATAATCAAGGAGAGTTTTCTAAAAAGCTGTTTATCGAAACCTACGGGTGCCAGATGAATGTGGCCGACAGTGAAGTGGTGGCATCTGTCATGAAAATGGCGGGATACGACACCACCGAATCACTTGACGCCGCCGACGCCATCATCATCAACACCTGCTCAATCCGCGACAACGCAGAGCAGAAAATATTCTCCCGCCTCAACCAGCTCAACGCCTTGCGCCGAGGCCGCAAGCGCAGGCTCATCGTGGGCATTATCGGCTGTATGGCTGAGCGTCTGAAGGAGGTGCTCATCAACGACTACAACGTGGACATCGTGGCTGGCCCCGACTCCTATTTAGAGCTGCCCAGCCTCACCGCCAGCGCCGAAGCCGGACAGAAGGCCATCGAAACCACACTCTCCACTACCGAAACATATCGCGACATCATACCGCAGCGCATCAGCGGCAACAAGGTGAGCGGCTACATCAGCATTATGCGCGGGTGCAACAACTTCTGCACCTACTGCATCGTGCCCTACACCCGTGGCCGTGAGCGCAGCCGTGAGCCTGAGAGTATCCTCAACGAGCTGCGCGACCTCCAGAACAAGGGTTTCAAGGAGGTGATTCTGCTCGGGCAGAACGTGAACAGCTACCTCTACAAGCCAGCCGATGGCAGCGCACCTGTGGACATGGCCGCCCTGCTCTCGCTTGTGGCAGAGGCCGCCCCTGAAATGCGTGTGCGCTTCACCACCAGCAATCCCGAGGACCTCACCGACGAGATCATCGCCACCATGGCGTCGCACCCCAATATCTGCAACCACATTCACCTGCCTGTGCAGAGTGGCAGCAACAAGATTTTGAAGCTGATGAACCGCAAATACACGCGCGAGTGGTATCTCGACCGCATAGCCAAAATCCGCGAGGCGATGCCCGACTGCGGCATTTCAAGCGACATGTTCACCGGGTTCCACGACGAGACCGAAGACGATTTCCAGCAGACACTCTCGCTGATGCGCGAAGTGGGCTTCGACTCCTCGTTTATGTTTAAATACAGCGAGCGGCCTGGCACTTTCGCCGCCAAGCACCTGCCCGACAATGTGAGCGAGGAAGTGAAAATCGACCGTCTCAACCGAATGATTGCGCTGCAAAACGAGCTTTCGCTGTGCAGCAACCGCAAAGATGTGGGCAAAACCTTTGAAGTGCTTGTGGAGGGCTATAGCAAACGCTCACACGCCGACATGTTCGGACGCACGCAGCAAAACAAGGTGATCGTGTTTCCTGCCGCCGACACCAAGGTGGGCGACCGCGTGATGTGCGTGGTGGAGAAAGCCACCAGCGCCACCCTGATTGGGCACTGCGTGTAAAAGCCACACAGAGCCACGCCACTTCTGCATGATAAAGAATTCATGCTAAGTCTGTGACCATCCTTTCCCCCCTTGACGTTAGCCAAAGCACTGCGGCACACAAGTGTGCATAACCTGAAGATATTTGATATTTTAGAAAAAAGGGAAATGACTGAAAAGAAAGAACTACTTTGGAATAAGAACTACTGCAAGGTGATGATAGCCAACCTGTCGCTGTTTTTCGCCTTCTATCTGCTCACACCTCTGCTCCCTCTCTATCTAAGCGAGCATTTCCATGCCACAAAAGACGTGATAGGACTGGTGCTGAGCGGCTACTCTGTCACAGCCATGGTGTTTCGCCCGTTCAGCGGCTTTATGGTCGACAACTTCCAGCGCAAGGCTGTGCTGATGACCACTTTCTTCCTATTTTTTATCTTCTTCGCCGGCTACATTCTGGCAGGCTCTCTGCTGCTCTTCGCTATGGTGCGCACGCTGCACGGAGGCCCATTCGGCGCGCTCACAGTGGCCAACAGCACGGTGGCAATTGACGTGCTGCCTTCGTCGAGGCGTAACGAGGGCATCGGCTACTACGGCTTGAGCAACAACCTTGGAATGGCGGTGGCGCCATCTGTGGGCATCTTCATCTACCAGCTCACCGGCAGCTTCGACGTGATATTCATTCTTGCGCTCGCCATTGCCGGACTGGGGCTTGCCGTGGACTCCACTCTCCAGCTCAAGCCCCGCCCCATCAACAAGAGCGGACGCAAAATGTCGCTCGACAGGTTCTTCCTTGTGAAAGGGTGGGCCTTAGCGGTGAATATGGTGTGCTTCGGCTTCTGCTTCGGTGTGCTGAGCAACTACCTCGCCATCTACGGCAAAGAGGTGATGCACATCACCGCCGGCACAGGCGTGTGGTTTATGGTGCTGGCTTTGGGACTGATATGCTCACGCCTGCAAGGGGCTAAAGCCTTGCGCGAGGGCAAGCTCACCCAAAATGCCGCTGAAGGTATGCTACTCTCGCTCGTGGGCTACACGCTGTTTGTGACACTACCAAACGGCATTGGCTACTACGGATCAGCCATTCTCATCGGTCTGGGAAACGGTCACCTCTGGCCCGCCTACCAAAACATGACCATCAACCTCGGCACCCACGACCAGCGTGGAACAGCCAACTCCACCATCCTCATCTCTTGGGATATCGGCATGGGCATAGGCTGCCTTGCCGGGGGGGTGATTGCCGACATGATGGGCTACACTGCCGCCTTCTGGATTACAGTGGCAGTGAATGTGGTGGGTGTGGCAGGCTATTTCGGCTACGCCATGCACCACTTTATGCGCAATAGGCTCCGCTAATCCGAAGCCCACTCACCTCCCTCTCCATGTGTGCCCCTAACATCTGCGAGCGCGCCACGGGAAAAGATACTGGCACGTCTGCATGGCTGAGCGTGTGGCAAGAAACGCTATGTAGGCAGTCCACAGGGCATGGTTACCCATCGCAGTGGGCAAAGCGGCATAGGTGATAAAAAACACCGCAAGAGCCACCCCCACCGCTGTCATCATCTCGCGGGTGCGCGTAAGTCCAACGAACACTCCGTCCCACACATACGCCGCCATTCCCGCCACAGGCACTGCCACGCACCACCACCGATAGCACAGCGCGGCATCCACCACCACGCGGTCGGAGGTGAGCAACGAGAATATCCTGCCGGGCCACACTGCATAAAGTATGGAGCAAATGGCAGTGAACACGAATGCCCATCCAAACAAATGCCACACACAGCTGCGCTCGGCCGCCACATCACCACGTCCGCAGTATTTCCCCGCCACAGCCTCGCCAGCGAAAGCGATGCCGTCCATAAAATAGGAGAACAGTATCGACATTTGCAGCAGAAGGGTGTTCACAGCAAGAGTCAAATCGCCACTGCGCGCTCCCGCTGCGGTGAAAAACAAGGTTTGAAGCATGATGAGCGTGCTGCGAATAATGATGTGGGAGTTTACCCTGAAGAAACGTCTCGCACCACGAAACTGGAAAGCGCGCCGAAAGTCCACGTCGGCCACGTGCGACGCATATTTGTGCCTCAGCAGCCCCATGGCAAGCGCCAATCCTGCCCACTCCGCCACCACAGTGCCCACTATAATCCCTTTGAAGCCCATACCTAAAGCATACACGGCAAGCACCGACACGAATATGTTGAGCACATTCTCGGCTATGGAAATCACCATCGGGCTGCGAGAGTCCTGCATGCCGAGCAGCCAGCCCTTAATGCCCATCATCATCAGTGTGGGAGGCGCGCCCCACACTCCTATATAGAAATAAGTCAGCGCCAAATCTCTAACTTCGTCGCTGGGACCGATAATGAGTAGCGTGACCCATTGCAGTGGCCACTGAAGCAGTATAATCATGATGGAGATGAGCAGGCCAAGGGCAGTGGCGTGCTGAAGCACAGCCACTGTGCCAGCCTTGTCGGCTCTGCCAAACGCCTGTGCAGTAAGCCCCGACGCTCCCATGCGCAAGAATCCGAAGTTCCAGTAAATGAGGTTGAACATCATGGCACCAACAGCCACGGCACTGATATAGGTGGCTCCGCTGCCCGAACTGAGATGCCCTGCTATGGCGGTGTCGAGTAGTCCGAGCAAAGGCACCGTCACATTCGTGACAATGGCAGGCAAGGCTATGCGGAAGATTTCACGATTCATATTCTTCATTTTCATTCTTTCTCCAAAATCCATCCAAATTTGGGCAAATCCAAAATTAGCGGTGATGCAAAATTAGTGCTTTTTTTCGCTACACTGTCCATAATTCTTTCGCTCCATATGAAAACACCAACGGATATGCCCGCTGGATATTTATCCATTTTTGTCCATTTTATGAATATCTACTTATGAAAGCAGTAACAGTATAATAATTCGCTAAACCACAAGCTATTTTACAAGATTCACACCTTAATATGCCTACGATATGGCACAATTTTGCCACCAATCACTTCATACCGAAACAGTGCACAACAATTCTTAACAAATGCGAAAATCTATAAAGCCTACTAAAAAAATCAATTAATATCCAAAAATGGATTTTTTTGGATAGAACAAGCATTGTAATTTTGCGAGCAAATAAAAGTTTGTTTTAGGTTATTTTTTTACTCAATTACCATCAATTTGTTGAGAGAAAGTTGAAGCTGAATTATTTAAGTCCAAAAGCGGGCATAAAATGAGGAGGTTTTTCACACTGGCACTACACAACGGCCACCACCCAACCACAGTAAGTGGCGAGCGTGCTGACATGCCAGCCTCTTTAAGAATTAAGAAATAGGTGAATAAGACTTTGACGGAAAAACAAACACAATTTTACACAACTATTATTTTTTAAAGCTATTTTTAATTAAGAGATTTTTTAGCAATTAGTTTTATGAAAAAAATTTTCAACCTTATGCTTGTGCTTACAGCCGTGGCCTACTTTTCTGCCACGCTGAAAGCCGACCCTGTGGTAAAACCAAAGGACTTTTATTCAGGGAAATCTTACACATGGACCAACGCCAACGGCGGAACAGTGACCTCCAACCTCACCGACGAGGCTACAGACCCTCGCCAAATCATGGCTCTGCTCAAGTACATCTACACCAACAAGGAGATTCCGGGCATACTTCAGTGTGGCTACACATCTAAGGGAGTGCGTGAAGGCACTATCGACTACGATGTGAAAGCTAACAGCGCCATGAACAAAGCCTACGGCATCACCGCCGGCAACTACACCCCCAACGAGGAGGGCTACACCACTCTCATAGTAAAGGTGAAAGACTCCTGGACACCATCCGCAAAGGAAAGCCTCAGCCAGCAGCAGACACTCCAATACGTGTCCGACGCCATCGAGTCGGTTCAGCTTCTGACCGAAGGCTTATACATGCCCGCTACCGACGCTGCCGGCAACAAGAACGTGAACCCCGGTGTGGTTTACCGCATGTCGGGCAGCGCCAACCGCTTCTTCTTCATTTCTAAGGGGCGTGGCCGCACATGGGGTAACAACTATGGTAAAAATGGAGCGATGATTAGCGAATACGCTCCGTTCAACGGTATGTTTGAGGAATACAGCCCTGTGGCAGTGAGCGGCGGTAAGCAGATTGAGAATTTCTACGAAGACCTGGTGAACGGCAAAATATTCAAGACTGAGCACGACTGCAGCACCGTGACTGGTCAGGAACACTACTTCTGCATGATGGGCACCACTGGCACTAAGAAGTTCGATGTTACCGACCTGCTGGTCACTATCCCCGACTACCGCCTATGGGACTGGAGCAACCGCGACTATCAAGGAAATTCATATTTCAAATACACAAACTACAACAAGAGCCATGCGCCATCACTCGGACTTTACGGCATCCAGCTCAAAGCCACTGCCACCCCCACCGATGGCGACTACTATAAAGTGACATTGGCATGGACTTCGTCGCTCAACGAGGTTACCGGCAATGAAGTGAACCAGCGCTTCCTTCTGTGGGTGCGCGATGAGGACGGCTCTCTCAAGCCTCTCACCGGCGAGGACGGAAAGCAAGTGACCGTCGCCCCGGGCGAAAACTTTGAGTATTCCTACAATGAGGCTCAAACCTACCAAGGCAGAGAAATCACCTATGTGGTGTCGGGGCAGCCTACCGACGCGCAGTTTGTCAATTTCAAAGAGGTTTACTCCAACAACGACAAGGTCACTATTCCTGGTCTTGACCCAGACGAGGGACTTCGCATCGAAATTGGCACCGAATCAACCAGCGACTATGACCTGGCTACCGAGACCAACCACTACAAGAACCTCATTTCCATCGACCACAGCGTGGACAAGACGCATGTGAAGTACACCAACCTTCAGGCAGGCTCTAAGCTCACATTCTACCGCTACGATGTGAACCACAGCAGCGAGGCAACAAAAATTGCTGAGCTTGAAATCACAGGAGTGGACCACAGAAGCGAGCAACAAGGCTGGGGATGGAATAGCAGAACATACTATTACAACGACTACAAATACAATTTGAGCTACTACGAGCAGGTTGATGAGCAAAGCCCTAAGAGCAACATCACCGGCGGCACCTACTCGATGACCACCAACAGCAGCTACTCTCAAGGCGTGACCGATGAAGTGGACTTCGACAAATTCGGAGTGGGATCGTTCTACGATGAGTTCAGCGCTTCCACCGCAGCCAACGAGCACCCTGCAAGCTACGAATACATGGCTTCGTTCTCCGGCCTGGGCAACACCACTCAGACAGAGCTGCACAGTTCATACAGCAAAATCAAAGTGCACAAAACGGAAGCCACGCTCACCGACAAGGCCATCACCATGCAAGATGTGGAGAACGACAACGTGTGCTCGGAGCGCATCCACATCAACACGCACGACGCCAGCCCTGCCATCCAGTTCTCACTCGACCAAGACTTGAGAATTGCTGAATACAGCCTCAACAAGGTGAAGAATCAGAACAACAGCGAGATGGAGGAAATCGGACTGGCACAGCGCCTGCCAAGCTGGGACTACGCGGTGTATGAGAATGGCAAACACAAGCAAAACGTTAGCCAGACTGAAGAGCCAGTAATCTCCGATGCATCAGCAAAAGTGGGCAGAAATGAATATGTGCCTGTAATCAAGACCTACCGCAACTCCGACGATGGCACCTACAACACCTACGGCGCGCCTATCGTGGCATCGCACCGACTCATGGCCAACCTCTCGCTCGAGGACCAGCTGATGAGCACCTACGTGTTCAGCTCTAAAGGCAAGAAAGGACGCTATTACCAGGCAGTGATCAACATCGCTGCCGAGGGCACCGACAATTATGAGATTGTGAAATACCGCGTGTGGCGCCTGGTGGGCGACCGCGCAATGGAAGTGGAGCCCGACTATATGGCACGCCTCAATCAGGACGGACACCCCATCGTCATCGACTCCGACGATGAAGGAGAGCCCACTATCGACGAAACGCACAACGACTTGAAGGAATTCACCGTGAAAGGACAAGGTGGCGCAGCATTCCTGCCTATGCAGGTGAACAGCAACACCATCCGCGTGATCGACACCTTTGGTGCAAGCGATGTGACCGAAGACGGCGACCTCACCGTTTCCTACATTGTGCGCCTGTATGCTAAGCCAGCCACCGACAGCGACGACGAAAGCCGCATCGGCTCACGCGCCGGAGGAACCGTGCTGGCAAAAGAATACTACATCGGAGAATCCACTATCAACGTCACATTTGAAGAGAGCACCCCAACCGGCATCTTCGACGTGGTGGCATCAGCCAAGACACCAGCAAGCGTGGAATACGTGAATTTGCTCGGACAGAAGTCGAGCAAACCGTTCAGCGGCCTGAACGTGGTTATCACCACTTACACCGACGGAACACAAAGCACTGCAAAGCGCACATTCTAAAATGAGATCCTGAATAAACTAAATAGAAATAGCTTATGAAGTGGGGCAGCCCTGTCGCGACGACACGGCTGCCTCTTTTTTCACCCCTCCATCAGCACTCCACCCCAAAAAGGCTCACCCTACAAATATGAGGTATTACGCTCCAGTAGAATAGTGGCGGGCAGTAGAGACGCGATATTTCGCGTCAGCCCATCAATCTGTAAAACAAGTGGGCTATGAAAAATCCTCGCAATCCGTGAGAGACCCTCCTCCATATTTGTCGGGGGGGGGTGAGCCAAGGTTAACGCACGATTGTGGACTATTGGGCAAATAACAAGGAAGTATGGACTAATCGCCAAATTGCCCATATCCCGAAAATTAAGTAATTTTGCATCGTAATTTCAAGCTGATGAAAATAGGAAAAAACGACTTGGGCTACCGCCCTGTGATGCTGGCTCCGATGGAGGACGTGACCGACCTTTCGTTCAGGCAGATATGCCGCGAGCAAGGAGCGGATATGGTGTATACGGAATTTGTGTCGGCCGACGCGCTTATCCGCAACATCCAAGCCACGCTGCGCAAACTCAACATCTCCGAGAGCGAGCGCCCCGCCGCCATACAAATCTACGGCCGCGAAGTGGCGCCCATGGTGGAGGCCGCAAAGATGTGCGCGCAAGTGCACCCCGACGTCATCGACCTCAACTTTGGCTGCCCGGTAAAGAAAGTGGCTGGCAAGGGAGCGGGGTCGGGCCTGCTGCGCAATGTGCCGCTGATGTGCGAAATCACCCGCGCGGTGGTCAATGCCGTGAGCATTCCCGTCACAGCAAAGACCCGGCTCGGCTGGGACTGCAATTCCAAGCACATCGTGGAAGTGGCTGAGCAGCTACAAGACTGCGGCATACAGGCGCTCACCATTCACGGCCGCACACGCAGCCAGATGTACACCGGAGAAGCCGACTGGACCCTCATCGGTGAGGTGAAAAACAACCCTCGCATGCATATTCCCATCATCGGCAACGGCGACATCACCACACCGCAAAAGCTCCGGGACTATTATGACCGCTACGGCGTGGACGGCATCATGGTGGGGCGCGCTTCAATAGGCGCACCATGGATTTTCAGGGAAATGAAGCAATATATGCTCACTGGCGAAGTGCCACACATCTCCAACCATGAGAAAATGGCGCTACTGCGCCGCCAAATCGACGAGAGCATCAACCGCATCGACGAGTTCCGCGGCATTCTCCACATTCGCCGGCACCTGGCAGCCACTCCCCTATTCAAAGGCATTCCCAACTTCCGCGAAACCCGAATCGCCATGCTCCAGGCACGCACCTTCCCAGAGCTCAACCAAATTTTAAACCATATAGAAGCCACATATTTAGGCGAATAGCCACAAGTGGCAGCTACACTGCTTAATTTTATATTCCAATATTCACAAAAGAAAGTATGAGAAAATATGTATTCCTTATGTGCATGATGGCAATGGCGACCATTATGGCGGGAGCGCAAGGGGTGCAAGACAGCCTCGAACTGAACGTGGGCGACTTCACCACACTAAACGTGAACAACAATATCAACGTGGTGTACCGAGCCTGCAAAGAAAAGGCCGGCACTGCCGTGCTGCAAGCGCCGAGGAGCATGGCAAGCAGGTTTATCTTCAAAAACGACAATAAAGGCAAACTCACCATACAGCTCACCGACTATAATTTCAACACTGGCGTGCCCACTGTCACGGTGTATTCATCTTCGCTGCAAGAGGTGGTGAACCAAAGCGACAGCACAGTCACCATCGACAGCATTCCGCAAATGCCCGTGTTCAAGGCCAAGACCTGCAACAACGGCTCCATCATCATTCACGGGCTAAACACACTCACCACGGTGCTGAAAGAGGCCACAGGCAAAGGCCACATCTACGCCGACGGCGTGACCGACAAGCTGGAATGCAAGCTGGTGGGCACTGGGCTTATCTGCGCGCTCCGCTTGAAAGCGCGCGACATATCCTGCACAACGGGCGGGTCGGGCCACATCTATTGCCAAAGCACCGGCGGCTACCTGAAGCTCAAGGGATTCGGCAGCGGCAAGGTGCACTACACTGGCACGCCTTCCGAGGTGAAAGTGAAAAAATTAGGCACACTCAAAGCCATACCCTACAAAGCCGACTCCACCACGGAAAACCCTTGCGACACCTGTGCCACGCGGTAAACCCCGCAGAAAAAAGTCGGCTGGGTGTTGCGATTGTTGGCGATATGGTGTAAATTTGCATAAGGCCAATTTACACCTATTTTAAAACTCGAGATTATGGCAAAAACTAACGGAACTGGGCTCAAAACAGAGATAAAGCAAAAGCAGACGGCCATTCCCATCACCAACGTGATATTGGCCCCTTACCTGGAGAAATCGAGCAGGGAGGTGGAAGACGATGTGCTGAACGCTCTGAAAGAAAACCCGCTTCTGGAAAAGAAAACCGACGAGGTGGACCCACCCATCACCCCCCAAAAAACTTCCGACACTGAATACGACAATCCCGACCCCGACAGTGCGCCCTACGACAAGCCTCTGCCTGGCGAGCGTCTGTACCGCGCCAGCAACAGAAGTGCCGACGACGTTTACAACGCACCCGTGGCGGTGGCGGAAGAGTCGCTCGAAGAGCACTTGATGACGCAAGTGAACGAGCTCAACCTATCTTCCACCGACCATCTGATAGCGAAATACATAGTGGGCAACCTCGACTCTAACGGCTGGCTCGCACGCTCCACCAGTGGCATTGCCGACGACATCACCTTTGGCGAGGAAGAAGAAGGTGTAGAGGTGGAACGCGAGGATGTGGAAAGAGTGCTGAAAATGGTACAGGAGCTCGACCCTCCAGGCATAGCCGCACGCACGCTGCGCGAGTGCCTGCTGATACAGGTGAGACAGAAAGAACAAACTCCCGAAACCAAGCTATTGGAAACGCTCATCGACAAGTATCTCGACGAGCTTGGCCTAAGCCACTACGACAAGGTGTGCTCGCGCATGGGCATCACACTCGAAGAGCTGAAGGTGCTACTTGGAGCGCTGCGCAAGTTGCAGCCAAAGCCTGGCAACGGATTCTCATCAGGCATAAGCGACGTGCGCCGCAACCAGATTATCCCGGAATTTGAGGTGGACGTGGACGATGGAAAAATATCGGTGACGATGCCCAACCGCATCCCCGAGCTGGTAATCTCAGAAGAATTCTCCGACGGCATAAGCGCATCGGCAGCCAAGGACAAGACGGTGAAAAACTTCTACGACAGCGCCAACCAGATGATTGCCATTCTAAAACGCCGGCAGGAGAAACTGATGAAGGTGATGCGATCCATCATCAAGCACCAGCAAGCCTTCTTCCTCTCTGGCGACGACAGCCTGATTGTGCCTATGAAATACAAGGACATTGAGAATGACACAGGGCTTGACCAATCCACCATATCACGCATCTGCGGTGGCGACAAGGGCAAATATGCCATGACACCGTGGGGCACCTTCAAACTTAAAGACTTCTTTAGCGGCAGCGTGCCCACCACGGGCGACAGCAAGACAACGGTAGCCACCAAGGCTGTGAGAAAAGCGCTGAAGGAAATTATCGACAGCGAAGACAAGAACCGTCCGCTCGGCGACGATGCCATCGCAAAACTGCTCAAGGCTAAAGGCTACGAGGTGGCGCGGCGCACCGTGGCAAAATACCGCGACATGCTGGGCATTCCAGACTCTCGCCACCGGAAGGAGCTGTAAGCGATGGGCCTGTGTTATAACGACACCATAAAAAAACGGACAACAAAAAAACAAGCACATTACAAAATGTAAATATGAAAGCAAATGATGTGAAATACGGCAGAATTCTGGTAGGGCTGTCACGCTTTGCCTCTGCCATGCTCAGTCCACTGCTTATGCCCACCTATGGCGTGCTCATCGCGCTATGGTGCTCCTATCTGAGCGCCTACGACACGGGGCTGCGCGTGGCCATACTCCTGGTGGTGCTGGGCATCACCTGCGTGTTGCCCATGTTTGGCATCGCCACGCTGTTTCATTTCAAGATGATTACCGACAAGAGCCTCACCGAACGCAAAGAGCGCTTCCTCCCCTACATATTCGCGCTGGTGTGCCACGTGGCGGCAGCATATTACCTCTACACGCGTGTGCACGCCCCCATGTGGGTGGTGATGTTCTGCCTAGGCGGAGCGCTTGCCGTGCTCGTCTCGGCAGTGGTGAACCAATGGTGGAAAATCAGCGCCCACATGGCTGGCATAGCCGGCATAGTGGCACTCATCTACAATATGCATGTGCTCATCACCGAAGCGTTCAACCTGCTTTGGGTGATGATTGTGGCAGTGATGATTTGCGGTGTGCTCGGCTCGGCCCGAATCATCTTAGGAAGGCACACCCTCGGCCAAGTGATAGCCGGGGCCATCAACGGCTTCGTGTGCGTGAGCCTGCTGATGCAGCTATTCGGATAACGCACAGCCAACTAACGAAACATCAACAAATACATTTATACGCATCTCTCAATGAAAGCATTAGTCAGCATCATTATGGGCAGCACAAGTGATATGCCCGTGATGGAGAAAGCCTGCAAGTGGCTTAACGATATGGAAATTCCATTTGAAGTGAACGCGCTGTCGGCACACCGAACCCCCGACGCTGTAGAACAGTTTGCCCGTCAGGCTAAGGACCGAGGCATCAAGGTGATTATAGCAGGAGCGGGAATGGCGGCGGCGCTGCCAGGAGTGATCGCGGCGAGCACCACACTGCCTGTGATTGGCGTGCCCATCAAGGGTATGCTCGACGGCCTCGACGCCATGCTGAGCATCATTCAAATGCCCCCCGGCATTCCTGTGGCCACAGTGGGCGTGAACGGAGCTATGAACGCTGCCATTTTAGCGGCAGAGATGATGGCGCTCGGCGATGAGAAGATTGCCGAGAAAGTGGCGGCCTACAAGGCCACCCTTGGAGCCAAGATTGAAAAGGCCAACAAAGATTTGGCCGAAGTGAAGTATGATTACAAAGTGAACTGATGAGCGATATTTTCAATTACCATCGCCGCCCCACTGTGGCGGTGAATGTGGGAGGCGTGATGCTCGGCAGTGACTGTCCCGTAAGAGTGCAGTCGATGACCAACACCAACACCGACCACATCGAGGACAGCGTGGCGCAGTGCAGACGCATTGCCGACTGCGGTGGCGAGATCGTCCGTCTTACGGCACAGGGCGTGAAAGAGGCAGAGAACATAGGCAAAATCCGTTCCGCCCTGCGAGAGCAAGGATACCAAGTGCCACTGGTGGCCGACATCCACTTCAATCCCAAGGCTGCTTTTGCCGCTGCCGCCGTTACCGACAAGGTGCGCATCAACCCCGGCAATTTCGTGGATCCCGCGCGCACATTTAAAAGCCTCACCTACACCGATGAGGAATACAAAGCCGAGCTGAGGCGTATTCACGACGCGCTTGTGCCATTCATCGACATCTGCCGCACACACCACACCGCTGTGCGCTTGGGTGTGAACCACGGCAGCCTGAGCGACCGCATCATGAGCCGCTACGGCAACACCGCCGCCGGCATGGTGGAGAGTGTAATGGAGTTTCTGCGCGTGTTTGTGGAGCAGGATTTCCACGATGTGGTCATTTCCATGAAGGCCTCAAACGTGGTGGTGATGGTGGAGGCCGTGCGCCGTGTAGTGGCAGCAATGGACGCCGAGAATATGCACTTTCCGCTGCACTTGGGCGTGACGGAAGCCGGATTTGGCGAAGACGGACGCATCAAAAGCGCCGTGGGCATAGGCTGCCTAATGTCGGAGGGCTTGGGCGACACCATCCGCGTATCGCTCAGCGAAGACCCCGAACTGGAGATTCCCGTGGCGAAGAAGCTGGTGCAGTACATCACAAGCCGCACAGGGCACCCGCACATTGACGGCAAGTGCTACGACGGCTACGACTCCCTCCAGCCCCAGCGCAGAGAATCGGTTTGCGTGCTCCACAAGATAGGCGGACGAAAAGTGCCCGTGCTGGTAGCATCATGCCATCCCGATGAGGTGAAAGGAAAACTCAAGCCCGACTTTTATTTCACCGATGGAATGCTCACCGATGGCGTGAACGCCTACACCATTGAACCGCTCGAGAAATTCGTCCACAATCCAGACGCGCCTGTGCAGTTTGTGCTGGTAAAGGCCGACGCACCAGATGAGCTGCTACTGAAGCTAAAAGGCACGGCAAACGCGGTGGCTGTGGCCACTGCGGCAAATGTGAATGTCACCGGAAGCCTGCAAGCCTTGCTCCACAAGATGGTGATCATGGGCGTGAACTGCCCTGTGGTGGCAAAGGTCTCTTACGCCGACACCGACACCGAATGGCTTCAGGTGAAAGCTGGAGCCGACCTCGGCACGATCCTGCTCAACGGATTCGCCGACGGCGTGTGGCTGGAAGCGCCCCACTACGGCAGCCAGCAAAAGGTGGTGGAGTATGCCTTCGCCATTCTCCAGGCCGCCCGGCTACGGATGTCGAAAACGGAATTCATATCCTGTCCAAGCTGTGGCCGCACAATGTTCGACCTGCAAACCACCGTGCAGCAAGTGAAAGCCGCCACCAGCCACCTCACCCACCTGAAAATTGGTGTGATGGGCTGCGTGGTGAACGGACCCGGAGAAATGGCAGACGCCGACTATGGCTATGTGGGGGCTGCACGCCACAGCATCAGCCTGTATAAAGGCAAAGAATGCATCGAGCGCAACGTGCCCGAAACCGAAGCCATCCCCCGACTGGTGGCGCTGATCAAAGCTGGCGGCGACTGGGTGGACCCATAACACTCACTTTGAGTTTATCACAAATTTCATTATCTTTGCTGCAAAAACGAACTGGCTATGAGCACAAATCTTCAGTATTGGATTAATCAAGACGGACAACAGAGTGGCCCTTACACCCTGGAGCAACTGCAAACTATGACCCTCACCACTGCCGGCACCTACGTTTGGCACAAGGGCATGGATGGCTGGATGCGCATCGACAAGGTGCCTGAATTAGCGCTCTTGACTACGGCTACGCCCTCACAAGGCGCCCCTGCCGAGCAGCCACAGGAAGCACCCTCCACTGAAGCCGAAGAAGCGACCACTGCCGAATCCGAAGCTCAAGCCACGAAACTGGCGGCTGCTGAAGAAACGCCACAAGCGTCCACGCCACCAGCCTACACTGGGCCAGATCCATCGCTGGCGCCGCCCTACATGCCGTCACAGCAAATGCAGCCAGCGCAAGAAGAGTGCCCTCCCACCAATTTGGTGGCCTCCATCGTGTGCGCCCTGATGTGCTGCACCCCACTTGCGGTTGTGGCCATCGTGCTGGCAGTGCTCACCAAAAACAAGTATCAGGCGGGCGACTACGCCAAAGCAAAAAAATACAGCGAATGGGGCGCATGGCTGTGCATTCTGTCGGTCGTGTTTGCCGTATTGATGGCGCCATTCTCTATGCTGATACTGTAACACACGCCCACAATTAGCGAATGAAAAACTATAGAAAAATCCTATACGCAATCATCGCCGTGGCATTAGTGGCCATGGCGATGGTTTACTTTTTATTCGACCCCGCCAGCACTCGCCTCTTTCCAAAATGCGCATTTCTTTCGCTCACCGGACTTAAATGCCCAGGTTGCGGATCACAGCGAGCCGTGCACGCCCTGCTCCATGCCGATGTGGGCGCGGCATTTCGCTACAATGCCCTGCTCGTGGCCAGCCTGCCCATATTAGCAATGCTGATCACCAGCCGCCTTTGGCGAAAGCGGCTGCCACGCCTCTACGCCATGCTCAACTCCACCACCTTCATCGCCGCCACAGCCACCACCATCGTGCTATGGTGGATTATCCGCAACATCCTCAACTGGTAACCCCACCACCACACAGCCGTGCCCGCTCTCGCCTGCGCTTTCCCGTCACGTCCAACACAGCGCACCTGCTGAAAAATGCCCCGACTCCTTATTATTTTTTAGGGAATGAAGAAAATTTCGTAAATTAGCCTACATATAAATCGGAGTGAACTATTTACATTAATTAAAATGAACAAAGAAAGGCTACAACAGCAAGCTGCCGCAAAGTTCGCAAAAGATTGGGAAGGAAAAGGCTACGAAAAGGGGCAAAGCCAAGCCTTTTGGCTTTCATTGCTCTCTAACGTGTTGGGGGTGAGCGAGCCTGAAAAAATCATCACATTTGAAGACCAAGTACGCATCGACCACACCAGCTTTATCGACGGATTTATCCATACCACAAAGGTGATGATAGAGCAAAAGGGACTTGGTAAAGACCTGATGAAGCCAATTCGTCAAAGCGACGGCACCATGCTCACGCCTTTTCAGCAGGCGAAGCGCTATGCTTCTGAAATCAAATACAGCCAAAGACCAAGATGGATAGTGACCTGCAATTTCAGCACTTTCCATGTTTACGACATGGAATATCCCCAGGACGACCCTTACGTTATCGAACTCAAGAATTTGGGCAAAGAGTATTACAGGCTCTCTTTCCTGGTTGAAACCGAAGCCGACCACTTGCAAAAAGAGTTTGCCGTGTCTTTACAAGCCGGAGAGCTGGTAGGGAAACTCTACAATCTACTGCTTGCACAATACGATAAGCCAGACGACGAGTTTACTCTCCGCCAGCTCAACATACTGTGCGTTCGCCTGGTTTTTTGCCTCTATTGTGAAGATGCGGGAGTTTTTGGCGAGCACGACATGTTTCACAACTATCTTGCGCACTACGCAAGTGACCCATCCATGACCCGCGAGGCGCTCATCTCGCTGTTCCGAGAGCTCAACACCCCACCCGAAAAGCGAGACCCATATATGGACGAGAAACTGGCAGCATTCCCATACTGCGCCGGAAATCTATTTCAGGAGGAGGTGATAGTACCTCGGCTCACACCAGATATCATCGCCACCTTGCTCGAGCAAGCGTCGCTCGCATTCGACTGGAGCCAAATTTCACCTACCGTGTTCGGTGCTGTGTTCGAAAGCACACTCAACCCTCTTACCCGGCGCACAGGAGGCATGCACTACACCAGCGTGGAAAACATACACAAGGTAATTGACCCTCTATTCCTCAACGGCTTAAAGGAAGAACTGGCTTCTATACGCAGTATCAAAATAAAGAAAAAACGCCAGAAAGCGCTTTATGAGTTTCAAGACAAGCTGTCAAAACTCCGTTTCCTCGACCCCGCGTGTGGTAGTGGCAACTTCCTGACCGAAACCTATATATCGCTTCGGCGTCTGGAAAACGAAGTGATCACCGAGCTCAACAGACGGAACAAAATACTCAACCTTATCAACCCCATAAAAGTGAGCATCAATCAGTTTTATGGCATTGAGATCAACGACTTTGCTGCCACGGTTGCCGCTACAGCCCTATGGATCAGCGAAGCACAGATGATGCACGAAACCGAGCGCATCATACAGCGCGATATTGAGTTTCTGCCTCTAAAAAACTACAGCAACATTCACGAGGCCAACGCCCTCCACACCGACTGGGCACAAGTGTGCCCCAAAGAGCAGATCTCCTACATCATGGGCAACCCGCCATTCATCGGCGCACGCCTGCAAAGCAAAGATCAAAAAAACGATGTGATTCACACATTTGGCACAAGCTGGCACAATGTGGGCAACTTAGACTATGTGAGCTGCTGGTATAAAAAAGCCGCCGACATCATGCGCGGCACCAATATTCAGACCGCTTTTGTGAGCACAAGCTCCATTTCCGAGGGCGAGCAGGTGGCCATCCTCTGGGAGCCACTGATGGCTGGCGGTATCAATATCAACTTCGCACATCGCACTTTCCGATGGGACAACGAAGCCAGCAATACTGCACATGTTCACTGCGTGATTGTGGCTTTCTCTTATACCAGCAAACCCAACAAACTTATATTCGATGGCGAAAAGGTGGTAAAAGCCAAAAACATCAACGCCTATCTCATAGACGCAGAAAATGTGTTCGCAAAAAGTCGCACGAGACCCATTATGCCCGATGTTCCCCAAATTGGAATTGGAAACAAGCCTATTGATGGAGGCAACTATCTTTTCAAGAATGATGAAATGGAGGCTTTCATAAAGTCAGAACCCGAATCGGCTAAATATTTCCACCCCTGGTATGGCGCGGAAGAGTTTATCCACCAGCGCCCACGCTACTGCCTGTGGCTCGGCGACTGCACCCCTGCAGAACTGAGAAACATGCCCCAAGCCCTCAAGCGCGTGGAAAATGTGAGAAAACTACGCTTGGCGAGCAACAGTGCCGGCACAAGGCAGCTTGCCGACAAGCCCACACACTTCCATGTGGAGAACTTTCCGACAAGCAATTATATTATCATACCCCGTGTCTCCTCAGAAAAGAGAAGATATATTCCTATGGGGTATTTAGACCACACTTCATTCTCAAGTGATTCAGTGCATATTATTCCAAACGCCTCATTATATCATTTTGGAGTGCTGGCATCGAGCGTACACATGGCATGGACGAGGGTGGTGTGTGGCAGGCTGGAAACCCGTTACAGATATAGTAAAAACATCGTTTACAACAATTTCCCTTGGCCAAAAGCGAGCTTGGAGCAGATGGCGAAAATAGAGGCAACGGCAAAAGCCATTCTTGATGCGCGGGCTCTATATCCCGATTCGTCGCTCGCCGACCTCTACGATGATGTGACCATGCCCGTCGAGCTTCGCAAAGCTCATGACGCCAACGACAGAGCCGTGCTTGAAGCCTACGGCATTCCGAAAGACACCACAGAGCCTGACATCGTGGCTCACCTGTTCTCTAAATTGAAAGCCGCTAACAGATAGCACAGAAAAAGCCGGCCCCATAGCAAATGGAACCGGCTTAAATTGTATCGCTGTCACGGATTATTTTTTGCTTTTAAACTTACGGCTGAATATCACTTTGTCGCTGCTTTTGATAACCACCGTCACGTCTGAAATATCGAAAAGTGAACAGTAGTCCGACTGCGACTCCACCTCGTCCATGCCGGCATTGACTGCCGCCTTTATTTTCTTCTCACACTCTTTCTTTTCACCATTAACCATAATCATGGTGCCTGGCGTCACGGGCTGAACACCCACATTCTTGGCATGCTTGAACACTGTGGACTGAGCTCCGCTCACCACGTAGCTGCCATAGGAAGCGGTGGAAGTGTCGTCAGAGACAGTGATGTCGAACAGATAGTCGCCAGTCTCCTCCGAGCACGAATTTGCCAAAATGCCCACTGCCACGAGCAGGCACACAAGGAATAAGTTCTTAACTCTTGTCTTCATAAAAAATAGCTTAATAATTTTATTAGTAGTCGTGTATGTTCTGTGATTTTATAGTAGATGCAACACAGGTGCAAAGTTATAGAAAATATTCCAAAGGGCACATCATATATGACGCCTTATTGTGCCATCCATTTACTTATGTGAGAGAAAAAAAGCAACTCCGATACCCGCCATACGAAGCGGAACCGGAGTTGGCATTGTTATGAAAAAAGTAATTATCAAAAATAGAAGTGGTCACTTGCGGCGATTACGCACACTTCGTGTGGCGCCACTGCTCGACTTCACCTCACGCGTCTTCACTTTCGCAGCCTTAGGCTTCTGCTCTTTCTTGGTGGTCTTCTGACTGCTTTTAGAGCCACGCTTGGTAGACGACGACTTTTTCACCGACTTCTTGTCCTCTGCCACGCTTGCATTCTCATCGTCGGACGACTCGCCGGCTGCTTCACGCTCAGCCTTCTCCTTAGCGGCTTTCTGCGCCTGAAGTTCTTCACGTGAAGGCACCCACAGACCTTTGTCGAACTGTCGCAGACGGCGTTCTATGCTGTCCTGCGCATGCTTGTAGGCCTTATCGTCGGGGAATTGCATACGGAGCGTCTGGTTACGCAGATTCTTCACCTTATAGATGTCGCCAGTGTACATATTAAGTTTGAAGAAGTCGTCGAGGTTGTAGCGGAGCAGGTTGTTGTCGTTGTCAGTAAACACAAACTGCCGTGCAATGTACGGGCGTATGTCGTTGAGCTTCACCCAGAACATCGGCCACTTTTGCACCACACCAAACTCATCCTCACGGTGAAGCACAGGGCAGATGGCCTCCACGCTGCTGCGCATCTTGTTGGTGCGAGTGTCGAACATCCATTTTTCTATAATATAGTAGCTCAGCACCTCGCTGCCGGGAATGTCGGCGTTTTCAATCACATACTTAGGCGCTTTCTCTGTGCTGCCCTTCGCATGGGCATAGAGAATGTGGAAGCGGTCGAGCATATTGCTCACCTTGTACTTATAGGCATCGGTAAACATTTCCCTGCCATCAAGCCACTCATACACCGACACGTCGCCGTCTGCCACATGGCGCATGATGATATAGAACAGGCTCTCGCCATCCTCATTCGGCTCCTCTGGATAATACAGCGCAGCGTTCTTGCCCTTGGTGAGGTCGATTTCGCGGTACACTATTTTCATCCATTGCAAGTCGGCATCGCTCGGCTCAGGCACCTCGTAAAATGCCTGCTGACGCGACGACACTTGCCCCTGACCTTTCTTTGCGGCGGTAGCCGACGTTTTCTTTACCACCTGTGCATAAGCCACCGCTGAGGTGCATACAATCGCCGCCACGGCCATGATTACTTTTAGAAACTTCATATCTAAAGCGTTGAAATATTGTCAATTATATGGTTGAAGTATTTTTAAATATCAATTCACTATCACCTCCATCGGAGCAATGTCGCGGGTCACCCCATCGGGTCCGGTGGCCTTCACACGCGAAATGTAGAATCGTTTGCCGTGACGCATCTGCTTCATGGCCTCACGCTGGCGCGGCGAGAAATTGGCACCCGACGAGCGTTCGCTCATGGCATTGCCCATCTGGTCGAAAAGCACCATCTCAAAACTCACCACACGGAAATCAATCTTCAGCAGGTCGTCGTCGATAGCGGCGTCAAGACCCTTGGCAGCAAGGAGCGTGCCCTTTGAAAAAGGCTTGCCGCCCTTGTATTTGGCCTGGTGGCCATTGCCGTCGGTATATACGATAAACGGCATCGGGTCGGGCAATTTGCGCACGCGGAAACTGGTGGTGCCCACATTCGTGCGCTTTCCGTCAATTTCAGCTGTCACGGTGATGGTGCACTCGCTGCCAATGGCAGAAGAGCGTGCCACCCACCCGTTCCCGGTCTTGGTGAGCGAGCCGTTGGTCATCGACGCCTGGATTGACTGCTGTGGCACACCGGCCACGGCAATCGACACAGGGTTGTCGATACCGGCGTAGAACACATTCATCATCGTGGCCGACACTGTGGCCATAGGCTCTATGACGGTGTACGACGATTTGAAGTCACGCTTGGTGACACTGCCATCGCGGGCAGTCACTTCGATATAGCCGGAAAATTCAAAAGTGCCCGTACTGCCGGTAGCCACCTCATAATGGCTGCCGCTAATTTGGCTGCCGTTCACAAACACGCGCGGACGCGCAGTGGTGTCGATAGCCGCCATCACAATTTCAGCGGAATACTTGCTTCCGCGCATCACCATCTTTGACTCCGGCACCACAAAGGCCTCGAAGTGGTTCACACGCAGTTCACCAGTGTCGAGGTTTGATATCATCGAGCCTAACGCCACGCCCTCGGCAAAGCGAATGTCGTTCTGCAGTTTTGAGAGCAGAGTCACTGCCGCTATGGCAGGCATCCCCTCAAACAGGCTTTCTTCCCACAGCTTCACACCTTGGTCGGTCTTCACCTTGGCAGTGGACAATGCCTCCTCCACATTCTTTTGGGCGTCGGGATTATCGAGCAGACCGAGTATGAATGCGCGGTACTGGTCCATCTTGGCGCGCAGCTGTGCGCCCTTCTTGCCCGTGGGCGGAAGCATCACCTGTGCTGCGGCATCGAGATTGTCCTCAGCCTGAATGTGGTTCACATCGCCTTGTGGGCCATCGCACAGCTTCACGATTTCCACTTTCAGCGATTCTATATAGTCGTAAAGGCTGTCGGTGCTGTTACGCACCTGCATACCCAAGTCGAGCCACTGGCGGCCCTGCTTGGGATATTTGTTGTAGAAAGCCTGAATCTGCTCAAACATCATCTGGCTTCGCACGGTGAGTGTGCGATTGGTGCGCGAGAGTCCCTGCTGCACTTGGCGGAACCCACTGAGCACATCACTCGACACATTCAGGGCAAGCATGGCGGTCAGGACGATATACATCAAGTTGATCATCTTCTGACGTGGCGACATGCGCCCTACCGTTTGGTTTTTAGCGTTTGCCATGCTTATTCGTTAGAGTTTTCGTTTTCGTCAAGACTTGCGCCAGGCATACCGCCCATGGGGCGATACATGTTCACGGTCATCGCCTTGATCATTTTTTCATACACGCTGTTGAGCTGCTTCATGTAGCGAGCCATTTTTTCAGTCTCGTCGCAATAGTGCGCGCTCTCTGCCGCCGACTTCTCATACATGTCGCGAATATCCTTAAGGCCACGATTCACGCGGTCAATGCTGTCGAGCTGCGACGACACGCTCTTCAGCTGAATCTCGTAGATAGTGTTCAAGCCGCTGATGTTGCGGTTGAGGTTCTCCATCTGCTCCACATAGCCGGTGCTGCTTTGAGTAATGTTCTCGCTGTTTTCCGTGATGGCACGATAGCTGCCGAGGAGCGTTTCCGACACCTGATTGAGAGCGGTGGTGGTTTCGTTGAGACGCTGCATCTGTTCGGAGATGCTTGCCATCTGGCTCAGATACTGCTGGGTGGCGTCGGTAAGCTCGGCCATACGGCTGAGCTGATCACTTGCGGCAGCCATTTTGGCGATGCTCTCGCTCAATGAGCGGGAGTCGTCCTCCGTGAGCTCGATGCCTTGTGGCAAGCCCACTGCGGCTTTGGCCTCGGCCTCGGTCACGCCCTGTTGCTGGGCTGGAGCCTGGGCAGTGGCAGCTGCGCCACCGCCTATCACGATGCCACCGCCACCCTCGAAGTCGGGGCGGTCATCAGGATCGCCGGTGGACAGCACCGGGAACACACGTTCCCACTTATAGTCGTTCTCCGGGCGGTCAAAAGCCGTGAGCACAAACATCAGCACCTCGGTGCCCATACCGATGGTGAGCATCTCGTTGCCACCTTGCAGGTGAAGAATCTTGAACAGCGCGCCCAAGATCACCACGGCGGCACCTATACTGTAGGCAAAGTTGAAGAAACGCTGGCCGGTTTCGCCCGACAGAAAGCGTTCCACCACATTTTTATATTTTTTTATTTTTCCCATGATCGAATTGTATATAATCTGCGTTAGGTTGCGAATGGAGTGTATTGATTAGTTTTTCTTTCTTTTCACCTTGGTGTAGCCCACTTTAGAGCGCACACAGCGGAAGCCGATGTAGGAACGTTGTTCGTTCTGGTACTCCCACATGCGGAGGTCGGCGCGGATATTGTGCGCCACATCTTTCCACGAGCCGCCGCGCACAATCTTGCGCGACATCTTATAGGGGTCGTCCTTGGCCACGTTGTAGCGGTATTCGGGGTTGAGGTCGCTGGTCATGCGGTCCACGCTCTCGGTATAGGCGGTCGAGGTCCATTCACTCACATTGCCAGCCATGTCATACAGTCCGAAATCGTTAGGCTCATAAGTGCCCACCGGCGCGCACACGATGCTGCCGTCTTTCACATAATTGCCCTCCTGGGGCTTGAAATTGGCATAGAAGCAGCCCTCGTCTTCCGTGAGCGGAAGGTCTCCTTCCCATGGATACTTGTTCTTGTTCACGCCGGCGCGTGCGGCAAACTCCCATTCTGCCTCGGTGGGCAGGCGGTAAGGCTCCACATACACGCCCTCTTTGCCGAGAGAGCGGCGCAGGAATTCAGTGCGCCAGTTGCAGAAGGCGTTGGCCTGCTCCCAGCTCACGCCCACCACGGGATAGTTATTGTAGTTGCCGTTGGCGAAGTACATACGCACGTATGGCTCATTGTAGGCGTTGTCGAAGTCGTTGACCCAGCATGTAGTGTCGGGGAACACATTCACTATGTAGGTGTTCACAAAATCCCACTGGCCAGATAGCGGACGGTTCACCGTTTGGCGCACGATGCGGCCATTGTCGTCGATATAGGCGGTGTCCTTGCTGATAGTGGGCACCTCGGCAGGCACAGCGTGGTCGGTATTGTAGTCGCGCGTAGTGGGGTCGATGCGGTTTTTGCGCTTTACTGCCTCGGTCATGTTATACACCTCATAGCGATAGTTCATCTGAGTGGGGTCGAGCTCCTTTACGCCTGTGATAGGATTCACACGATACACACTTTCAATGGCTCGCTCCTCGTCTTCGCTCGGATTGCGCCAAGGAATATTTTTTGTCCAGTCGAGGTGTGGCTTCACGGGGTCGCCGTATTTGTCTTCCGTGATTTTAAACTCGTCGTTGCCCCCGTAGGCAGGGTCGGCCAGGCGCTCGCGGATAATGGAGTCGCGCACCCAGTAGAGGAATTGCTTGTACTTGGAGTTGGTGATTTCGGTCTGATCCATCCAGAAAGCGTCCACACTCACGCCGCGGGCAGTGGAGTCGATGCCCCAGAGCGAATCAGCCTGCGCTGGGCCTTCCCTCATTGAGCCACAGTCCACGAGCACCATGCCATAAGGCGTAGGCTCCACAAACACGGATCCGCTCACGCCCGTCACCTCGCCACCATAAGCCGATACCGACCGGCGTCCAGAGAAGCAGGAGGTGAGCACTGTTGCAAACACGAATGTGGTAAGAAAAATTAAAAGTCCTTTTTTCATATTCTACATTAATCGAATACTCTTATGTTTATTTTTGTTTTTTTCGCCTAAGTTCAATTTCACGTTGTAGTTCACAAACACCTCATGGCTGCCCGATGTGGCCTTTGAAATGTCGGAGATGGGGTAGTCGTAGGAGTAGCCCACTACAAAATTCTTTATCTCAACCCCCGCCACAAAGCTCACGGCATCTTTATGCCTGTATGAAACTCCACCGGTGATAAACCGGTTGTAGCGCACGCGCATAGTGGCCTCTGCCTGGTAAAGGTTGAAATCGGTCTTTACAAACAAGGAGGGCTGTAATTCAAATAACGTGTTTTTTACAGGAATATTGCCACCGGCCATAAAATAACACGTGCGCCCCGCCTCGAAGATATAGAGGTCCTCGTCGTTGCCATCGGTTTTCATCTCCACCGATGGCTGCGTGAGGTGTGTGGCAGAAAAGCCCGCCCACCAGTGCTTGTGCTGGTAGAAGATGCCTGCGCCAAAGTCGAAGGCGTTGCCCGAAACATCGGTCTTGGGAATGGCGTCGTCGGTCTCGTCGCCCTCCACCTCTATGATTTTAGAGCCCTTGAACTTCTCGTTCACCAGCCCCACCTGAATGCCGCCACTCAGTGTGCCGCCAAAGAGCTTGTGCTTATAGGCCAGCTGCGCCGAGGCGTTCAGCCCTGAATACAGGCCCATGCTGGTCTGGTTGATTGAAACCCCCGTGGCAAAGCGCTTGCCCAAAAACTTGAACGGCATATCGGCAAGCCCCACAAACGAGAGAGGGGCGTGCTTAATGCCCACCCACTGCGCGCGGCTGCCCACCGTCACATGAATATAGTCGGTGCCACCAATAGCCGATGGGTTGTAGTAGCCTGGCACCATATAATACTGGGTGTACTGGTTATCGACCTGTGCGGTGGTTGTCGTCGCCGACACCAATGCCACAAGCATCATCAGCAAGTATTTGCGAAATCCAGTACTCATTCCTATTGTCAATCTGTTGTGCGTGATAAAATTCTTTATTCAAAATAAAAAGTTAGCACCACCATATTGTTGGTCACCTTGTCCACGCTTTGGGTGAAGCGCATCATCTCCGGGTTGTCCTCAAGGTCGGGGCGATTCTTCTGTAGCACATTCTTCAGCCCGAAGCAGAATTTCAATTCCGGGCACAGTTTGAAGAACGGCAAATAGATGTCGCACCCCATACCCACCGTGAGCATGGCGTCGGCATTGCCCAGACGAAGCTGCTCGGAGCGGTCTTTTGCCACGTCGAACACGCCCATCACGCCACCCGTGAAATAGGGCCGCACATTGTGGTAGCGGTTTGCCGAAATCTTCAAGTCCACAGGCAGCACGATATAGGTGCTCTTCAAATTCTGGCTCTGCATTTTCCGCAGCGGGTCGGTGGTCTCGTCAGGGGCGGAGGTGTTGATATACTTCACCACCTTGTTGCCAAAATACATACCCGGCGAGAAGCGCAGGTTGAAGTTCTTGGCAAGGCGCAAGTCGGCAAGCACATTCACGCAGAAGCCGGGAGAGTGTTGGGGCACGTCGGCAAACCACGTTTCACCGTCGTCGGTGGTGAAACCATTGTTCACGATATGGATATCCTGAAAATTGGTGCCCACCGAGAAGCCGAAATGAATCTTTTTCTGGTCGGCGTATTGGCGGTTCAAGATTTTGTCGTTGTCCTGCGCAAAAACCGATAAAGCGCACATTACCAGCGTAATTACCGATATATATAGCCGTGTATGTAGTAACAATTTGATTTTCATCTCAACTTAAATAACGCTATTTTGCCCCGTCTTATTGCAAAACTGGTCATTTTTTTCAAAAATAGTGCCGCCATGCCAGAGCGTCACAGGGCTTTATTTATCCCAGCGACTCTCGTCCACATACCTCGGCCGCTTCACAAATCGGGGAGAGAGGAAGTCGCGGGTGGCATCGTAGAGGGGATAGGAGGTGCCAGTGAGCGTCATGAGCGCATACACCATGTTCGCCGACGACAGTGGCAGATGGCGAGCAGCCGCAAACGCACGCATCATTTGTGGATAACGCGCCCTGAAAGGGCCGTTGGCATACGCCACCATCGGCACCGTCACGCTCTCACGGCAACGCCCGTTGAAATCCTTGCCATCATACACCATCTCGCCGTGGTCGGAGAAATAAATCAGCACAGTAGGAGTGCTCACCTTGCTCACTATTCCTATCATCTGCGCCAGAATACTGTCGGTGTAGCGGATGGAGTTGTCGTAGTCGGCCACTGTCTGCGCTTTTTCTCTCGTGAGATAAGGGCGAGGCAGTCGCCGCATCACCGTGTCGGCGGTGAAATGCGCCATGCTGGAAGGGAAACGCAGGCGATACTGCACGTGAGAGCCCAGCAAGTGGCACATCACGAGCTTGTGGCGATAGCCACTCGCCATTGCCCGGGCAAACGGGGCAAGCAGCCGCTCATCATAGCCATAGGAGAGGTTGTCGTTGTAGCTGTAAGTGCCCACATAGTTCACCACGTCTGCCGTGCCCGCGATAGCTGCAGAGCAGTTGCCGCCCGTCTTCTCCTGGTTGGATAGCCAGAATGTGCGATAGCCTGCAATCTTAAACATTTCCACGATTGAAGGGTGATTATACCATTCGTCAAAGTCGCAGTCGCGCCGAAAAGTGAGAATGCGCGTCAAATTGTCGTTGGTCGATTGCGAGGAGCCTATCACATTAGTAAACACGCACAGGCTGTCGGCGGCCATGGCGTCGAGGTGTGGTGTGGTGCGCAGCGGGTAGCCATACAGAGAATGGTGCTCACGGAGTGCCGACTCCCCTATCACCATCACCACGTTGCACCTCTGCTCGGAGTGCACCTTGCCGGCATCAGGAAAAGGCTTGCGATGCGCCATCAGCTCATCGAGCTTCGCCATCTCCTTGCAATACCCCACACCATGCGATACCACCCGCGCAAAAAGCGACAGGTTCAACTTGCCCCACGCCCGCTGCCTCGTGCTGTAGGCTCCGCACACCACCAGCCCCATTGCTAACCACAGGGCCACCATTACGCTGAACGCCCTCTTTGGCAGCAGCCACGCCAAAGCGCCTGCCACACAGCAAAGCGCCACCGTGGTGACGACATAGCGTGAAGCCACAGCTGACGGAAGTGTAGCAATGAACTGGGGGAGGAACTCCATAGTTTCACGTCCATTGGTCTCTGCCACCACCGCTATCAGCCGGCGCGAGATGCCTATGCCATAAGTGGCGGCCCCCACCAAGTTGGCCAAGGACAAAACGCCAAGCAGGACGATGAGCGCCGTGCAAATTCGCCGTAAGGCCTTGTGCGGCTTTACAGCCAGACACACGTAATAAAGCACCGAAGCCTTGCACATGGCCACTACAAGGAAACTCACGCGCTCCGCATCCGAAGTCACAATGTGGGAATACACAAGGTCGATGACGCTCATCACCGAAAGCCCCACGAGCGTGACCCACAGCAACGGGCGGCGCGGTACGCCCACCACCTGCTGCCACCATTGGCGCAAGCAGTTGTGGTGGATATATGATAGTTTCATTCTTTTAGGCATTATTCGTCATCTTTGCTGCCCAAGCGAAAACTGGGCGAGTGAAACAGCGGTGAACCACCCATGAGAGCACTAACAGTATGGGCAATTGGCCCACGGCGAAGAAATCGTAAACCATAATTCCAAAATGGCCGAACAGCGGGCTTACGAGGTAGGTGAATATGGGGCCTGCCACAAAATGCAGCATAAACACCTCAAGACTCATACTGCCCACCCACAGCAAAGGCTTCCAGCACAATAGCCTTCCTATCAAGCCTTCCCTGCCGGCATTGAATGCCGCCACAAGAATGAGCAGCGCCATGGGTATCTCCCACATCAAGGAGTCGTTGTAGTTGTTTTTTAAGGGACTGGACCACGACTGGGAAAATGCCACTAACCCCATCAGCAGCACTAATATGGCCCCCTCTGCCAACGACGCCTTCATAAAGTTCAACCTCGTGGTGAGCCGCGGTGCCACGGCGGCATAAACATTATATAGTGTGACACCCATCGCAAACTCATACAGCCGCAACGGTGGAAACACATGCGAGTAAACCACCGCACGGTGATCGGTGATGTGGCCCATAGCGACAGCGTACACGAGCATCAGCGCGGCAAACAGGCACACCTGGCCTTTCACGCTCATCTTGCCAAGCCAAATGGCTATAAGGGGATAGCAGAAATAGCACAGCAGCAAGTCGCACAGAAACCACGATGGCGTGTTGAACGAGAAAAACACCTCCTCATCGGGCACATAGCTCTGGATAAGCAGCAGATTGGGGAGCAGCGCATCAGTGCCCACACGGGTGATTGGCATAGAAAACGCCCACACCTCCGCCATCAGCAGCGCCAAGGCAAGCCAGTGGAGAGGATACAGGCGCAATGCGCGCATCAAGAAAAACGGCTTGAAGCTGGCTCCACGCACCGCATCGGGCCTATGGTGCATACGCATCAGAAAACCGCTCATCATAAAATAAGCCACCACGCCACAGCACGACATCTCCGTGAATGCCTTCTCCCCACAGTGGCACAGCAAAATAGCCACAGCAAAGACGCCTCGCCACGAGGTGAGGGGGCGGATGCTTGCCTGTGAATGATCAGTCATAGATGGAGGTGAGGTTTGACTTGCGGGTAGAGTGTCCTAAAATGCGGAAGTAGAGGTTCACAATCGGCCTCCACAGAAAGAACAAAGGCACACTGAACGTGAGCCCCAGAGCCTGAAGCGACTGGCAGCATCTGTTGAAGGGCAGTATGGTCAGCACCCACGACATCACCAGCAAAAAAGCCGACACCGCAATAGTGAACAGATTGGTATAGTCGATGCCCACGGCTGCCACAAGCGAAGCAAGGCGCAAATAATTAGTCCAAGAGTAGAGTCCCTGCGCATAGAAGGGCCAAGAGGTGGACACAAACTTTGAGGTGTAGTCGCGGCGCAACTTAAGCAAATGGTGCGCTTTGGGCACATCATCGAAGTAGGTCTGCACCTGGCTCTCCGGAGCCAGCTCAAGGCGGGTGTTGTCCTCTGAGACTATCTCACTCACAAACACATCGTCGTCGCCATACCTCAGTTCAAGACTTTTAGAAAAGCCTGAATGCTGAAAAAAGAGTTCGCGTCGATAAGCTAAATTGTCGCTGATGCCACGGTAAGGCTTGCCACTGATGGCACTGCCCACCCACTGAAGCGAGGTGATCACTGAGTCGAACACGCGGAAATAGCGGCCCGTGCCCGTGTCCTTACGATAGCGGTAGTGCGAAAATCCTAACACCACATCAATTCCCGGCACAAAATTGCGCATCATCGTGCGAAGCCACTGGTCGCTCATCACCCGGCAATTGGCATTGGTGGTGAGCACCACCTCTTTTTGCGAGGCCTTCACGCCAATGGTCAGCGCCAGTTTCTTGCGCGAGAGCGAACGTGTGTCCACAGGCGCAAAAGTGACCCGTAAATTGCTGAAATGCGGAAGCATATCGCTCAGCAGGTCGCGAGTGCCGTCGAACGAGGCGTCGTCCACCACCACCACGTCAAAGTCGGGATAATCCTGATGCAGCAGAAGGGGCAGGAAACGCTCAAGGTTCTCGCACTCGTTGTGGGCATACACCACCACCGACACACCAGGCAGCTGGTCGTCAGAGAGATAGTCGCGCATAGTCTCTGTGCGGGCAAACTTGCGCAAGCGTGCCGCCCTGCGCCACAGCACCACGGCAAGAACCACAGTCAGCATAAGCGACAGCCCCAAAAGGGCATACACATATTGTATATAGGGAGTGTCAAAAGAGAAATTCATATTGCTAATAAATAATACGTACTCAATCAAACTGCAAAATTACTCAATTTTGCCGAAACCACCCCAAAAGCCCCCATATTTTACGCACAGACTCGCGCCCCCCGCAAGCAGCTTTCGCAACTATCAGGGGGGCGTTTGCCATTATGGCAAAAATATGGTAACTTTGCAAGCCGAATAATCATGACTGGCAGCGCCACACATAGCAATGCACGAAGCCGTTCTTCTAAAATGATGAAGGACATGGGCATTTATGCGATAGGTAACCTTGGTTCAAAGGTTATCACTTTCCTCATGGTGCCACTCTACACCTATTATGTGGAGAACACCGCCGATTTTGGATATTACGACTTGTGCCTCACCGTGGTGTTCCTGCTTATGCCGTTCACCACGCTCCAGCTCCGCGATGGGGCATTCCGGTTTCTTATCGACTCCGGCAGCGAAGACTGCAGGAAAAAAGTGGTGACCACCACCTATAAGACGCTCGGTGCCACATTCTTACTCTCCACGGTGGTGACTATGGGCATATCATCGCTATTCAATGTGAAATATGTGTGGTATGTGTGGGCTTTGCTAATGGCCATGTCGGTGCAGGAGGTGGTGGCGCAAGTGTTCCGCGGACTTGGCCACAACAAGGCTTTTGTGACCGTGGGCATCATGTCGGCCTTTTTCATCGGCTTTTTCAGTGTGCTGTTTGTGGTGTGGCTTCGCATGGGGGTTGAGGGCGTGTTTATTGCCAACATCATTGCCCGGTTCGCCGCCATCGCGCTGGTGGAGCTGAAGCTCCAAACCCTGCACAAGCTGTTCAGCATCCACACCGACATCCGCCACACGGCTTGCGCCATTCTGAAATACTCCCTGCCACTGCTGCCAGGGGCGTTCTGCTGGTGGCTCACCGGCAGCAGCGACCGCTGGTTTATCCAAAAATACCTCGGGCTGGAGGCCACCGGCGTGTATGCAGTGGCTGTGCGCTTTGCGAGCATACTCCAGACGCTCTCGCTTATTTTCTACCAAGCGTGGCAGGAAACCGCCATTCTGCAATACCACAGCTCCGACCGCGACAAGTTTTTCTCGCAGGTGCTTGGCAGCTACATCTTCATCATCTGCATTCTGTTTGTGTGCTTCTGCTTCTGTTTGAAAATGTGCTACGGATGGCTTGTGGACGTGAACTACCAGGGCAGCCTGCCCTACCTGTTTCCTTTAGGTATCTCAACCTCTTTATTCGCTATAGTCGCCTATTTCGACATGGGCTACCAGTGCGCCAAAGACACTGGGCGCACGCTCCCTGCCGTGGTGCTCAGCGCCGTGGTGAACGTGGTGCTCAACTTCACGCTGATTGGCCGATTCGGGGTGTATGGAGTGGCTGTGACGCTGATTATCACCTATATGGTGCTGGTCATCTACCGATGGTACGACTCTAAACGGTATTTCACCATCACCCTTCCGCGTGGCATCGCAGCGCCTCCGCTTATCGCCTTGGCCACGGCAGTGCCATTCTACCTCGACTCCGCATTTTGGCAAGACGCGCTCGTGATGCTCGTAGCCATCGGGCTGATGGTGACGTGCTGCCCAAGCAGCGTTAGGAAGGGACTTTTTGACGAGGTCGCAAAAAAAATCAGAGCCAAGGCATAATAAACGGCCACTAAGCCACGTTATTTATTATCAAAACATAGAATAATACACATCAAGAGATAACATGAAATTTAAAAGTATCATTTTGAGTTTAGCGGTGATTCTTGCCTGCGCATCGTGCAGCACAAAAAAGGAAGCACCCACTTTAGCGTATTTCCAAGACCTGAGACAAGCGGAAGGCACGCTGCCCGACAATGCCACTGGCTATAAAATAAAAATCCAGCCCGACGATGAGTTGATTGTGACCATCACCTCTTCGAACCCCGAAGCCACTGCCATGTACAACGTGCCCCTGGGCAACCCCTCTATGAAGGGCAACATCAGCTCCTCCCAGTCGCCACGAATCCAGACCCACATCGTGGACCAGAGCGGTTTCATCAACATCCCCGTTTTAGGGAAAATCAAAGCCGCCGGCCTTAGCGTGAGCGAATTGGAGGCGGTGATTACCAACCGCGTGGAGACTCAGGTGAAGGACCCCTTCGTGCGCGTGGAGCTTATCAACTTCACGGTGAACGTGATGGGCGAGGTGAAAGCGCCACAACGCCTGGTGGTGGGCAAGGAGCGCTTCTCGGTGCTCGACGCGCTCGCCGCCGCTGGCGACCTCACAGAATACGGCAAGCGCGACAATGTGCTGGTGATCCGCACCGAAAACGGCAAGAGCACCTACCACCGCCTCAACCTCTCCGACGCCAACATCTACGCATCACCCTACTTCTATCTGCAGCAGAACGACGTGGTGTATGTTGAGCCTAACCAGATCAAGACCGACAACTCAAAATACAACCAGTTCTCCGCCTACAAGCTATCGCAGCTGTCCACTATCGTGAGCATGGCATCAGTGGTGGCGTCACTCGTGATTGCCCTCTGCATTAAATAATTTACTTTTCTCCCCTCCTTGTGACAAACAATATGAAAACTCCTGCATCACTACACACATCGGCCCCCAAAGAATCATTGGGTGCATCCAACTTCCTACACACCGCAATTCACCATTGGTGGCTTTTTGCGCTGTCGTTTATCTTCTGCTTTGGGATTCTTTTTATATATCTTCGCAAAACCCTCCCCTCATATATCGTATCATCTACCGTGCTGGTCGACGACCATTCATTGTCGTTCGCAGGAATTGGCAATCAAAAAAGCAATTCCATGCTGAAAAGTATGATGGGCGGTGGCGATGTGAACGTGTTTAACGAAATCGAAATTCTCGCTTCAGAAAACCTTACCGCCAAGACCGTTGCCGCACTTAACATCAACTGCCGCTACTATGAGAAAACAGGCTTCTTAAAAAAGAAAGACCACTACGGCACATCACCCATCATCGTGGAGGCGCCAAAAGAGCTGTTCGACACCCTCTCGGTGACCCTGCCATTCAAAATTAAGGTATATGCCGACGGAAAAGCCGATATCACCGTGAAGAAAGGCATTTTCTCCAACTATGCAGAAGTGGAAGGCACAGAGCTCCCTGCCACTGTTAAAACACCATACGGACTTTTCGTGGTTAAACCCACACAATATTTCTCTCCAAAGCACGAATACAGCATCACTGCCTCGGTAGCTGGCTACGTTCCTGCCGCATTAAAACTTCAAAAAGACATGACCGTGGATTTGAAGGCCAAGAAAACCGACATCGTGTATATGGACGTGATGGACAACAATGTAAAGCGTGGACGCGACATCCTCAACACGCTTATTCGTCTCTACAATGAGCGCGGAATGAAAGAAAGCGACACGCAAGGCATGACCACCGCTCGCTTTATCGATGAGCGGCTCTCGCTTATCTACAAGAATTTGATGGGTAGTGAAGCAGAAATTGAAGCATACAAGAAAGCGCACAATCTGGTCGACCCATACACGCAAGCCAAAACCAGCATCATAAAAGGCGAAACAAGCGAAAGTGCCATCATCGCTCTCGAAACGCAGTACCGCATTGCGAGCATGATTAAGGGCTTTATCACCGACCCCGCCAACAAGCACTCACTCATTCCATTTGAGTCCGACTCGCTCTCTGCCAAAATGGTAAGATCATACAATGCGCTCATCACCAAGCGCCAGCACTTGGAAAGCTCCGCCAAGACCGACAACCCTGCTTTACTACAGCTCGACCAACAACTCAACGCCATGCGCGAGAATATGCTGGGTAGCGTGAACAATGCCTTAGGCGCCATGCGCATCAAGATCGACAAAGCAAAAGATGTGCAAGGCGAGAGCAAGGGCGACATCAACCAATTCGCCTCCAGCGAGCGCGAGACACGCAACCTCTATCGCAACCAAGCCATACAAAATGAACTCTACATCTTCCTGCTCCAAAAGCGAGAGGAGAATGCCCTGAAAATGGCAGCCGCGCAACCCAAGGGAACAATGGTAGATGAGGCGTATGCCGACAACGAACCGGCAAAGCCAAAGACGGCTCTATTCGCATTCGTGGCGCTGTTCATGACGTTCGCACTTCCACTCTGCATTCTCTATATAAAGAAAATGCTCAGAAACAAGATTGCCAGCCAAGACGAGCTGGAAGCACTCACCCCTGCACACCTGTTGGGACAAATCAACCACGCCCATGAAGACGAACTTCGAGTGATTGCCGACACCAGCACCAAGAATGCCGAACTTTTCCGTTATCTGAGAGGTAACGTGCAATTCCTGTTGCCTGAAAGCACCGACAAGGTGGTGCTCGTGACATCAGCAGTAGCTGCAGAAGGCAAATCATACATCGCAGCCAACGTGGCGTCATCACTCGCTCTGATGGGCAAGAGAGTGGCACTCGTTGAACTCAACCTCCGAAAGCCTTCGCTTGGCGAGATGCTCGGAATCGATGCCTCCAAGGGCATGTCGGATTACCTCTCAAATGGAGAGCTGTCACTCCACGACATCGTGAGCACCACAACCGACGGGCTCGATGTGTATGTGGCTGGCACAGTGCCTCCCAACCCTTCCGAACTGCTGCAAGGCTCTCGAACAGCGCCACTGATGAAGCAGCTGCGTGAGCAATACGATTACGTGGTGGTGGATTCTGCATCACTGGCAACGGCAAGCGACACCTTCTCGCTCACCAAGCACGCCGATGCCACCGTGGTGGTACTCCGCGCCAACTCCACCAAGCAAGCCTATGTGAAATGGATCAATAGGCTCATGGCGGAAGGAAAACTCCGCAATGTGGGCTTTGTGCTTAACGGTGTGAAAAAATCCGACACCTCGATAAAAATCGGCAATGGCAAATAACGTACCGGCACATTACTTACTGGATAAGAAAGACATATTAATCCTTCGCTCCTTTTTCTTCCTCTTTTGGGTGTTGGGGTGCTTTAATTTCGTGTACCAAGAGCTGATACCGCCCTTAGAGGGGCTTCTTACGCCCATCAATATCGTTGGCGACGCTATGCTCATGCTGCTCAGCTTCTACACCCTCCGTAAGCCCACCGACGCCTTGATTATAGCCTGCTTATTCATACTATCGTTTGTGAGTTCGTGTATCGCCAACAACCTTAGCCTGGTGCTGTGGGCGAATGGAACCCGCTCATTTTACGGAACCATTTTTTTGATTCCAGTTTTACGGTACATCTGGAGCAAGCCACTGCTATACAAAGAGTTCATCAGAACTTTCGACAAGCATATTTTCATCTGGCTTTGTGTTCAGGCCGTGTGCGTGGTGGAGCAGTTCATCAGATACGGCGCTGGCGACAAAGTGGGAGGCAGCTTTGGCGATGGCGGTTCGGGGATGGTGTCGTTTTGTATCTATTTCGCCTCCTTCTACCTTCTTAACAAACGAATCGACTACAAAAATGCTTTTCAAAGCATTCGCAAGAACATTGTGCTGGTGATACTGCTCTTCCCCACGTTCCTTAACGAAACGAAAGTGAGCTTCATATTGCTACTCATGTACTTCTTACTGCTCTTCCCTATCAATCGCGATTACATCAGGCGTGTGATTATGATGGCGCCTGTGGCAGTGATTATGATGGCAGGTGCAATTATAGTATATATCGACACCGTAGACCAAAGCGACAGCATGCTCGATCCTAAATTCCTAATGGAAGAGTATCTCTACAAAGACTACACCGAAGAAGAGATGGCTTCAGCGGTGGAGTGGATTATGGAGAACGAAACCAACATACCCGACTTGCCCCGGTTTGCAAAAATGGGCTTCATATCTTATGTAATCGAGCAAAATGGCAACCATTGGCTGGTGGGCTTAGGGCTTCAAGGGTTTAATGGCGCTACTAACATCAAACCCACTAAAGTGGTGGAAGAGTATAACTGGTTTTACCTCGGCACAAACCCATACGTGTGCTTTATTATAGTGCAGTTGGGGTTGCTTGGCTCGATCTGGGCTGTGATATTCTATTTTCTCCTTTACACATCCTGCCCATCCGGTTTCCGCAAGAACAAAAACATCAGCATCTACTCCATCCTGTCGCTTATCATCATTCTTGCTTACGGCGACTTGATAAAAACGGCATCATTCTGCCTCATTTTTTTCACATTCACATTCCTTCAATGGACACCAAAAAATGTAAAAGACGAGGACGTAGACGATATGGAATATGACAACGAAAAGGAGGGCGCAGCAGAAGTGCCACAAATGCAATAAACGCGTATGAGATACAGAACTGTCCTTTTTGCGATCATCACCACACTGGTTTCGCTCAGTGCTGGCGCACGCACACAAGAAATCACCGTTAGCACGCTTAATGGCGACCTCACAGCCAATTTGCGTAACATATTCAAGGGACTGAACAGCTCCGACATGGTGATCATCAACTTTGATAAGCCCGGAAAATATGTGCTAAGAGGCACCGTGGAATGCAATTCTAACATCGAGATCAAAGGCGTGGGCTGCAAAAAAGTGACCATTGTGCTTGATAAGGTCAGCGATACCGAAGGCTTCAAGGCCTTCACCGACGACACCTTCATCAAAGTCTCTGGCACACGTAAGCGCCCCATCGCTGTATCGATCCACGATGTAACCATCAGCCTCAATTCGCACAAAGGTCTTTGGTGGGAGAAGGGCGAAAAGTTTGGCGTAAAAATATACCATGCCTGCAAGGTAGAAATCAACCGCGTTAATAGCTACGCAGACAATGCAGAATTCACAAACTTCGACCTGCGCGTGTGCAGCAATGTGACCATCAAAAACTGCAACATCACCAATTACAACAATTGTACAACGGGGGGCATCATTTGGATCAGGGGCGAAGCCTGCAATGTGGAAATTTCCAACAACACTTTCCGTAAATACGGCAACGATGAAGCCCTGGCCTTCTTTGGTGCCACTGTCGATGCACACACCGGGCAACAGGGCCTTGTGAAACGCGAAAACATACTTGTTTGCGACAATCAATTCATCTACGAACGCTCAAAAGGTGTTGATTGTCGCAATTTGTTCAACGATGTGCTCGTGTCTTACTTCTCTTTTGATGGAAAACATGCAGAAGGAGTCGGTTGCTGCAGCAAAAATGTGATGTTCACTGACAATAAATTTGAAATCAACTCTCTATGTAGAACCACTTTGGCATTCGGATTTAATGCAGACGACACCCAAGAAAATGTGGCTATCGTTGCAAATGTTCTTACTAATCACCCAAAGAACTCAAAAGAAAAATACAACCACCAAGACATTGTGATAACAGACAATTCAGTAAAGCGCAGCCCCGTATACTTCTGTAGCAACACTATCAGCAACCACACGCCTGTGGTAAACAGCTACGGTGCCACCGGCAATACCATTGCGCTGCTGCGTGGCGGAAACATTCAAATGGAGGGCAACATCATCAACGACTATGCGCCGTCAAGCCCACTCACCCGAGAAAATTTAGGCACCACGCTACTGTGGTGTGGCGAGCAAGGGGGCAGGGCTACGCTGCTTGGCAACAAAGCAACGGGACTGAAGATGCTTGCAATCGTGTCGGAGGGCGCCGGCATCGATGATTTTTCAATCAGTGCCAGCTACAATCGCTTTGAGGGCGACACTCGCATCTATTGCAACAAGGTGCGCCGGCTAAACCTCATTTTCGACCGCAACACCTTTGTCTCGTCGGATATGAACTTCTTCCTGCAAGAGTTCGCAACAGATGGGAATTTGGTATTTATCAACAATGAGGTGCACGCTAAGAATGGGCAGTTGATGACACACTGGTCAGGCACAGCCACATCGTCGATGCACTTCCACACTCTGGAAGTGACTGGCAATTCCTTCTACGGAACTAATGGCGAAAAAGATGTGCTTCGCAATATCACAAATGTGCAGCGCAGAAATGTGAGCGGCAACATCTATTACCATCAATAACATCTCTCACACATTAAGATAAAGGCAATGTATGTGGAGTGGCTAAAGCCTCTTTCTCATTCTATTCATTTTAATACACAATCGCAATAGCGGCGGGCAGTGAAGCAATGCGTGCAGCACTCGTGTTTTGAGAGGATAAGTGCGTGTACTGTAGCCCATCACCCTCCTGTACCATGGGTGGCGCTTATCAATATTCTTCACCCAAAAGCCCAAGTGCTCCACTTCACGCACACGAATGGTGTGCTCCGTGGCTTTGTCGAGCAAATTGGCTTCACCCAGATAAGTGCGCACTTCTTCAAAAAAGGCATTCCACAAATCCATCGACCACAATGTGCCCGCATCCGACAACGAATCAGGATTCAAATAATAGTGATACACGCAATCATTATAAATACCCACACGCTTCAAATACTTAGATAGACGCATGTTGATCAGCACATCCTCGCTTGGCAAGCGCTTGTCTGCTGAGGGGAACACATCATCGTGCCAAACTTCACGCCTACTCATACAGAAGCAAGACCCATAGTTATTGCCTATGGTGAGTGTGCGCATAAGGAACTGCTCACCATTTATCACACCTGTGAAACTATGGCGAAACATCGTGCGCTTTTCGCCCACAATGCGCAAAAAAGTGCCATAGCACAAGTCAAGTTGCTCGCTTTCGCAATGGCGAAGGAGCAACTCAAGTGCGTTTTCTGGCAGCTCATCATCACTGTCGAGCGGCACAATATATTCACCCGATGCGGCTGCCACACCACTTTTACGAGCCTCGGCCAAACCGGCATTTTTCTTGTGCACCACAACAATATTGCCATGCCTTTCGGCATAACGGTCAGCAATCTCACCAGCCCTATCCGGACTTCCGTCATCAACAAGCACAATCTCATAATCCTGAAAGCTCTGCTTCAGAACGCTATCAATGCAGCGAGACAGTGTGGCCTCCGTTTTATAAATAGGAATTGTAACCGATATTTTAGGGGTTCTTATCATACCGTCAACGATTATCATATACAGCAAAAGTAGTAAAAAAAGGGGTGATACCAAAATCACCAATGAACAATTCTGATAATAGAATATAATAAAAGCGCGTATCTTTGCGTTATCGTTATGTTTATAAACCCAAACCTTCCATTAGGGCTTATGGTATTCAAGAGCCATCACACGTCCTAATTACCGATTTGGGATAACAGAAATTATCATCTCATGGCACAACGCATGTTCATTTACCCACACCATTCCCACCGCAGTGATCTATACGGTGTGAACGAGCCACATATAATGCGTTACCATCACCCTAACTAATAAAGCATGAACATTCTCATCCTCAATCTCATTCTCTCCACTGCTGAAAAAGGCGTCATCAAAAAGCGTGCCTCCATTTCCGACACGATGATTTGCACCTTTGCACGAGGATTTGCGGCATTAGGCCACGCGGTCACCATTGTTGCAGCTGAAGAGTTTCGACCTACGGGGAAGCTCCCCGAAGACGTGAAGATGGTGTTTTTGCCCTCACGAATGCCTAAGGTGTTCAAGCCCTCACTCCTTCCTTGGCCAATCGGGCTCGGCAAATACTTGAAAGGGAATTCAAGCAGCTTCCAGTTGGTCATCTCAAGCGAAGCATTCTCCATTGCCACTTTAATTGCCTCCAAATATTGCCCCGAAAAACTTATCGTATGGCAAGAAATGGCGTATCATCAAAGAAAGATGAAAAAAATACCATCAAAGCTTTGGCACAACTTGGTGGTGCGATGCTATATCAACAAATGTTTGGTGGTGGCACGGTCGGAAAGAGCGCTCCACTTCATCTCACATTACACCAAGTGCCTGGCCAATGAAATCGTAGACCATGGAGCCGATGGGCAAACCCTCTACCCCTCCGAGGATTCCGACGACTCGTTCGTGATTGTATCACAGCTCATACCCAGAAAAAACGTAGGCACGATGATTGATACTTTTGCACGGTTCATTGCCAATCCACCTTTTGCCCACTACAAGCTGCATGTGATAGGAGATGGAGTATTGGCCGGCAACATCAAGGAACAAATCAAAAAACGCCGTCTCTCCAGAAATGTGATTCTACATGGTTTCATGACCCACAAGCAAATGGCTTCATATTTGAGAAGCGCAAAAGCACTGCTGGTCAATACCAGTATGGACCTCAACATGGTCACCATACCAGAGTCAATCATCAGCGGAACGCCCGTGGTGATGAACACGATGCCCACAACGGCAAACTTCGTCAACGACAACCATCTTGGAATAGCTAAAGACGGGTGGGATGAAAGCACACTCATCGAGCTAATCGCCTCCTACGACTCTTACCATGCAGCATGCATTAAAGCGCGAGACGGACTCACGAACATTGGTTGTGCAAAAAAGATGCTGAGCATCTTTGAACGATACATTAGCCAGCCATGATAAAGAATATCGCACTTTTTCTGTACTCAACACTCATTATCAGCCTATGGCACAAAAGATTTTACTTGTCAACAAATTCTACTATCCACGCGGTGGCGACTGCGTGGTGATGATGAACACCGAGTCGATGCTGCTCTCGGCAGGATATGATGTAGCGGTTTACTCTATGCAGTACCCCGGAACGGTAGACTCTCCCTATAAAAAATATTTTGCCTCGGAAGTGAATTTCAGTGGCGGCATATCCGAAAAGCTGAATGGGCTGAAGCGCACATTGGGCTTGGGCGACATCCGCACTTCATTCAAGCGCATTCTTGACGATTTCAAACCCGATGTAGTGCACCTGCACAACATTCATTCCTATCTCTCCCCCAAAACAGAACAAAGAGACATAGTTCTCATTAACCGATTTGTTGACGATAAAGAGGTTCGCGACTTGTTCAGCAAAGCCGCAGTGGTGGTCTATCCCTACATTTCAGCCACTCAAAGCGGCGTAATATCCATTGCCTCATATTTCAAGAAGCCTATTGTTCTTTCCGATGTGCCCTATTTCAAGGAGGTGGCGAGTGGCTACGATGGCGTGTATTTTTTTCCACAACGGCGACACCAACGACATGGCACAAGCCATCAGCAAAGTCATCTTCAAAGCTAATAAGAATGTATTTGAAGGCTTCACCACCATATACTGCGACAAATTAAAATATCTTGACATCAACTTTGAAGACAACACGATAAAAAGCAGCAATATGAATTTTTTTCTTCATGAATTTGCCTCTGAGGGGGCGGTTAGATTCGTCGACAACACTGTAGCAGTGAACGGTGGAAATGGACAACTCATGACACACTGGGCCAACAGCGACCTCTTGAACATGAAATTTCACCAACTGACTGTCTGTGACAACACCTTCATTGGAGTAAATGATGCAAACGACATGCTTCGCAATTTAAAAAATGTAGCAAAAAAGGCTGTAGCCCGTAACGCATACTATCAAAGTAAATGACAAAACAACGTATCGACACATTCGACATAGCACGCGCCATTTGTATTCTGCTTGTGGTGATCGGGCACTTCAACCCCGACAATGCGCCTGTATGGTGGAAAAACATCAACGCCTGCATCTATTCTTTTCACATGCCCATGTTTTTGTTTATCAGTGGGTTTATTTACTCCTATCGCAACAAACAGAGCAGCTATCTGTCTTTTATCGGAAAAAAAGTGAAGCGACTGTTTGTGCCATATCTCATCACATCATTCATCGTAATCAGCATCAAACTCCTTACGCAAGGCAACGCTTATGTGGAACATCCCGTAACAGCCCACACCTATCTTGAAGCGCTCTATCTGCCTGCCGCAGGCTACTATTTATGGTTTGTGTGGGCACTGTTCATCATGCTGGCTGTAGTCCACATTTTCCATAGCCACATAGCTCATGCGCTTCTGTTGGTTCTCTCAGTGTGGTTATACTTTCTCCCGTTTGATTTTCCACCCACATTCTGCTTGAAGGAATTTCAAAGACATTGGCCATACTTTATGTGTGGCGTGGTGCTTGCCGAGTATGAAATTCGCAAAGTGCTGCACACTAAATGGTTTTGGTGTGCATCCATCATCGGCTACGCAGCGCTCTATTACTTCCTCAACCCCACAGGGCATACGCAATATTTCATCATTGCCATTGTCGGAATTGGAATGGTGAATAGTGTATCGTGCATTCTCAATCCGCTCACTTGGGCAAAACAGCGTATTTTTTTGCCTATTTCCATGGCAAGCTTCACCATCTATCTCTACCACACCACATTCAGTGGCTTTGCAAAAGCCGCTCTCATAAAATCACCGATGCTCGACGAATGGTTTATCGCTAAAGCGCTAATTGTGATACTCTGTGGCGTGATTTTTCCTCTGATTATGTATCGAGCAGTGAAAAAAGTGCCCATTTTAAAGTGGGCAATCGGTGAATAAGCCCATAATGATTTTTTTGGGGCAAGGAAATAGTCCCTATTCGCATCTATTCATAATAAAACGGCAAAATTTTCCGTTATTGTAAAAATAAATAAAGTAAAGCGATAGCCTATGGCACAAAAGATTTTACTTGTCAACAAATTCTACTACCCGCGCGGAGGCGACTGTGTGGTGATGATGAACACCGAGTCGATGCTGCTCTCGGCAGGATATGATGTAGCGG